>Ga0310343_10001063_pt1 | contig 13852 bp, 15 predicted proteins | sample HC15DNA2025_MG_FD_203519 | JGI IMG/M metagenome (GOLD analysis project Ga0310343, IMG submission 203519) | Marine microbial communities from station ALOHA, North Pacific Subtropical Gyre - HC15-DNA-20-25_MG | ecosystem: Environmental > Aquatic > Marine > Oceanic | place: Pacific Ocean: North... | reverse complement strand
GGAAGCTTAGATTTGATATTTTCCTTAATTTCTTTTAAGTCATTTTTATTAAAAAGATCGATTTTATTCAAAATTATAATTATTTTTTTCCCATCTTTAATAAAGGAGCTGATTTTGTTTAATTCATTTCTATTTAAATCTCCTGAAACAATAAATAAAATAAGATCTGAGTAATTTATTAATGAATAAACTTTATCAGGATATTTAATATTGCAGAAATCAAATCCTGGAGAATCTAGCAACTCCACACTATTTAGTGTTAGATCTTTAAGATGCCATTCTTCAGTTTGTATTGCTCTTGTGGTCCCGTTTATGATATCTGATTTGAAGATATCTTTTTTTAATAAAGAATTTAATATAGAGGATTTTCCTACTCCTGATTTCCCATAGGCGCCAATTCTTAGTTTTTTTTCTTTGAGCCTAAAAAGTTGTTGATTAAAAGATATTATTTCTTTATTAAAAAAACTTTTTTCATAGTTGGTAAGATCAATAGTCTCCCACCATTTTTTTAAAAGTAAATAATTTTTATTTATTTTTAAATGTTTCATGATTTATTTTTTCCACCACCCAGCTAATACAGATAACACAGCTTCTGCACCAATAATCCCCACAAATCCCCCAAATTCATCTACTACTACTTTCACTCCTTTATGATTCTTGTCAAATCTTGTTAATAATTGATCTGCTTTAATCATTTCTGGAATGTAATCCACAGGCTCGCAAATTTCTGATAATAATTTTTTATTTTCTCCTTTAATTATTTCTGCCAACATATCTTCTCGCTTAACTAGTCCTTGTATTTTGTCAACTTTATCCCCCAGAATAACCCACCATGGTGAGCTATCTTCCATTATGAGTTTTGAAATCTCATCAAGATTAGAGGACCCATCTAAACAAGGTGCTGATACCCTAGGGATCATTAAATCCTTAGCTTTTAAATCATTTAATTGAAAAACTTTAAATATCATTGCTGCCTCATCAGCCTCTATTAAACCTTTCTGACTTCCAATTTTTGCCATTTGTCTAATTTCTTCTTCATCAGTTGAAATTTCATTTTCTGCAGTAATAACTGGAAATATTTGCTCTATTAATATTAAGAATGGCCTCATCAAGGTATTTAATATTCTCAGAATTGGAACGGATAATAATGCTATTTGTACTGAAAATCTTGTACCAAGAGCTTTGGGAAGTACTTCTCCAACCAAGACAACTACTATATAAAAAGCAATTGAAAAAAGTGTTAAGCCATATCTAATATCAATTACTTCTACTGCGTATACTCCTAAAATAAGGCTCCCAATTATGTTAAATCCATTGTTAGTAATTGTAATTACAGTTAATGTTCTCCCAAGATGTTTCCTAAGTTTGAGGAGTTGATTCGCAGAACTTTTTGGTTTTTGTTTTGAGGCTAATTCTAGAATTCTAATTGAATTTACAGCTAAAAAAGCAGCTTCTACTCCCGAACAACATGCTGATCCAATTAAGATAATAACTATGAGAAAAATTAAACCGTAAACACTTGGTTCCATTAAAATAGACTAGGTATTAGATCTGTTGTAATTCATTCTTCCATTTTTTTTTTAAACACGCCAATACACAATTTATGCTTAAACCAGATTATAAAGTCTTTGAAGAAAGAAGAGAAATTTTTCTAAATAAATTAGATGGCAGAGCAGCTATTATCCCTGGGGCTAATCTTGTAAAACATCATGCGGATTGTGAATACCCTTTTAGACAAGATAGTAATTTTTGGTACTTAACTGGTTTTGATGAGCCAGATGCAATCGCTCTTTTTTTATCGCATAAGCCAAAGGGGGAGAGATTTATTATGTTTGTTGCCCCAAAAGATGTTATTAGTGAAGTCTGGCATGGCTTTAGATGGGGATTAGAAGGTGCTGAAAAAGAGTTTAAGGCTGATAAAGCACACTCAATACAGAAACTAAGAGATTTACTCCCAAGTTATATAAATGGCTCTGATGAACTTGTTTTTTCAATTGGTAAGCATCCATTGATTGAAAAAATAGTACTGGATATATTTTCACAACAGATTGAAAATCGCTCAAGATTAGGGATTGGTACAAATTCTATAAAATCTCCTGAAATTTATTTAAATGAAATGAGATTAATTAAAAGTGAATTTGAAATTAAGAGAATGAGAGAGGCTGTACAAATTTCAGCAGAAGCTCATGAATTGGTCAGAGAATCTATCTCATCAAAAAAAAATGAAAGACAAATTCAGGGCCTTCTAGAGGGATTCTTTTTGGAAAAAGGAGCTAGAGGACCAGCTTATAATTCTATTGTTGCTTCAGGAGATAATGCATGTATTTTGCACTACACTTCTAATAGCTCACCATTGAAGAAGAAAGATTTATTGCTGGTAGATGCTGGCTGCTCACTAATTGATTATTACAATGGAGACATAACAAGAACTATCCCAATTGGAGGTAAATTTTCTAAAGAGCAAAAAGTTATCTATGAAATCGTATTGAATGCGCAAAAAAATGCTATTAAAAGTGCAATCACTGGATCTAATTCTAGTACTGTCCATAATGTTGCTTTAACAATACTGATAGAAGGATTAAAAGAAATCGGCTTATTGTCCGGCAGTACTGAGGAGATAATTAAGAATCAATCTTATAAACATCTTTACATGCATAGAACGGGACATTGGCTCGGCTTAGATGTTCATGATGTTGGAGCCTACAGAATGGGAGACTATGAAGTGCCATTACAGAATGGGATGATCCTTACTGTTGAACCTGGGATCTATATAAGTGATAGGATTCCAGTCCCTGAGGGGCAACCGACTATTGATGCGAAATGGAAAGGCATAGGTATAAGAATAGAAGATGATGTCCTTGTTAAAGATGCAAACCCGGAAGTTTTAAGTATTGCCGCATTAAAAGAAATTTCTGATTTAGAGTTTTAGAATTTGACTTATCTAGTTTATAGATTTATTTTATTGAGGTTTAAAATTTAAAAATGAATAAGTCAGCTTCATATGATTCAAAACTTTCTCAGGCAAGATGCTTGTCTAGTCAGCTTGGAATGTTTGCAGAAGAAAATGATATCCCTAAAGATCTTTGGGATGCATTGGAAGCTGCAATTTATGATTTTTATGACGTATCACATGATAGATAAAAAATCTGTTTAAAGATTATCAATAACTAAAATCAAGAGATTTTGAATCAATCAATCAAAATGTGACCATAAACTGATAAATTATTTATTAAACATAAATAAGTGAATGACCTCATCAGATAAGTTAAATCAAAATTCAAAAGAAAAAAACAGTGATGACCTAAAGACCAAAAATGCATCTCCTAATGCAGGAATGTTGGGCGCCACAGCTGTATTGGCAGCTGCCACTATTGATGAAGATGGAGTACCTAGTGGGTATACCCCTAAACCTGACGAAGGAAGGTTCATTATTAAAGTATTATGGTTACCTGATAATGTCGCGTTAGCTGTTGATCAAATAGTGGGGGGAGGCTCAAGTCCTCTTACTGCTTATTATTTTTGGCCAAGAGAAGATGCTTGGGAAAAGTTAAAAACTGAACTAGAGAATAAAGGTTGGATTACAGATAATGAAAGAGTGGAAATATTGAATAAAGCTACAGAAGTAATAAATTATTGGCAAGAAGAGGGTAAAACAAAGAAATTAGATGAGGCCAAGTTAAAGTTTCCCGAAGTAACTTTTTGTGGAACTGCCTAGAAAATTAGTTCTTAGCAGCTTGAATTCTAGCCTCAGCTTTTGAGATCTCATTTAAGGCTTTTATTTTCTCTGGATTTTTTTCACTTTCAGAAAATTTGCTAATTGCTAATTTTGCATCTTTAAGAGCTTTTTCAGCATTTTGGACATTAATTTCAGATCCAATTTCAGCATTATTTACCAAAACTATAACTTCATCTGATTCGATTTCAGCGAAGCCACCCATTAAAGCTATTGATTTCCATTGGGAATTCATTCTTAGCCTTAAAACGCCAATATCTATAGCAGTTACTAAAGAAATATGACCTGGCAGAATACCAAGTTGACCAGTGGTACTCGGAAGGATCACTTCTTCAGCTTCGCCTTGATAAACATTTTTATTAGGAGCTAAGACTTTAAGAGAAATTGCCATTAATTTAAATTTTTGAAGGTTAAATACATACGAAAAGATATTTATTTCTCTGACTTTATTTTTTCAGCCTTTGCTTTTACTTCATCGATGTTTCCTACTAAGTAAAACGCCTGTTCGGGTAAATCATCTAACTCACCTGATAAAATCATATTAAAACCTGCTATTGTTTCTTCTAATTTTACGTATTTACCAGACATGCCTGTAAATATTTCTGCTACGAAGAAAGGTTGGGAAAGGAATTTTTCAATTTTTCTAGCCCTATCAACTGTTAATCTATCTTCTTCAGAAAGCTCATCTAATCCAAGAATTGCAATGATGTCTTGTAGCTCTTTGTATCTTTGCAAAGTTGATTGAACTGCTCTAGCGGTTTTGTAGTGCTCATCCCCTACAACGGATGGTTGAAGCATAGTACTTGTTGAATCTAATGGGTCAACTGCTGGATAAATTCCCTTAGCTGCAAGTGCTCTTGCAAGCACAGTAGTAGCATCCAAATGGGCAAAGGTTGTTGCCGGAGCTGGGTCAGTTAGGTCATCAGCAGGTACATAAACAGCCTGAATGGATGTTATTGAGCCCTCTAATGTAGATGTAATTCTCTCTTGCAATTCACCAACATCGGTTCCAAGTGTTGGTTGATATCCTACTGCCGAAGGCATTCTTCCTAGTAAAGCTGATACTTCAGAGCCTGCTTGAACAAATCTGAAAATGTTATCAACAAAAAGAAGAACGTCTTGTTTGTTTACATCTCTGAAATGTTCGGCCATTGTAAGTGCCGACAAGCCTACTCTCATTCTTGCACCAGGTGGCTCGTTCATTTGTCCAAAGCATAAGGCAACTTTTGACTTAGTTAGATCATCTGCATTGATAACTCCTGATTCTTTAAATTCTTCATATAAATCATTTCCTTCTCTGGTTCTTTCTCCTACACCTCCAAAAACAGAAACTCCACCATGTTCTTTTGCAATATTGTTAATTAATTCTTGAATAAGAACAGTCTTCCCAACACCAGCACCCCCAAACAATCCAACTTTACCACCTTGTCTGTAGGGAGCTAAAAGGTCGATAACTTTTATACCGGTTTCAAAAACTTTTGGCTTAGTTTCAAGGTCAGTTAATTTTGGTGCAGCCCTGTGAATTGGAGCAGTATCTTGTGTTTTTACAGGACCCTGTTCATCTACCGGTTCTCCTAAAACATTAAATATTCTTCCTAAAGTTGCTTCTCCTACAGGTACAGATATTGGCGCACCTGTGTCTATTGCCTCCATGCCCCTCACAAGCCCGTCTGTGCCGCTCATAGCAACTGCTCTAACTCTATGATCCCCAAGGAGCTGTTGAACCTCTGCAGTGAGCGCTATGTCTTGTCCCGCAGGATTTTTTGCTTCAATTCGTAAGGCATTTAAAATTTTAGGCAATTTCCCTGCGGGGAATTCTACATCTAGAACTGGGCCAATTACCTGACGCACTACGCCTTTTGTTAATGAAGAAGTTGATGGAGTTGCTACCATTTTTACTTATTGGTGATGAATAGCTGATTTTTACAGCTTTTAATCCGAAAATACTACCACCTTATGGGTAGATTCGTTAAATGGGTTCGGCCACCCGCACAGTTAAAGTATGGTTTAATTGCTGCTTCGGCGATTATGTTGTTGAAGATACGGATTGAGAATCTCTCTTTCCATTTTCTGACGCAAAGCGTCTCAATCATGATCCTCCATTAATCTATGGCAGCTGTTTCACTTACAGTCTCTACAGTCAAACCACTGGGAGATAGAATATTTATTAAAGTTTCCGCATCTGAGGAAAAAACTGCTGGGGGCATTCTTTTGCCTGATACAGCTAAAGAAAAACCACAGGTAGGAGAGGTTGCTCAGGTTGGACCTGGGAAACTTAATGACGATGGTTCTCGACAAACTCCAGAAGTGAGTATTGGCGATAAAGTCTTGTACAGCAAATATGCTGGAACTGACATCAAATTGGGAGGAGATGAATATGTCTTGCTCTCAGAAAAGGATATTTTAGCTGTAGTAGGCTAAATTATTTTGTTTCAAAAATTATTAAAACTTATTACTAAATTACTGCCTAAACATGGCTAAAAGAATTATTTACAATGAGCAAGCTCGAAGAGCGCTCGAGAGAGGCATCGATATCCTTGCTGAGTCTGTCGCTGTAACGCTTGGACCAAAAGGAAGAAATGTTGTATTAGAAAAAAAATTTGGTGCTCCACAAATTATTAATGATGGTGTAACAATCGCTAAAGAGATTGAATTAGAGGACCACATCGAGAATACAGGCGTTGCATTAATTAGACAAGCGGCATCAAAAACAAATGATGCTGCTGGTGATGGTACTACAACCGCTACTGTTTTAGCCCATGCGATGGTTAAAGCTGGCTTGAGAAACGTTGCAGCAGGAGCTAATGCAATCACCTTGAAAAAAGGGATTGATAAAGCTACTGAATTTCTTGTTGACAAAATTCAAGAGAATTCCAAACCTATTAGTGATAGCAATGCTATTGCTCAATGTGGAACTATTGCGGCTGGAAACGATGAAGAAGTTGGCAAAATGATTGCTAATGCAATGGATAAAGTCGGGAAAGAAGGTGTAATCTCCTTAGAAGAGGGCAAATCAATGACTACTGAACTTGAAGTTACTGAGGGAATGCGTTTTGATAAAGGCTACATTTCACCCTATTTTGCAACAGATACAGAAAGGATGGAGGCTGTTTTAGATGAACCATATATTCTTCTGACTGATAAAAAAATTGCCTTAGTGCAAGATTTAGTACCTGTTTTGGAACAAATAGCTAAAACTGGTAAGCCATTAGTAATTATCGCAGAAGATATTGAAAAAGAGGCTTTAGCCACACTTGTTGTTAATAGACTCAGAGGTGTCTTGAATGTTGCGGCAGTAAAAGCTCCTGGATTCGGTGATAGAAGAAAAGCTATGCTTGAAGATATGGCTGTTTTAACTAATGGTCAACTCATAACTGAGGATGCAGGTTTGAAATTAGAAAATGCTACCTTGGATATGCTTGGAACAGGTAGAAGAATTACTATTAACAAAGAAACTACAACTATAGTGGCTGAGGGTAATGAGGAAGCAGTTAAAGCCAGATGTGATCAAATCAAAAAACAAATGGATGAAACAGATTCTTCATACGATAAAGAAAAGCTTCAGGAACGTTTAGCAAAATTAGCTGGTGGAGTGGCAGTAATTAAAGTTGGAGCCGCAACTGAAACTGAGATGAAGGACAAAAAACTTCGTCTTGAAGATGCTATTAACGCTACAAAAGCTGCTGTTGAAGAAGGAATTGTGCCTGGAGGAGGGACAACTCTTGCTCATTTATCTCCAATTCTAAAAGATTGGGCTGATAAAAATTTAGACGGAGAGGAATTAATTGGAGCGAATATTGTTGAGGCTTCACTTACGGCTCCTCTTATGAGAATTGCAGAGAATGCTGGCTCTAATGGTGCTGTAATTGCCGAAAATGTAAAATCTAAGCCATTTAATGATGGATTTAATGCTGCTACCGGAGAATATGTCGACATGTCCTCCGCTGGTATAGTTGATCCTGCAAAAGTTACTCGTTCGGGATTACAAAATGCAGCTTCAATTGCAGGAATGGTTCTAACTACTGAATGCATAGTTGCAGATTTACCTGAGAAAAAAGATGCATCAGCTCCAGCAGGAGCTCCAGGCATGGGCGGTGACTTTGATTATTAACTAAATAAAATTTAATAAATTTCATTTATTACTTAAGGGATCATTTTATAATGATCCTTTTTTTATTTAAACTTTAGGTAATCCAGCCAGCACTAAGAATAATCGCGAGTGATAAAAATATTATTAAAAAGGTCCAAGTTATTTTGTTTAGAGACGCTTCTGCACTACTTGCACTGTTGAACATGGAGCTTCCGCTAGCTGCTATTCCTCCCATTCCATCACCTTTAGGGCTATGAAGTAAAACTAAAAGAATCAGAAGAACCCCAGAAAAAACCCATATCCAACTAAAAATTTCAATCATTTCTTAATAAAATAAGTACTAACTTTAAACGTGTTGTACTACTTTATTATAACCTTTTAACTCGATACCTTTAATAAGAGATTTCCCTGTCATTTCTTTTGGTATTGGAAGATCTAATAACTGTAATAAAGTTGGAGCAATATCTGCCAAGCCAGCATTATCTCTTAAAAAAATTTCATTTCCCATATTCGGGATTTTTCTTTTTTCACCCTCAATAAAAATTAATGGAACTTTATTTGTAGTGTGTGCCGTCCATGGTTCACCTGCAGAACCTTTCATTACCTCTGCATTTCCGTGATCTGCTGTTATCAGAATGCTCCCACCCATTTCTCCAGTGGCATTAACTATTTGACCTAAACATTTATCTACTTTTTCTATAGCTTTTATAGTTGCATCCATATTACCTGTATGACCTACCATATCAGGATTAGCAAAATTGATTACAACAAAAGCATAGTTTCCACTTTTAATTGCTTTACAGCAACTAATAGTTAATTCTTCCGCCGACATTTCTGGTTTCTCATCATAAGTTGCGACTCTTGGAGATGGAATTAAATGTCGCTCCTCTCCTAGCAAAGGAACTTCTACACCTCCATTAAAAAAATATGTTACATGAGGATATTTTTCTGTTTCTGCAGTTCTGTATTGCTTTAGTCCGCTTTCTGAAACTATTTGGCCGATAAAATTATCGAGAGATTCAGGAGGAAATGCAACTTTAACTGAGAAATTTGGATCATATTGAGTAAAAGTAACTAAATCTACATTCGGAAAAATTTTTCTTTCAAAGTCTGTAAAAACTTTTTCTGAGAGTGATTTGATTATTTGTCTTGCTCTGTCAGGACGGAAATTACAACATATCATACAATCCCCATCTTTAAGATATTTTTCTGAAATTCTTATGGGCTCTATAAATTCATCAGTTATGTTTTTGTCATAACTTTTTTTAATGTAATCCTGAGGAGAAATATTTGTTATTTTAATATCTGGATCAGTCAAATTTGCATATGCTTTTTCTGTTCTATCCCATAAAAGATTTCTATCCATTATCCAGTATCTACCACATATAGAAGCAATCTCGCCGGTATTAAATTTTTTTATACATGACTCTATTTGATTTAGATATTTAGATGCGCTTTTAGCTGGAGTATCTCTTCCATCGGTAATAACATGAATTGCAACTTTTTTGATGCCATTATCAGATGCCCATTTTATTAAACCTAGTAAATGATCAATATGACTATGTACACCACCATCAGAACATAATCCTGTTATGTGCAAAGTAGAATTTTTTTTCTTTAACGAATCCGCTATATCCTTTAACTCATTAACCAAGCATAACTGATTATTTTTTACAATATTTGAAATTCTTACAAGTTCTTGTTGGATTATTCTTCCGGATCCAATGGTAAGGTGCCCTACTTCTGAATTACCCATTTGACCATCTGGTAGTCCTACATCAGATCCACTAGCATTTATTAGAGTATGAGGATATGCATGCCATAACGAGTCCATGATTGGTGTATTTGCACTTTTAATGGCATTATCAGAAATTTCTTCTCGATATCCCCATCCATCGAGTATTGCAAGAACAACAGGGCTCTGGGAGCTACTTAATTTATTTATATTTTTGCTGCTAATCTTTGACATATTTAGATCAAATTAAATTTTAAGTGATCTGATCTTAAATCTACCTTTAAACGCTACTCTTTAACAATTTATATTTAAAATGGTTAGCTTTTGCTAATTTAAGAAAATGTTGAACAAATTTTATAAGTTGATAAATTATGTCCAATAAAACAACAAGGGTTGTAATACTTAGTGAAGTTGAGCTTAGAAAGACACTTTCACGTTTAACTTCCGAAATTATTGAAAAAGTAAAAAATCTGGAAAAACTACTTTTGGTTGGTATTCCTACTAGAGGAATTGATCTGGCCGAAGTCCTAGAAAAAGAATTATTCACAAAGACAGGTTTAAAAATAAGAAAAGGAATTATTGATCCAACTTTTTATAGAGATGATCAAAATAGAGTTGGTACTCGTTTAATAAAAGCAACTGATATTCCAACTCCTATTGAGGAACAAGAAATTCTCTTGATAGATGATGTAATTTATACAGGTAGAACAATTAGAGCTGCAATGGATGCTTTATATTCGTGGGGTAGGCCTCAAAGAGTGATGTTATTAGTAATGGTAGATAGAGGTCATAGAGAATTACCTATCCAACCAGATTTTTGTGGTAAAAAAGTTCCAACTAGCAAAAATGAAATTGTTAGTTTACGTTTAAACAATGTAGACAATGAAGAAGGCGTTTTCCTTGAATAACTTCTTTCAAAAGATATTCCCTAAATTATATTCTCCTAAAAATTCATCTTTGATATCGATACATTTGACTAATAGATCAGCTTTATTAGTAATGTTGAAGTAAAGAGTTAAGTTGTCTTCTCCAATATTAGATTTATTTTTTAATTCGATTTTGAGAGGTTTTTTATCCCATTTTATAATTTCTTCTTCACTTTGGATCTCCGATAATTTTGGTAATCCATCTTCAAAAATCACATCATATTCTCTTTCTTTTTTTGTCTCTCCAATAATGATTTCGAATATTTTCTGATTTTTTTTACTAGCTTGAAGAATCAGTTTAAACGGGGTTTCGGTTGGCCATGTTTGACCTTTGCAAAAAATAGGATGCCAGAAGTGTTTTTGTTCTCTTTTATTTAATAATCTTATGGATAATCCTTTGTTTAATATGTCTTTAATTTTTACCCCTGGCGTCATTGCCAAAGCTCCAAGAGCTACAGACTCTATAGGAGGTGGCGACTTTATTTCAACTTTTGATATCTTTTTTTCTATCCATTCTTTAATTAATGGTATCTGAGTCCCCCCTCCAACCAAAATTACTGCACTTAAGTCATCTACTGTGCAAAATTTACCTCTTGCTTCATTTAACAAATCTTTAAGTAAGGAGTTAAGGTGCCTAATAAGATTATTCTCAATGATAATTTTCTCTAATAATTCTTTACTAAGGAAATATTCTTTTTCTTGAAAGCCTTCAATTAAAAATTTTGCGGGATATTTACTTTCATATTTTATTTTTGTCGAGCTAAGTTTAATCTTTATTTCTTCTGCCTTTGCAATATTAATTGAATATTTATTATCTGGAATAAAATAGTTAACAATCCATTGATCAATATCTTTACCACCTATTTTTGAGCCTATTTTACTGATTATTTCTGCACATCTAATTTTTTGTTTTGAAATTGTACTTACATCATTTCCTTTAAATTTTAATAATTCAGCTATTGGGCCAGATTTCCCTTCTCCCCCTTCTATTTTGACTATGTTCATATCTATTGTGCTCCCGCCAATATCTATTGTCATAATTTTGGAGCCAAATGGAACATTAATTCCTAAGCTTGCCGCAGTAGGCTCATCAACTAATGCTATTTCCTCAACAGTTGATTCCATGCAAAGTTTAATTAACCACTCTCTGTAACCCTTATATGTATCAATAGGAGCGGTAATAACAAGTCTCTTGATTTCATATTGTTTTGGGATATTTGCCCACAAAAATTTAAAAAATTTTTCTCCAGATTCAGAAGGATTTAAAATATTCTTTTTATTATTTTTTTCAATTGGATTTCCAATGAATCTTTTGAAATTAGAATGAAAAAATACATCAGAATTAGAGTTACTTCTCATCTTTAAAGCACCAATACCAATTTTCAAGATTTTTGAAGGTTCCTCAAACCAAACTACTGTAGGTATGACTCCTGGAGATGAAGTAATATTCGGTATTTCAACTAAAACGGGATTTATATCTTTTTGATCTTGAAAAGCTATAACAGTATTAGTATTCCCTAAATCAATAGCAAGCGTTCCAGATAAATTTTCTTCCATGTGAAATTTTTTTGAATCAATTTAAATATTTTTTGTAATTTATGTTTTGAATCGGTTCTATTAATTGTAAGATATATTTATAGCAAAAAATTCTTTTAATGAATATTTCAAATAACGCGGGAATTGATTCAAATGATCTTGCTAAAAGAGGTGAGAGCTTAATAAGAAAATCAACTAATAGGTATTTGACTACTGTAAAAATTGCTTTCAGAGCTAAACAAAGACGTTTTGATGATTTTGATGGACTTTTAGAGGAGTCAACTATTAAACCTGTTCAAAGGTCAATCATAGAATTAAGCGATGAACAAGATCAACCAGATTTATTACCTGGTTGATTTTGGTAAAAGACCAAAGAACATGGAGATTACTTAGAGATTCAAAAAAAGGCAAATTTTGCTTTTTAATTGGTGTTGATAATTGGTCAATAGAATTACAAAAAGATGAATTTTATTCACTTTATCTATTACTTATAAAAATTAATAAACAACTATTAGGCATCAAGAATCAATTAATGGATGAAGAGTCTATTTCTTTAGAATTAGAACAGCTGCCCTGGTATATAGAGTTAAATGGGAAAAAAGATGAGTGGAGTTTAAGGTTTGTTTTTGAAAGTCAAGACCAAACCAGATCTTTCGAAATGTATTGGCCGATACCAATAGCACAAAATTTATTTTATGAAATAAAAAACATGTGGGAATCAATGGATTAAAAGATAAATAAAATTGGAAATTTTAGAAAATATTTCCCCTTGCCTATAAAAAATTTTCACAACTTTTCCACAAATATTTTACGAGAATTGACTCATGACCTAAGGTATGTGGAAAACTTTAGAATATATATAATTCTTTATATTTTAGAAAAATTTATTTTTCCAAAATTAGTTTTTATGAGAACCCTTGTTATTACAATATTCTCATCATTCTATTGACTGAGACTGTTTCTTCTTAAGGCATGTTGACGATTTAGCGATTTTAAAGAAAACTAGATTTTGTAAGTTTAAATTCAACTAATATTTTTTGAACATGCAAGAGTTAAATTACGATTTAAATCCAATGGGTTTTAATAAAAAAGATGAAGTTATTAGTTTTAAATGTGAACTTCAAGAAAATCTTCAAAAGGCTATGAAAGAATTTGTTGAGGAACATCCAAACTGGGATCAATACCGTATACTACAAGCTGCTATTGCAGGATTTTTGATGCAAAAAGGTTTTCAAAATAGGGATTTAACTAGACTATACATTGGAAATATGTTCTCAATGAATTTTAAAGACTAAAAACTTTTTATATTTTTTCTAGCAGTATTTTTGCTATGTCATTCTGGATTGGTAAGATTGATAACCTATTCCCTTTCTTGACAACTAATAATTCATCCTCATTAAATAAAATCTTTAATTCAGGTAAACTTAGAATTTTTTTTGACTTAGATAAGTATCTTACTTTTACACAATCCCATCTTGGATTTTCAGGTTTCGATTTTGGATCAAAATATTTTGAATCTTTGTCAAATTGCGTAGGATCAACAATTTTTAGATCTATAACCTCCATAAGTCCAACAATTCCTGGGGGCTTGCAATTTGAATGGTAGAAAAAAACTTTATCTCTTTTTTTCATATTTCTCATGAAATTCCTAGCTTGATAATTTCTTATACCATCCCATAAAGTTACGCCATCATTTTTTAAATTATCAATGCTGTAAGCATCAGGTTCACTTTTCATTAGCCAAAAATTTTCTTCAGTCATATCAAGGGATTTAGAGGAAGTTGCAAATCGTGAACGAATCGTGAATGTAATATCATACTATTCGCTTTTAT
>Ga0310343_10001062_pt1 | contig 13861 bp, 11 predicted proteins | sample HC15DNA2025_MG_FD_203519 | JGI IMG/M metagenome (GOLD analysis project Ga0310343, IMG submission 203519) | Marine microbial communities from station ALOHA, North Pacific Subtropical Gyre - HC15-DNA-20-25_MG | ecosystem: Environmental > Aquatic > Marine > Oceanic | place: Pacific Ocean: North... | reverse complement strand
GGGATCATGACCGATAGCAATAAAAACTCCATCTAATTTAATTTCCTCAATTTTGTTTGTTTTTACATTTTTTACTTTAATTCCTTTAACATTCTTAGGGTCTTGGTCTCCAACAATATCTTCTACGACTGAGTCCCATATAATTTCAATTTTTTTGTTCTCCATTAATTTTTTTTGAAGCATTTTTTCTGCTCTTAAACTGTCTCTTCTGTGGATTAATTTTACTTTTGAGGCAAATTTTGTAAGAAACATTGCTTCTTCAACAGCTGCGTTACCACCACCTACAACTGCAACCTCTTTGTCCTTAAAGAAAAATCCGTCACAAGTGGCACATGCCGAAACGCCAAACCCCCTAAATTCTTGTTCAGATTTTAAGTTTAACCACCTTGCTTGAGCACCAGTTGAGATGATAATGCTGTCTGCAGTGTATTTTTGACCGGTATCACCGATTGCTTCAAAAGGAGAAGTTTTTAAATTAACTGAACTAATATGATCTTCTATCATTTCAGTTCCAACTGCTTTAGCTTGCTCTTTCATTTGATCCATCAACCATGGACCTTGTATAACATCGGCAAAACCAGGATAATTTTCAACGTCTGTAGTTGTGGTGAGCTGTCCTCCAGGTTCTGAGCCATAAACCAAGATAGGGTTAAGCATTGCTCTTGCCGCATAAACTGCTGCGGTATATCCGGCCGGACCAGATCCAATTATTAACACTTTTGTGTGTTTAGTTGGATTTTGACTCATATGAAAGCTATATAGTGATAAATGACTAAATTAAAAGGTTTATTATTGACCGAAGGTATGCACGGCATGATTAGCCAAGTTGAAGGACTAGCGAAGGCTTTAGATATTGATTTTATACACGAAAAAATTGAACTTAATAATTTTTGGAAACTTATTCCACCAAAAATAACTCCAATACATAGTTTTGTATTTAAAAACAAAATTGATAATGATTTAAATATTGTTATTTCTTGTGGCAGAAAAAGCGTAATTCCATCACTTTTTTTAAAAAAAAAATTTAAGGATAAAATTATTAATATTCATATCCAAGATCCAAAGGTTTCGTTATCTAAGTTTGATTTTGTAGTAGCTCCTGAACATGATGGTTTGATAGGAGAAAATGTTATTTCTAGCAAAGGAGCTATTCATTATTTAACAGAGAAAGAATTAGATGAAAATATTTCTTATTTGAAGCCTAGAATTAATAAAGAAAAAATAGTTACTCTAATAGTCGGAGGACCTAATAAATACTATGATTATAAGGAAACAGAAATAGAGAACATTTTTTATAAGATTAAACAAAACTTTTTAAATAATGGATATCAGTTGATATTAATTCCCTCAATGCGAACTCCTAAAAAGATAATTGAAGCAGCAAAAAATTATTTTGATGATAACCAAGTCGTCATTACTGATATTGATAAAAAAGCATACCTATCATCCTTGAGACTTGCAGATCATATAGTTGTTACCTGTGACTCTACATCTATGATTTCTGAAGCGGCAATTACTGGTAAACCGATTTATGTAGCACACATTCCACATATCAAAAATAACGATAGATTTAAAAAATTTTTTGAAATTTTTAAAGAACTTAATATTATTAGAGATCTAAATGACACAGTAGATAATTGGAAATATGAAAAACTTAATGAAACATATAGAATATCAGGATATATAAAGAGCAAAATAAAAAACTATGACATTTCTTAATTCGATTTTAAAACAATCAAAAAAGTATGATTTCCCGTTTGATCATTGGGAATATAACAACGCCTTAAGCGATGAAACGATTCAAGAAATAATTACTGCTGATATACCGGATGTCAGTAAACATAATCTTACTTATGACGGTACTAGAGCAATTGATGGTGGAGCGGCAGAATTCAGAGAAGGAATAGCATCCGGAGGTAAGGCAATAAAATTTAGATGCTTTGTAACAAAAGAAAATTCATCACAATTTCCAAATTTAGTAAAATTCATTAATGAATTACAATCCAAAGAGACCTATGAGGCTATTTCAAAAATGATTAGCAAAGATCTATCTAACTCTTACGTTAGAGTAGAAGTAATTTGCGATCGTGAAGGTTTTTGGTTGAAACCGCATTGTGATATCAAAGAAAAACTTATGTCAGGATTAATTTTTGTTAATAAAGAAGGCGAATCGGAAGATTTGGGGACTGATTTTTACAACGATAAATTAGAGAAAGTGAAAACAGTTCCTTATAAACATAATTATGGCTATCTTTTTTCCAGCGGACCGAATACCTGGCATGGAATGGAAAAAAAAAAGATTATTAAAGAGAGAAGATGTATCCAAGTAAACTATGTTACATTTAAAACTGATTGGAGAGTTGATTAATTAATAATTAATCATTTTAAAAATTATTGTCTTACAAAAGGCAGGAGTACGATCCCAATATAAGCAGTGCAAAAAAAGTAAAGCAAATACCAAAAACAGTTTTTACTTGGTCACCGTCATCATCTGGATTATTTTTATTATAAAGCTTCCAGAATCCTTTATCGGTATTTGCACTTGAAAAGTTGTCTAAACTTTTCTCAATGTAATGACCAATATCAGATTGATTAATTGTATTTTCAACTTGGTTTGCTTTTAAATTTTCAGTACTCATTAATCTATAAAAGGTAATTCAAATTTTTTTAGGAGTCTATCGTATTTGATGAGATAAAAAGGTAAGTAACCCATTTTGACCTTACTATCTGAAGTTGTATCATAAAATATTTTGCATTTTCTAACTTTTAGATGAATGATTTTTAATCATAGTAAATTTTACTTTTAAAGTGATATAATTATATAATTACTTATAAATATTTTTTATGTTTGAAAAGCTAGAAGAACTCGCAAAAAATAATAAAAAGATTTCCGATTTTCATATTAGAAGTGGCTGGCCTTTAGCCTACCGTCAAACTGGTGAAATTCATAAAATTCAAGAGGTTGTAGTTAAAGCTCAGGATCTTCAAGATTTATTATCAACAAACTGTAATGAAATTGAAATGAATAGATTTAAAGATACTCATGAATTAGATTCCTCAGTAACTTTGAGTGGACTAAGATTTAGAGCAAACTTTTACAAAACTATTCATGGTCCTGCTGCAGTATTAAGAAGAGTTGAGAGTGTAATTCCGACGATGGATCAATTTGATCTACCACCTGTTCTTTATGATATTATCGATATGCACAAAGGTTTGGTCTTGGTGACTGGTCCAACAGGTTCAGGTAAGTCAACAACCCTTGCGGCAATAGTGAATGAAATTAATAAGACAAGAACCTCAAACATTATAACGGTTGAAGACCCAGTTGAGTTTATTCATAAAGATATAAAGAGTATTGTTTCTCATAGAGAGGTAGGAAAACAAACTCAATCTTTTGCTAGCGCATTAAAAGCCGCATTGAGAGAAGATCCAGATGTTATATTAGTAGGAGAGATGAGAGATCTTGAAACAGTATCACTTGCTTTAACTGCAGCTGAGACAGGTCACCTTGTTTTTGGAACTTTGCATACAAGTGGTGCTCCAAGTACCATAAACAGAATCATAGACGTATTTCCGCCAGAACAACAAGCGCAGATTAGAGCTCAAATTTCTACATCTTTAAAAATGGTCGTAACCCAAAGACTTCTTAAAACAAAAGACGGGCAAGGTCGTTGTGGTGCCTTTGAGGTAATGAAATGTACAGCACCAATTCAAAACTTAATTAGAGAATCTAAGATCCACCAAATACCAAGCATCATGCAGACCGCCGTTAAGGAAGGAATGATTACAATGACCAAATCATTGGAAGAACTTGTTAAAGCAGGTAAAATTGATGCATCAGCTGGTAGAGAACAATAAAGGTTTTACAACTTTAGAAGTTATAGTTGTGCTATGTATCGTAGGCATACTATCGGCATTTGCTTTCCCTCAAATAATGGACTGGAATAAATCTAGGGCAGTGAAAACAGATGTTATTAGAGTGGTAAACATATTTGATAACATTAATTCACAAGTTCAAAGGGGCTTATACGCTTTTGCTCAAGTTTATATGAATTTTGAGATTGATCAGGATACTGGTATTACTACTCTAACTGTAACATCAAGGGGAATGACGGCCGATACATTAGGTAATAAAATTACTCAAGACATGACCTTTCGAAGTGAAACTGACAGATGTTCATTAGATAGAGAAGATTGGGACCATGATGGTGCAGATACTGATAGAGCTGAAGTGAGTCAAGAAATATTAAATAATATTGAAACAAATTTTAATGGTGAGGAAGCAGTTTGTTTTTCTAAAGATGGAAGATGGTATAGCACTTCAAATTTTTTTCAGGGATCCAATTCATTTGAAATGTCTGGGCGAGGTGGAGTTTGTGAAGATCAAGATGAAAAAGGTCCTCAGTGCGATTATCGTATTGTGTGGTCAAGATTTGGAAATATAAAACTTGAAAAATGGAATGAAAGAAAAGGCGAGTCTGGAGAGTGGGTTAGTCAATAAAATGATTAAAAAAAAAGAAAAAGGAATGTCTATACTAGAGGCAATTGTGGCAAGTGTAATTGTTGGAATTGGTTTTATTGGAATTTTTCAAATGGTTGGATATGCGGTTAATTCCATTGATGTTTCAAGCGAGAGGTCAAAAGCTGGACATCTAGCTGGAATGATTGCAGAGGGTGTGCTTGGCTATAAAGATACTATCGTAGGTGTAAGTGAAAATGATGAAAAAGCATTGGTATATGAACAAGGCAAAGCGTATATGCCAACAGAGTTAGACAGAAAAGCATGCGCAAAATTTGTACAATTTTATGCTAATCTAGATTTTGAGGAATCTGAAGATACTGAAAGCACTGATGCATGTGGGTCAGATACAAAACTTAACAGTATAAAAACTTCTATTGTAACAGATAAGTGTTCAGAGGATGACAAAGATCCTCTTTATAAAAAAGATGAAGCATCGATATGGGGTGGTAAAAGTGCTGCTTCGAACCAATTACTTAAATGGGGTGCAATTTTAAATCAAGATCAACTAATAAAATGTAAAACAGAAAAAGATACAAAGTCGATTAAAATGTTTGAGATGTGTCGTTGGTCTGCAAACAAGTGTGCTTATACTAATAATAATATATTCGATGATAGAATGTATGTTGGTAGAATCCAATTTAACTTAAACGATGGAAAGAAAAGACGATTTTTATATTTTCAAGCAGACTATGAACCTAAATTTCAAACTCGGGTAGCTGAGGAATGATAAAAACACATCAAAACTCCGGTGTAACCTTAATAGAGATGCTTATTGGTATTGTTGTATCTTCAATACTGATTGCCGCAATGTACACTACTTATTCTGTCATAAACAATACTTACTCTAGAGTGACGGACGTTGCTGGAATAAGTAAGTCAGGAAGAGATATTGTCTCTATGATAATGAGAGATGTAAGGATGGCAGGTTTTAAATATTATTATGGTTACAATGCAGAGAATGAGGCAAGACCTTTAAATATTAAAATCCCTAAAACTGACTATTTAGAGTTTGTTGCAGGTGACACTGCGGCTACAGAGAGAGATAGTCACGCACCTGTAGTTATTTATAGAAATACAATTGGTGATGCAACCGCAGTAAGTACTGAAGAACCTATAGCACCAGGATACGAGATACTTGATACTGCTGAAAAAATAAATAATGTTTGCTGTGATCAAATCCATATTGTTTTCGGAGATTTTGATGCAAATGCTGACATTGGTGCTGGAGAACAATATTATAAAAAATATAAAATATCTTATTTTGCTCGAGCTCTGAGAAAAGATGGAGATGAATTTTATGGTGTTTTTAGATCTAAGAAATATTGGCGTCAACCTTTAGATGAAGATACGGGAAGTTGGGTTGTCGATAATTGCCCAGGTAGTGATTGTTACTCTGGAGAACTTGTCAGAGAATATCTCACAGATATGTCATTTGTTGCTATGGATAAATTTGGTCGAGCTGTAGAGGCAAATCCAAAAGATCCAGACAAAATTTACGATATTCGATCAGTTGATATGACTTTAACATTTAGATCAGCTACTAAAGCTGGATTTTTTAAAAATCTAACACAAGGAACATCAAGACAGATTTTATCACTTGGAAGAGAAGCGGAACAGTTTACAGGTGAAGATGCCGCTTATAAGAGAGACTCAATATTTCTAACTGTACATACAAGAAATCTTGGAGGAATAGGTATGGCAAATTAATGATTAAAAATAACAAAGAAAAAGGATTTGCATTAGTTTTGTCCATTATACTTTTAATAGTAATGTCTTTAATGGGTGGTTCCTTAATTGTTATTTCTTCTGGAGATCATCAAAGTAATAATAATAGTGACCATTACCAACAAACTTTTTATGTAGCTGAGGCAGGACTTCTGGAAGGGGAGAAATGGATTTTAGATAAATATCTTGGACCATGGATGAATAAAATGCCTGATGATGACGATGTATTAGGAAGCCCACCTGCAGATCCAGGTCCATTATCTGTATACAATTTGAAAGTTGATATATGGCAAGATACAAAGACTGAGTATGCGAGCAAGACTGAAGACACTTATTTTAGACATACATTTATAAGAGGACCTGCAACAAATGACACAACTATTCCAAGAGATAGTTCACGATGTTTAATGAGTTTCAAAAATCTTGAAACAGATGATGATGATAATGTAAAAATTATTGGAACTGGACAACTTCCAGTACAAAAAAGTTTTTTGGAAATCGTTGGGCCATTATTATGTGCAGGAGGATATAATGGGTGTATAGCTGCTGATAGCACTAACTTTAATACTGATGATGAGGTAATAAATGAGACTGGACAAGAGGTGACCAATGATGAGGGTGAAACAGTAATGGATTTCAGTTCTAAAGAAAAATTTATTAAGGCAGAATTCAATTTTTTAAAAAGATTTGCTTATGAATACTTTATAATTAACATTGGTGCAGCTGCGTACAGAAATGATGGATCTAGTATCGCTACAGATGTAAGTAATGTTGACTCACAAGGAACAGCGTATAAAATATATGCTTGTGGGATTCTTTACGGCGCAGGTAGGGGAGATGACTTACATAACGGTGAAATTGAAATTTTGATACCTTTGGAAAACATTGTGGTAATGCCAACTTGATATTATGAAAAAAAATGTATTTATAATTACTTTAATTTTTTCAGCTTTTTTAAACTTTAGCTTGGTTAGTTCTGAAGAATGTGATCTTGAATTTGAAATAGGTGAGAGTTTCTCTAATGTTACAAATATGTTGGGTGAGCCTGATATTGATAAGAATATTGAGTTACTTGATCTAAATCTAAATGACGAAAAAGTGAATTATTGGTTTGCTACAACAAATTTTAAAAACTGGTGTCCAGATCATCATCCGCAAGATACCGAGATTAGAATACACTCTTTAGGTGGTGAAACGGTCATCGGCTATGAATTGATATCTTATAATAATATCTCTAAAATAAACGACAAAAAATCTTTTCTCTTTTACTACATCCAAGATAATTATGGAGAAGAAGCAGAGGAAGTTTTTGATCCAAAATGGTTAGGACATATAAGTTGGGAGAAAAATAACAAAAAATTTTATTACAGCAAAACTTTAAGGCTTAATACTATAATTGAAGAAGAGTTAATAATTACAAATAATGAATATAGGCAATTTTGGTAATACTTAAATGAAGACAATTAATAAATTATTTCTATACCTGCTAATTACTACCATGGTGTTTTGTCAGAATGTTTTTTCAAAATCACTACCTCCAGGTTCAGGTTCAGGTGATGTTAAAGCAAATGTACTAATTCTTCTTGATACATCAGCTAGTATGAACGGTAATCCTTTTGGTGGAGCAGCAATATATAATCCAAACGATTTAATTTTACTTAACGATGGTGATGTAATGGTAGGCCAACAAAACGGTGCAATTGTAAAATTTGATTATGACACAGAGGATTTTGACTCCTCATTTGTTGATCCAGACGGAGATGGCAAGGGAGATAGATTGTTCCAAGGATCAAATAGCATGCCATCGTGCGAACTTGAGACTGGCAGGCAAGACAGCAGAATTAGAACAGTTGGTGAAATGGATAAGTCTTCAGATGTCAATGGAGTATCGCCTTCAGGCAAAGAAGTTATTTATTCGATTTCATTTGACTACCAATCTGTTGTTGCAATAGACGCTGAGGGAGACTGTGTAGAAGTTATCGATAGCTCAGAGTTCGGCAAAACTACCAATGGAAGATTTGATAGATTATATCCTTCCGGTTTAGACATTAGGACTATTGGTAGCAATGATCATTTAATTGTCACTGGTTTTCAAAATGTATGTGTTGATATGAGAAAAGTAGGAAGAAAGAAAAAAAAAAAATGGGTTTGCCGTAGATATGTTCAATCAGAATTTGTTTTTACAAAAAATCTTTCGACTGGTAACCAAAAGCTTTGTGACATAAGTAGTATTAATTCAACATTCAGAGATCATTTAAAAAAAACAAATTCAATTTCTATGGACGGTGGAAACAATCTTTACTACGTCGTAAATGGGGAAATTTATAAAATTGGTATTTCATCGGACGGTACAAACTACTGTCCAGATACAGGGGCGCCTACACGTTTTACAAGAGGTGGGAGCGGTAATGTTTATAACTTAATAACAAAAATGAGTATCGATCCACAAGATGCAAGCATTATTTATGCTACGAGTGACACCAGTCATACCCTACAAAAATTGTCAATTAATGCCTCTAACATAACCACTTCACTTACTGTTGGATCATTTGGGACTGGTGAGTCTAGTACAGATAGCACTTTTCTTGCTCAACCTATTGGTCTTTATGTTTCAAATGACAGAGTTTGGGTTGGAAATGCAAAAAATTCAATTCAAGAATTTGATATCAGCGCAGGGGGTATTACTTGGGAAAACGAATTAGGTACCAAAGTAATTAGTAGAGCAGAAGGAGCTAAAAGAGCGATTAAAGCAGTTGTTAATGACAGCTCTTTAACAAGTGGAGCATATTTTGGTTATGGATATTGGAATGCTGGAACTGTACCGAATAAAAAAGGTGCCAAAGGTAAATGGGTAAAGAATTCTGAATATTCATGTCACAATATGTGTCCCAAAGCAAAATGGTTTCATAGATGTAATGATTATTGTGATTATTATCGGGGATGGTCTGACCCAACACAACATCCTAATGGCAAGTCAGTTCAGTGTGATGACAATTCTTGTATACCAGTAGCAATTGGACCAAATACATCTGGTCGAATAATTCAAGCTGTAGATAATATGAAAACAAGATTTGGTACAGATGGAAATGCATTTTCTCAACTAGCGTATGAGTACATGACAGATCCTAACCTCGGCATAACAAAAGATGGTCCAGAATGTCAACTTAATTACGTGATTGTAATAGGTGATGGTATGTGGCAACACCATGATAGAGCGATAGCACAAATTAAAGCTTTAAGAACTGAAACTGCGGCAATGGGAGTTAATAAAGATGAATTTGGCGTAGCCCACGGCGTTAAAACAATTTTTATTGCTTACGGAGGGGGAATAAAAGATAGAGGAGATGAACAATTCCAAGAGGCAGCAAAAGCTGGCAGTTGTGATGATCCTAATTTTGGTACAGCTGAACAAGACTCAGAATGTAGACAAAGAATTATTGCTGAGAATCCAAAAGAGCTAGTTACAAAACTAAAAAGTGAGATAGAAAGAATTATTGCAAGCAGACTTTCATTTTCAGCTCCATCTATAACTGCTACAGTGCAAGAGGGTGGAGATTTATTTCAAGGACAATTTTCATTATCTCAGGGGCAACAGTGGATAGGACATTTAATGAGAAAAGAGGTTACTCCTGATGGTTTTGTAATTCATAAAGAAGGTCATCCGGGAAATTGGGATGCAGCTGAACTACTTGCACAAAGGGAACCATCAACTAGAAAAATTTGGACTGCTTTAAAAGGAGTAGATTATATAGATAGTGATTATAATAATTGGGTAGATACTAATGCTGATCAAATTAATGGACTATTTCAAATTTTAGGAAATGTAGTCACTGATTACCATAAACCAGGTTCGACTTGCGGAGGTACTGCTGGAAATTCAGATGATATCTCAGGCTTAATAAATTTTGTAAGAGGTACAGATTATTTTGTTTACAAAACAGGTACTAATAGATGCGATGGAAAAAATGCTAAAAGAGATTCTATTCTTGGAGATATTTATCACTCTCAGATCGTAGAAGTCGGACCTCCTGGTGCAAACACTAATTATACATCAACAAACCAAGAAGCATACTTCAGACAAAAAAATGGTTACAATAATTTTGCCAATAGCTTAAGTCAAAGGCCAAGGACACTTTATGTTGGTGCCAACGATGGAATGTTGCATGCATTTGATGCGAAAACTGGAGAGGAGCGTTGGGCTTTTGTGCCACCGTTTATTGCTGGAAAGTTACCAGAAATGATCAATGATAATTTAGACCAAGGATCTGGTGATAATGCTAAAGGGGGTACGAACGCGATATTTGCTGTTGATGGTTCACCTGTTGTGCACGATATGTTTATTACTGGTCTGAAACCTGATGGGAAAACTTTTGAAACAGCGGGAAATAAATCTTGGCATACCATATTAATGATACCTTACGGCAGAGGTGGCGCTGGATATTCAATTTTAGATGTTACAGACCCACTAAAACCACTTCACGTTTTTTCAGTTTACAATGACTTTGTTAGAAGCAAAGTAATGATAGCTCTCCATGACGGAACGATAATTAATAGTGCATCTAATCCACAACCGGCACTAAATTATACAGGTGGGAGATTGACTATAAATGACTCAGAGGAATATAAAAATGCAAAATACAATATAGAAACAGCCAGAACCGACGATGTAACTAATCGTGGCGCTGACGATTATACAGAAAGAGATAAAATTAAAGATTGTGTAAGTGAAACCGATTTCTACTCTACCGGAACAGCTGCCTGTTATAAAGGAAGAGTGTGGAGGTTCCCTTATATTATGCCCGATGAATTTGTTGACGATCCAGCATCTTTGCCTGTTGAAAGGGTTGTAAATGGAGTTTCCAAACCAATAAGTGTGGTCAAGATTGAGCAAGAGGCATCAATAGCTACAATTACATTTGGAGAGGATTTGGTAATTAATCTTGGTGAGGGGGATGAAAAAGCTGATGATGAGTCAGATTTCTTCTCTATAAAGATTCCAAATATAGGTACAGAGGATCCGGTATACGATTATAGTAAGATGGGTGAGACTTGGGCAACTCCAAGAATATTTAGACTTCCAGTAGAAAGAGAGCAACCAATTGATGATGACAGATATGTTGCTGTTATGCCTGCTGGATTTGGAAAAATTGGTGGTGTTGGATCTGCTGTCTATGTGATTGATTTAGAGACAATGAATGAACAAAGCGGAGGCCAATATCCAGGTAAAATAGCGAGTGGAGGAAATGGATTAATCAATTTAGTTGATATCGACAATACGTTTGAAAGTGCTTATGGTGGCACCTTAGATGATCTTCCAAATTCAGTGTTGGGTGATCCAGTAGTGATTACTCCTGATACTTTTAGAGGAGCAAAATGGCGGGGTGCATTAGTTTATGTGAATGATTATGAGGGAAAAATTTCCAAAATCAACTTAACTAATGATCTGACATCCAATGATCCTAGTGCTACCGCAATAGATTTATTTGATCACACAACTCTATTTTCACTAAATACCAATCAAGAAAATGGTAGAGTAAGTTTCTTTGGAATGGATGCTGCATTTGGAAAAGATACTAAAAACTTATATCTATTTGGAGCCACGGGAGACTTTAACGACATATCTAGAAAGTCTAGAGGAATGGATAACATCTTGTATGGAATTAGAGATTTTGATTTTCCAAATTTTAGAATGGTAAATACTGGAGCCGCAGGCTCTTTAGCAGAGGCAATGAACGCAAGAAAAATTGATGCAGATGATGGATACACTCTAAGCCCTAATTGTGTAAATACAGCTGACGAAACATCAGATCAAGGTGATTGTCCTGCAATCGCTAAAGATGCTTGGGTGTTTAAATTGGATAAGCCTTTTGATAAAAGACAAGATGAGTCATTATTTACAACTGATGGATCTCGTCAGTTAACTCAAAATTTATATCACAAAGCCACTGCGTCACCAACTGTGTTCAAGGGTACAGTGTACTACCCAGTTTACCAACCACCAGAGGGTGCAAAGTGTAGTGTTGGAAATGCTTACGTATGTGCTGCTGATGATGAATGTGGAATTAATACATCTGAGGATATAGGTCAGGCAAGTAAACAAATGAGTGCGGAAGCTGGTTTTGATGAAAAGACTGGCTGTTATTACTTGCAACCAGGTGTTCTTTCAAAATTAGTTGTGTTTGCAGACAAACTATTTGCCAATATAACAACAGACAGTGATGACCAAGCAGACACACTTATATCGTTACTTTCTAACGACGGTGCGATCTCTGTGTTCAGAGGAAATTGGCGAGAGAATTATTAAAACAATAAATATATTTTAAATTGATCAAAGAAAGAAATGTAAATCATACATCCTGTTATTATGTATGGACCAAATGGAATTTGAGAAGACATCGTCTTAGATTTTTTTATTAAAGAGGGCGTCACCACAAGAAGAGCTATTACGGAAGACAAAAAAATTATAAAGGGAATACAGATCCATCCAAACCAAAAACCAATTGCAGAGAGTAATTTTGCATCACCTAGCCCCATACCTTCCTTGTTTTTAAATTTTTTATAAAAAAGAATTATTAACCAGATTACTAAGTAACCCATAACCCCACCTATTATAGAATTTAAATAATTGGGAAAAAGACTTGTATTTAAGTTTGGATCAAACGATTTAACAAATCCAATTATCATTAATGGAAAAGTAAGCGTGTTAGGAATGATAAAGTGTTTTAGGTCAATAAAGAATATGATTATAAAAAAAATACTTAGCACAGCTAATAATAATGTCGTGATAGTAAGTCCGTAGATGGAATAGATTAATACAAAACTTGTGACACTCAACAATTCAACAATAAGATATTTTTTATCAATTTTAGATTTACACTTCCTGCAATTTCCACCAAGTATTAAAAAAGATAATATTGGAATATTGTCAAACCAGCTAATTTTATCATTACATTTTGGACAATAAGACCTTTTAACAGAGATACTTTCCTCAATGGGAAGCCTATGTATACAAACGTTTGCAAAACTCCCCCATATACTTCCAAGCACAAATGCTATAATATAGAACACAATTTAGAGTTTAATTTGAGAGGAAAGTTCTATGAGCCCGTTAATGCAGTATTGTACAAACATCATTGCATCTGTTAGGTGCAGATAGAAATTTGGCGTATGAATAATGATTTCCATCAATTTCAAAACTATCAAAAAAATAACGAATATCAATTTATAAATAACATGTTTTTTGGCGTAAAAAAAAAGGAAACGATCAAAATAGATGATACTAGCAGTAAAGATTTAGAGCTAGTAACAAAAATGAATCAAGAGTTTGCAATGTCTCTTGATTTAAAAGAAACACTAAATAATTCATTAGAATTAATTATAAAAAGAATTAATGCACAAGCGGCAAATATTTTTTTAATAGATAAAAAAAATCAATCGTTCCAATGTATTGCTTCAAAACATCAAGCATATCTTGAGGATTTTGAAATCCCAATTACCCAAGGAGTTATGGGAAAAGCTGCAGTCATGAAAAAATGTATTAGAGTTGGTGATGTTAGAAAAGATATTAGAGAAATTGCAGAATTTTATTTTGATTTAGATAACAAAACAAATTTT
>Ga0310343_10001061_pt1 | contig 13862 bp, 10 predicted proteins | sample HC15DNA2025_MG_FD_203519 | JGI IMG/M metagenome (GOLD analysis project Ga0310343, IMG submission 203519) | Marine microbial communities from station ALOHA, North Pacific Subtropical Gyre - HC15-DNA-20-25_MG | ecosystem: Environmental > Aquatic > Marine > Oceanic | place: Pacific Ocean: North... | reverse complement strand
TTCAGCGGTGTTCAACACGTGGGCGGCCTCTGCGCCTTTGAACCGTGTGTTAACCGGGAGAACTACCGCACCGGCGCGCGAGATGCCCATTGATGCCACGAGCCACTGCCAGCAGTTCGGCGCCCAGATGGCAACTACATCTCCGGGGCCAACTCCAGAAGCAATCATTGCGGCCGCTGCTTTCCTCGTCACCTCGCCGAGTTCGGCATACGTCAACGACGTGTCTCCATCACGAATTGCTACGACCTCTGCGTATGTTTCACAAGACCAACGCGCAAGTTCAGCGAGATTGGTCGACTGCGGTGACAGTGACATCAGAACTTCCCCCTTTGGACTGTGTCTAATTGATTCGTTGTCTCTAAACCGAAACGGCAGGTGATTCGTGCTCGCCAACCGAGAGCCCGTTCACGACCATCTGAAAGACGTGCTCCCCAACATCCGCGGCGGATACTTCCTCGGCGGCATCGAACCATTCGATCGCCCAACACAGCGCGCCGATGATGATGAGCCGGGCGACTGAACGGTTGAGGTCACCCCGCAGCGCTCCTGATTCAACACCGTCATCGATGAGCTGTGTCCATATTTGACCGTAGTTTCGGTGACCTTGTCGGTGCCGGTGCGTGAGGTCGGGTGGAAGTTGACCAAATGTTCGAACGTTCGCTCTTGGGTAGTCACCACCTCCGAGAACTGCTTCAGCATGAGCGATGATCGCAACCCGCAGCGCTTCTCTCGGGTCGTGCGCGTCCGGCAATTCGGCCAGTGCTTGATCGACTGCAGTCACCGCTCGGGCGGTTCCGATATCGAGTACTTCTCCAACGAGTTCATCTTTAGATGAGAAGTGGTAGTAGATCGATGCATCCTGCATTCCGATAGTTTCGGCAATCGATTTTACGGTCGTTGCCGTATAGCCAGCCGTCGAAAGTGAAGACGCAGTTGCATCAAGGATGTCTTGGCGGGTGCGATCAGATTTCTTCATTCGTGGGCGTTCACCTAATTGTCCGGCGACATCCCCGGACTTGACTTTTCTAGTGTGTACTAGATTTAATCATGTCATGGCACCCTCCGTCCAACACTCCGCTCACGCTGTCGACGAGGCTCTCAACACTGCTGATCTACGCGTGCTCGTTGCCTGCCTTTACCACCTCACCGGTGACGAGAAATGGCTGAGCGATGAGATGCGACCACAACGAGATGTCCGACTTGTTGCTGATCCGATGGCAGGCTTCAGTCAAGAAACAGCAGACTTCATTAAGAGCGCTACTCGCGACTGGTTGCTGTCTGACATCTCCGAGCCAGCAATCACCGACCCTGGGCCCGACACATTCGGGAAAATGATGTCGTTCTTTCTCGGAGAGGAAGTTCCACCGGAATATGTTCCGATGATCCGCAAAGACTTCGGGTACTCCCCCGAAGCTGCCCCTAGGAAGATCACTTCAACAACCAACCCACGACCACGCATTGCGATTATCGGTGCCGGCGCATCAGGGTTATGCCTTGCTCACCAATTCGACATTGCTGGGCTCGACTGGCATCTCTACGAAAAGAACGATGATGTCGGCGGAACCTGGCATGAAAATCGTTACCCAGGTTGCGGCGTCGACACGCCAAACCACTTCTACTGCTACTCGTTCTCTCCGAACCCCGACTGGACACACTTCTTCTCGGGTAGCAGTGAATTACTGAATTATCTCGAACGCTTCGCCGATGACAACAACCTTCGCGACCGAGTTACCTGTGGCACTCGGGTTCAATCGGCAACTTGGGATGACGTCAACAATGTCTGGGATATCGAACTCGTCGACGAGAGCGGATCTCGTCACGACACAGTTGACATTCTCGTGAGCGCGACCGGCCATTTCAACCAGCCGGTCATGCCAACCTTTGATGGACAAGACTCGTTCACCGGGCAAATTGTCCACACTGCGAAATGGCCAACCGATCTTGATCTTTCTGGGAAGAAGGTTGCGGTGATCGGCACCGGTGCCTCATCAATGCAGCTCATTCCCACGATTGCGAATGATCTTGCCACTCTCACGATTTTCCAACGCACCCCGCAATGGGCACGCAACGTCCCCGAATACCATCTCGCCGTCGACGAGCATGCCGCATGGCTGTTCCGTCATCTCCCGATGTACAGTCAGTGGTATCGGTTCGCCCAGTTGTGGCGATACGGAGATGGTCTCCTGCGATTCTTGAAAGTCGATCCCGAGTGGGAGCACCCTGACCGCTCACTCAACCGCATCAACGAGCGTCACCGCAACGAGATCGTGTCGTACATCACCGAGAAGCTTCAGGGTCGACCAGACCTGCTCGATAAGTGCATCCCTTCATACCCGCCGTTCGGCAAGCGAATCCTCATTGATAACGGGTGGTTCGACACCCTGTGTCAGCCGCATGTCACTCTCGTCACCGAGGCGATCGATCAATTCTGCGAAACAGGCGTGCAAACGAATGACGGCGAGGTGCACGAAGCCGATGTCATCATCCTTGCCACTGGTTTTGACGTGACCACCCTTGCGTCGCGCATCGATATCACAGGGAAAAACGGCGTCACCCTCGCCGACGACTGGGCTAATGAAAACCCGCGGGCACTGCTCGGCATCAACGTTCCGAACTTCCCCAACCTATTCATCATGTACGGCCCGAATACCAACATGGGTCACGGCGGAAGTGGAATGTGGCTCGCTGAAACACAAAGCAACTACATCACCCAACGGATCTGCGACATGGTTGAGAACAACATCGCCACCGCTGAATGTATTAGCGAACTTCGAGACGAGTACACCGATCGCATCGACGAACTGCATGCTGATCTCATCTGGGCCCACCCGGGGACTCCCACCTATTACCGCACCGCCGCTGGAAAGGTGAGATCCCCGATGCCGTTCCGTCTCGTCGATTATTGGACAATGACGAACGAGCGGGGGCTTGAAGACTTCATCACCACGCCACATACGACCTCGAACACGACTGGAAACTGATCATGCGTCATGAACGACAGGTAGAACTTCTCAAACGGGTGCAGGTCAGCGGAAAAAATCTCGCAGGGCTGCATTCCGAAGCAAGCCGAACTAATTCGACTTCGTCATATTCCGATCCTGATCAGTTTGCAAAAGAGATGAAGCACCTGTTCCGCAAGGGGCCGATCTTTTTTGGTTTGAGCGCTGATCTCGCAGAGACCGGCTCGTATCGGGCGCTGCGAGTAGATGGCTTGCCTCTCGTTGTTGTTCGAAAAGAAGACGGGGCCCTTGATGCATTCATTAATGCATGCCGCCACCGCGGAGCACCACTTGTTGACACCTCTTCAACAGGCGAGGGATTGAACGCGTTCACCTGTCCATACCACTCGTGGACCTACAACCTTGATGGAACACTTCGCAATCGGCCTCTGTCGGCTGGTGCCTTCGATGATGTCGAAATGACCTGCAATCTGCTGCGTCGCCCGGTCGCTGAAAAGTACGGACTCATTTTCGTTCGGCCCGAAGGCGACGAACCTATTGATATTGATGAGACGCTTGGCGGCGCCGAAGACGACCTTTCGTCGTTTGATATGGGCTCGTACGTGCACATTGAGACCCGCACCAACGAATGGGACATGAACTGGAAGTTGTTCTTCGACACGTTTGCCGAGAGCTACCACATCCGCACGCTGCACAAGAACACTCTTGCTCCTACGTTCAATTCTGACTGCGTCATCTTTGATGCTTTTGGGAAGAACCTGCTGTCGGTCGGCCTTCGAGCCAACGTTGCCGAAGAGTTTGATAAGCCGGAATCAGAATGGAGCCTGCTCCCCTACGGCACCATCCAATATTTCTTGGTGCCGAATGCGTTGATCTGTCACCAACTTGACCACCTCGAGGTGTGGATTGTTGAGCCGCTCTCACCGAATCGCACTCGCACCCACACCGCCGTGTATTCGCCCGGACCTCCAGCAGATCAGAAAGAGCATGATTATTTCGTGCGAAATCTCGACTTGCTTCTTGCGGTAACCGGGCAAGAAGACTTCACGCTGATGGCTGAAATTCAGCAGAGCATGGCATCGGGAGGGCTCGACCGCGTCGTCTACGGCCGAATTGAACCCCCGCTCATTCATTTCCATAACCAGATTGACCTCGCTTTGGCGAGCGTTGAATGACATCGATCGCTGAATCACGGCGCCGTTTTGACGGCTGTGTCGCTCTGATCAGCGGCGGCACCTCAGGCATTGGTGCTGCAGCCGCAACGCAATTCGCTGCAGAAGGCGCGCACGTTCTCATTACGGGTCGAAATGATGCGCGAGGCGCAGAGATTGCGTCGTCACACGACAACGTTCACTTTCACCATGTTGACGTCACCGACCGCGCAGCGATCGATGCCCTCGTGACGACAATTGAGGCAACCTTTGGTCGTCTTGATGTGGTGGTGAATTCGGCCGGTGTCGTCAACGCACGACCATTTGCCTCGATGTCGACGCGTCATTGGCATGAGATGATTGACACCAACCTCACTGGAGCGTTTCACGTCTCTCAGTCAGCACTTCCACTTCTGCGGTCAACGGTTGCTGATGGCAAGGCACCATCAACGTCGATTGTGAACTTGTCGTCGCTCAACGGACTTCGGGTTGACCCCGGCATGAGTGCCTATGGGTCGGCCAAGGCTGCCCTCATCGCTCTTACCGAAGGCATGGCCATCGAGCTCATCAAGTCGGGGGTTCGGGTCAATTGCGTATCGCCGGGCGCAACGGATACACCCATGTCATCTTCCACTGCTGGCGATGAAAACAACTCAGAGGCATTCACTTCGGCGATTCCAGCTGGCCGCTACGGCACCGCTGACGAAGTTGCGGCTGCGATTCTGTTTCTCGCCTCTCAAGAAGCTCTGTTTATCGTCGGAGCGAACCTTGTGATCGACGGTGGAGCGACCCTTCCGAGCCGACATCCAGACCTGCTGAATATGTTCAACATGAAACCTTAGGAGTACACATGACCTCGTTTTCTGGACTGACCGCCATCGTCACCGGTGCTGCCGGCGCAATGGGTGAACAGGAGGCCCGCATGTTGGCTGCGCGAGGAGCGAACGTCGTGCTCACCGATGTTCGCGCCGACGAAGGAACAGCCATCGCCGACGACATCGGCAAATCCGCAGTGTTTGTCCCCCATGATGTGTCATCTGAATCAGGGTGGAACAGCGTCATCGAAACAGCGCTCTCTACATTTGGCTCAGTAAATGTGCTTGTCAACAACGCGGCAATCTCGAAGGCCATCAAACTCATCGACACCGATGTCGACACCTTTGATCTCTTCTACCGCATCAACCAACTTGGCGTATATCTCGGAATGAAGTCCGTTGTCGAGCCGATGAAGGCAGCCGGAGGTGGCTCCATCATCAATATTTCCTCGGTTGCAGGGCTTCGCGGAGCGTCGACACTGTTTGCATATTCCGCATCGAAGTGGGCGGTACGAGGGATGACGCAATCAGCCGCTCTTGAACTTGCCCGCTTCAAAATTCGCGTCAACGCGGTGTTCCCAGGTGTCATCGATACCCCAATGAACGCCCCTAACCCTCCGGGAATGAATGACGTCCTGGTGAAAACGACGCCGCTTCGTCGAATGGGTGAGTCACATGAGGTTGCCGAGGCAGTGTTGTTCCTCGCCTCACCTGAGGCAAGTTTCGCCACCGGTGCTGAACTTGCAATCGATGGCGGCATGTCGATCTAACTTGACGAAGTTCTCGTAGTGCCGGGTAGTGATACTGCGGCAGTTACTGCACAATTGAGAGGTGGTCGCACACGACGCCAACACTACGAGTGACGACATCCGCCTCCTCGGCAGACTGTTGGGCGACGTAGTGCGTGAGCAAGCCGGAGATGACACGTTCAACCTGGTCGAGAACGTGAGGCGTCTCGCTGTTGATGGTCGCCGCGCACACTTTTCCTCGATCGAAGACCTAACAACTGAACTGCAGTCGATTGACATCGATGACGCTCTTCACGTCATTCGGGCGTTCGGCTGGCTCGCTCTCTTAGCGAATACCGCTGAGGATGTTCACGCCGAACGCAGACGGCGGTCACATCTTGATGCTGGCGATGGGCACCGCCCAGGCTCAACTGCAAGCGCTATCGAGCGACTTGCTTCTTCAGGAATACCCCGACAAGAGATCGCATCGCTGCTCAACACTCTGTCGGTCACACCCGTACTCACGGCGCACCCGACAGAAGTTCGTCGCCAAACCGTTCTTGATGTCGTCGACCGCATCGCGAACCTGCTCGACCGACGATCGTTCAGGTCGGAAAGTCCGAGCGTTGTTGCAGAAGTCGATGACACATTGCGACTCGAAATTTTGACGTTGTGGCAGACGGCGGTGCTCCGACTCTCAAAACTTCGCGTACGCGACGAAATCAATGAAACGCTCCGTCACTATCGTTCAAGCCTCTTCGAGGTCATTCCCGCACTTCAGGCTGAAGTGACAGCGGTGGCAAAAGCCGCCCTTGACCCGAGTGTTGATTCGTTACATCTCGTGAGTATGGGGTCGTGGATTGGCGGAGACCGTGACGGCAACCCGTTTGTGACCGCAGATGTTCTCCGGCTGGCCGTGCAGGCGAACGCCTCCGAAGCATTCGCCCATCATCTCGCTGCGGTGTGGCAATTGTCGCGTGATCTCTCCATGTCAGCCAGGCTTGTTCAGCCAACTAATGAACTCATCGCCCTCGCTGAACGCGCGCAGGACGATTCGGTGTTTCGTGCTGATGAGCCGTACCGGCGGGCTCTGAAAGGAATGTACGCCCGGCTCGCAGCGACGTCTCAACTACTTATCGATGACATTCCGGGTAACGCCCCTCATACCGAGCTACCGGCGTATGAACAGGTCGGCGAATGCATTGCTGACCTCACCGTTGTCAGCGAATCTCTTCGCTCTCACGGTGCCGACCAAATCGCAGACGCCAGAGTTGAACCGGTGCAAGCCGCTCTGACGACATTTGGTTGGCATCTGTGCTCGCTTGACCTTCGACAAAACTCAGCGGTCAACGAACGAGTAGTCGATGAGCTACTGCGAGCCTCAGGCATCTGCAACGACTATCTCGGCCTCGGCGAGGCAGACCGAGTTGAGCTTCTGCTGTCAGCCATCGAGTCTCCAGAGGCACTACACGACGTACAGCATGGCTACTCAGACGAAGCAGCTGGAGAGTTCGAGGTGTATCTCGCTGCAGCTGACGCAATTCGTCGTTTCGGGGCGGACGTCATTCGGCACCTCATCATCTCGATGGCCAAGTCGGCGTCTGATGTGCTTGAGGTTCTCTTGCTCGCTCGCGAAGCAGGAATAGGCGACGTTGACATCGTGCCACTCTTCGAGACGATTGATGACCTGCAGAATGCTCCACGAATCGTTGACGACCTTGCGAGGATTCCCTGGTATCGGCATCACCTTGGGCAACGCGGTGGCGTTCAAGAGGTCATGGTTGGATATTCGGATTCAAATAAAGACGGTGGATATCTTCGCTCACAGTGGTCGCTCTTCACAGCTCAACACGAAATTGCTGAAGTCGCAGATCGTCATGGCCTTGTGCTGCGGCTCTTCCACGGTCGTGGAGGCACCGTTGGTCGCGGCGGTGGGCCCGCACATGACGCAATCCTCGCTCAGCCACCAGGGTCGGTTCGAGGGGCGATCAGAATTACTGAGCAGGGCGAGATGGTCGCTGCGAAATATTCCCGCCCGGTCACTGCGTATCGAAACCTCGACACTTTGGTAGCAGCCACTCTGATCTCATCGCTTCGTGACGCCCATGATGGAAATGACGTAGCCGAAACACCTCACGGCAGAGCGGTGATCGATGCTGTTGCGGCCTCGGCGATGCACAACTATCGGTCGCTGGTCTACGACGATCCGAAGTTCACCTCGTTTTTCCGTTCGGTCACTCCGGTCGGAGAAATCAGTTCTCTTAACGTTGGGTCTCGGCCGGCATCACGAACGGCATCGAACCGAATTGAAGATCTTCGAGCAATCCCTTGGGTGTTTGCGTGGAGCCAATGTCGACTGTCGATCCCCGGCTGGTTCGGTGTGGGCTCTGCCCTCACTGAGGTGTCGACAGATGTTGGTATCGAAGCAATAACAGCTGTGTATGAAGGATCACCTTTCTTTCGGTCGGTGGTCAGCAACATGGCAATGGTTCTCGCGAAGGTCGACCTGGAAATTGCTGATCATTACGTGACGAATCTGGCTACCGATATCGAGCATGCTCGTGATGTGATGGCCCGCCTGCGGGATGACCATCGAGATGCTCTTCGTTGGGTGTCGATTCTGACCGGGTCAGAAGACCTGCTCGGCGACAACCCAGTGTTGGCTCGCAGTATCGAGAACCGATTCCCGTATCTTGATCCGCTACACGTGTTGCAGGTTGAGATGTTGCAGCGGTTACGTGCCGGCCACGACGACGAATTAGTTCGCCGAGGTCTGCAGTTGACGTTGAACGCAATCGCTACAGGCCTGCGGAACTCCGGCTAAATCGTGTTTCGCCACCGCTGACGGCATCTTGTTATACATGTTGATAGTCAACGCATTGCTTGGAGGCGCAACATGAACAGATTTACCGATCGAACCGTCGTTGTCACCGGAGGTGGAGGCGGCATCGGTACCGCAGTCTGCACATCTTTCGCTGAAGAGGGCGCCAAAGTTGCTGTGCTTGACCGCGACGAGTCGGCTGCAGCCTCCACCGCCCAAGCCATCACCGACGCAGGTGGCACTGCTATCGCCATCGGTTGCGATATCACCGAGCGCTCAAGCGTTGACGCCGGTATCGACCATGTGAACAGCGAACTCGGCTGCATCGATGCCCTTGTCAACAACGCGGGTTGGGATCTCTTTGTGCCGTTCGTTGACACACAACCAGAGGACTGGTCACGCCTCATCGATATCAACCTCATAGGGGCACTTCACATGCACCATGCGGTCATCCCCAGGATGATCGACAACGGCGGTGGCCGCATCGTCAATGTTTCATCGGATGCCGCTCGAGTTGGATCATCGGGTGAGGCTGTCTATGCCGCCTGTAAAGCCGGCATGGTTGCCCTCTCAAAGACGCTTGCTCGCGAACACTCACGACACAACGTCACGTTCAACGTTGTCTGCCCTGGCCCTACCGACACGGCGCTTCTTGCGACCGTGACCGACGCTGCAGCGAACCCGGAGAAACTTCGTGAGGCGTTCCGACGCTCAATTCCGATTGGGCGTCTCGGGCAACCTGAAGACCTTGCGGGTGCAATCCTGTTCTTCGCTAGTGATGCGGCTTCGTTCGTTACGGGCCAGGTGCTTAGCGTCTCTGGTGGCCTCACCATGGCGGGCTAACGCTTTTTTGCGCACTATCCCCGGCTCATTAGCAACGACACCTTGGAGCACTAAGCAGTATCCCGAACCTGGACAGGGCGCGAGAACGTACCAAACTAGAAACAAAAATCAGGTGCGATAAGGGGGAACGTATGCACTTTGACGCCGACAATCTGCCTATCCGTCGACCGTCAATGGTCGCTACCGGACATTGGCGAGACATCACGATTAACGATTCGCTCGACGAAGCGGTGGCGAACAAGGGCGATGCGCTCGCCCTTACAGCAACCCAATTCGACAGCGGCGAAGTGCGGTCGTTCACATTTTACGAATTGAACACAATGGTGAACCGTGTCGCCGTTGGCCTCTACCGTCTCGGAATTCGTCCGAGTGATGTTGTTGCGGTGCAACTTCCAAACTGGTGGGAGTTCACCGTTTCGCATCTTGCGTGTGCACGGATCGGTGCGGTGACGAACCCTCTGATGCATATTTTCAGGGAGCGTGAGCTCGAGTTCATGTTGAATCACGGCGAGGCGGTCGCAGCGATCATCCCGTCGACGTTCCGGGGTCATGATTTTGCCGCGATGTATAACGAGATTCGGTCAAAAGTGCCGTCTCTTGAACATGTCATTGCAATTGGCGATGATGGTCCGTCTGGGTTCGAGGCGTTGCTGAGCGGACCTTCCTGGGAGATCGAAACTGAAGCTGAGTCAATACTCACCGGGAATCGACCAAGTGCTGATGATGTGACCCAACTCATTTACACCTCCGGCACGACCGGTGAACCCAAAGGTGTGATGCACAGTGCTAACACGATGTATTCCAACATCTTGCCCTACGCCGAGCGCCTCAATCTCGACAGCAGCGATGTTGTTCTGATGGCGTCGCCAATGGCGCACCAAACGGGCTTCATGTACGGCCTGATGATGCCAGTAGTTCTCGGATGCCCAGCGGTGATTTTGGATGTGTGGGACGCTCCAACTGCGATATCGATCATCAATAACTTCGGCGCGACCTTCACCATGGCGTCCACGCCTTTCCTCGCTGACCTCGCCGACACAGTTGCAACCTCAGGCACTGGGGTTCCGAGCCTGTCGACGTTCTTGTGTGCCGGAGCGCCGATTCCGGGTCCGCTCGTTGAGCGAGCCCAACCGACACTTGGCACCACGATCGTGTCCGCATGGGGCATGAGCGAGAACGGCGCAATCACCACAACCATGCTCGACGATGATCCGTCGCGGTCGGTAGAGACAGATGGGTGCCCCCTTCCTGGCGTAGAGGTTCGCATCGCCGATGATGACGGCAACACGCTGCCAACCGGCGAAATTGGTCGTCTGCTTGCACGGGCGTGCTCAAACTTTGGCGGCTACTTGAAGCGGCCCCATCTCAATGCAACCGATGCCGACGGCTGGTTCGATACCGGCGACCTCGCCCGAGTTGACGACAAGGGGTACATCCGCATCACTGGTCGCTCAAAAGACGTCATCATTCGTGGCGGTGAAAATATCCCCGTCGTCGAGATTGAGAACTTGCTGTATCGGCATCCATCGGTTGCCCAAGTTGCCATCGTTGCGTACCCAGATGAACGTCTTGGTGAACGCGCATGTGCAGTGATTGTTGCGAAGCCTGATACTTCGATTGACTTCAATGGAATGATCGAGTTCTTGACGAGCGAGCGTGTTGCCAAGAACTACCTCCCCGAGCGGCTTGAGGTGCTGGATGCAATGCCAACCACTCCGTCAGGCAAGATTCAGAAATTCAAGTTACGCCGCATGATCCCAGAAAAGTAGTCAACTATCCCTCTCCTGCTTGCCAATTATGGTGGTCAACCGAGGGCAAAGACAAAGATGCGTTCACCTGGCCTGAAAGTGCCAAGAACAGGGCGCTATCTTTTCACAACCCTGAAAATTCCATCGTAGGCGAGGGCGTAAAGCGAATTATCAGGCCCCTTTGCCCAACCGGTAAGAATGTAGACCCGCTCGGCATCAAGCCTGCTGACTCCATCAGAGCCGATGGCCCAGATCGGTCCGGACATATCGCCGAACAGAACCGCTCCATCGAGTTCGGGAATTCCGCATCCTCTGCATGGAAACCCTGCCATTACTGCGACGCCAACATCGTGCCCGTAGTCATAGACGGGGAATACCAAGTCCGCTGGCTCATTTCTGTTTTTGCGAGTGTTGCCCTCAAAGTACGGCCAACCGAAGTTCCCACCCCAATCGACTCTTCGGAGCACCGATAATTCCTCAACCAATTTGTTGCCTACGTCTCCAATCCATATTTCCCCCGTGGGCTCATCAACGGCAAATGACCAAGGATTTCGGAAGCCACGCGCAAGCACCTCTGGACGATCTGAAATCCCGTCTGCGTTCGGGTTGTCGAGAGGGATGCTGTATCCAGGTGAATCAAGGTTCGGAGTCACGCGCAAGATCGCTCCTAAAAGTTTCGAGGTGTCCTGAGCGTCCCATCCATTGCTTCCTCCTCCGTCTCCGGACGAAATCAATAGGTTTCCAAGGCGGTCGAAATGCAGCCTTCCGCCATTGTGGCCAAGTCCGGGCTGATCAATGAATAGAACCTCGCGACGACTGTCGAGCACGGCTACTCCATTATCCATCTCGTAAGAGACAACCAAAGTGTCATCGTTTTGATCTGTGTAATTCACGAATAGCCGCTGATCCCTTGGGTCTATTGCGACTCCCAACACACCCCGCTCCGAGCCCGGTTGAAATCGATGGGTGTCCGCCGTCAAGTCAAGAGCAACCTCAGTTGTTTCACCGTCGATTTTAAAGATTGGTCCTGGCTGAGTGCTTGCAAACATGACATCCCCCAACCACGCAATGCCCGTAACTTTCTCAATAGGGGAAATTTGCTCAAATCCAAGTTTAAGATCGCTGAATTGACTGTTGGGTGGCGGCAAAGCGGGCGGCAGCGTTGTTGACGTCGTGGTCGGAGGCACAACAACATCAATATCAGCGATGTTGTCATCGTTGGATGGAGCAGAAACAGGTGCAACAGATGTTGTAGCGACCAAAGAAGAAACTGTGGGCTGAGGCACCCGAGGCAACGTGGACACAGGATCCGGAATTTTTCCGTCTGCCCCTCGTGCAGTTGGGCCATCAGTTTGACAGGCAGTCAGGACAATCGAAGCAAAAAGCGCCGGCACGATGCAGCGGAAGCCTAAATTCAGCATTGTCCTCACTTCTCGGATTTTGTCTTGTCCCTGCGACTTTTCTAACAGGTTTAGAGCACTACGAGAAAAATTAATATCCGTGAATAGCCGTAGCCGGCTGACGAAGGAACCGCTGTAGTCAAAGCTGATGCGCGTGTTTAAAAAGGGTGACGCTTGAGAAACTCCAACGCTTTCTTCGACCTCCGCGCAAAGAATCGCTTTCGCTACAAATGCCGGCTTCTTCATGTCAACCGGAGCGTGGCATACTTCAGTCAATGGCAGCGATGAGGGCTTGGCGAGTCGATGAACTCGGCCACCCCTCTACTTCACTCCACCTTCGGACCGATGTTGACGTGCCAGAGCCTCTAGAAGGTCAGGTTCGTATCACTGTCGAAGCTGGCAATATCAACTTCGCTGACATTCTCCTCTGCCAGGGCGTATATCAGGAACGTCCCGGCGTACCGCTCACGCCAGGGCTTGAGACCTGCGGCCGTATCAATGCTGTCGGCCCCGGGGTTGGCCTTGCTATTGGCACACGTATCGCTGGCATGGCTGCCCTTCCGTACGGGGGTTATGCAGAACAAGCACTTGTGAAGGCTCACACGGCGGTGCCGGTGCCCGATGATGTTGATTCTCCATCAGCAACAGTGCTGTTTTCGACATTCCAAACCGCTCATGTTGGCGTCCATTACCGCGGCCGACTCAAAGCTGACGAGTGGCTTCTTGTGAACGGGGCATCGAGTGGAGTGGGAGCGGCCGCCGTTCAGCTCGGTGCGGCTGCTGGCGCAAAGGTGATTGCAACCGCAAGCACGGAGGCGAAGCGTCAACATTGCACAGACTTGGGAGCACACTTTGTATTCGACGCCGGCTCTGACAGCCTTCGCGACGACATCATGGCGATTACCGAAGGGCATGGTGTCGATGTTGCCTTCGATCCGGTGGGTGGAACGGTCGGTGAGGTCACCCGTCGGGTGATGGCATGGGAGGGTCGTCTTATCGTCATTGGGTTTGCCTCTGGCGAGATTCCGTCATACCCGGGCAACCACCTTCTTGTGAAGAACTATTCCGCAATCGGGCTGTACTGGGGTGCCTACTCTGATCGCGGTTTCCATGACATTGTGCTTTCTGCTCATGCTGACCTCATGGAAAAGTTTCAATCTGGTGTTATCCGGGCCGATGTCACCAAGGTGTACGCGCTTGAGGATGTGCTTGATGCGTTAGACGCTCTAGAGAGCCGAACGGTGACGGGGCGTCTCGTCGTTGCTCCGTAACCATGTAACCCACATCACCCCGAGCCACAAGAACTGCGGCGCCTCTTCGGGAGAATGTCGCCCGTACTAATTTCGTCGTATGGCTGACTTACATGATCACGTCACGTTTTGCGATCTCGTTCTCA
>Ga0310343_10001058_pt1 | contig 13884 bp, 14 predicted proteins | sample HC15DNA2025_MG_FD_203519 | JGI IMG/M metagenome (GOLD analysis project Ga0310343, IMG submission 203519) | Marine microbial communities from station ALOHA, North Pacific Subtropical Gyre - HC15-DNA-20-25_MG | ecosystem: Environmental > Aquatic > Marine > Oceanic | place: Pacific Ocean: North... | reverse complement strand
AAGGACGGAGTCAGAAAAAAAGAATTTAGTTTTTAGAAGATCATTATATTTTGTAAAAGATATTAAAGCGGGAGAAAAAATCAATAAGGAAAATACAAGAAAGATTAGACCTGGATATGGGTTGCCACCCAAATATTACGAAGAAATTATGAATAAGGAGGTTCTTAGAGATATAAATAAAGGAGAACCTGTAAGATGGGAATTAATAAAAACAGATAGTTAAAATTTTAAAGTTTAATCTCGCTTTAATATCTTAATTTATTGAAAATTCTTTCTGCTTGAATCCAATCTTCCTCATCATCGATATCTTGAACCTTATATCTTGGAATATATACTGGTACTGTATTCTGATCTAAAATTCTTTCTTCATTCATCCAAGCTGATCTTTTTCCCCAATAAAATTGACCAGCATCATGAAAAGATTTTTCTAGATCTTGTGATCTCTTATCGATGTTTTCTGGGAAAAACATTTTTAATCGTTCATTTTTTGTGAATTTAATTGCCCTTTGTATAGGGTAAGGAAAACTAGTTACAGAAATTGAATAAGAAGCATTTTTCTCTATTAACTTCTTAAGTCCCTCTTCTATGTAACTCTTTTCAATAAAAGGTGCCGTAGGATATAAGCAACATATAGAATCAACCTTCTCATTATTCATCTCTAACCATTGAATAGCATTTTTAATTACAGGTATAGTACTGGTATGATCATCAGAAAGTGATTTTGATCTTTTGAAAGGCACCTCTGCACCATATTTTCGACTGATTTCAGCAATTTCATCATCTTCTGTTGATACAATAACTCTTCCGAAAGACTTACAATTCAAGGCAGCCTCAATAGACCAAGAAATTATAGGTTGCCCACAAAAAATTTTAATATTCTTTCTAGGAATTCTCTTGCTACCCCCTCTTGCAGGGATAATGCATATGTTCATCTATTTAGAAAACCTAGATAAATTAAAATTTATCATAACTTTAAAAGTTATATTGGAAAATAGTTCAATAAAAATTTTTAACTTAATTTATGTTATTACCCATTTCTTTGGAAAATAACTTAAATAAAAATCAAATTGTAAGAAAATTGATTCAATCTTACAATTCTATTAAATTTTCTTTATATGAATAAAAATAAATTTTAAGGTTCATTTTTTCTATGTTAAACGACTTATTAATATCTGAAGCAAAAGAAATTGATGCAAAATTTTTATGGGAATTAAGAAATGAGTATCCTATTAGATTAATGAGTAAAAGTACTGAACTTATTGATTGGGAAACTCACAAAGAGTGGTTTTTAAATACTCTGAAAAATGATAATTCAAATATATATATAGCATTTTTAAAAAATGAACCTGTAGCTATGGTTAGGTATGATTTAAGTAAAAACTTTAAAAAATCTTTTGAAATCAGTATTGCGGTTAAAACTAAATTTCAAGGAATTGGTGTAGCAAAAAAACTTCTTCAAGAATCTATGAAATTGTTAGCTTTAAAAGTAAATAAAGATTGTCAGGTTATTTCTATTGTTAAAAAAATAAATAGTAAAAGTATCAGGTTTTTTGAAAATTTTGGATTTGTTCTTATTAATCAATCAAAAGAATTATTTTATTATTCATTAAAAATTTAAATTATCATTACTAATTTTCTTATAAGTATATTAGATTAAATTTCTATTATTTAATAATAATTTAGATTACAAATTTAAGTTTTATATGAATAGCAATGAAGTTTTTCTTAATGCAAGTGAGCATTTATTTAACTTGAGTTTTTCCGAAACTTTAATGCTTCGAAATTACTCTAAGACTAATAAATTAAGATTTTGCACTATGGCAGGTGGGTCTGAGTCTATTAGAGATATACAAGAGGCAAAGAATTTACAGGCTGATGGATTAGAATTTAATATGGTTGAATCGTTGTTCGCTCTAGATAAAATTTTTAATTCAATAACAAAAGTCTTTTCTAATAAAAAATCAATTAAGGATTTAAAAATCTTTATTAATATTTCTACTCCAGATGGGATGAAATTGATAGCCAGAATAAAAGATTTACATTTGCCTTTATATTTTAAACGCTCAAATATAATTTTTAATTTTGATAGGAGATCATTGATTAAGATATTCAATAATATAAAGAACGATAATTTTCAATCATTTGATTATGAAAAAGAGATGAATCCTATGATTTATGAGAAAATTGAAATATTGAAGGAAAATGGATTTGAATCTTCATTAAGTGGGGGAATAAATAGAGCTAGTTTAGAAAATATTATGGATTCAAATATTAAGATTGATTATTTAAAAACTGGTCTTTTCTCAATTAGGCTAAATAAAAATTTTTTACTTGATTTGTTTCAAGATATTCTTTTTTATCAAGAATTGGAAGCAAAACTTTTGAAATTAATGCGTGATTCTATACATTTCAGATTTAATTATATTAATAAAAGGCATATACATTTAATGAATTATTTGGACGAGGTTAATTACTCATGAAGAATGATTCTTATATATTATTTCAAAATTTCGAAATGCAGATGCAAAGATTATCATCTTTGTCATCTTTTTTAGCAGTTAAAGCTGAGTTTGAAGCCGAAGGGACAAGGATAGATGAACTTGCAATCTTATCAGAGTTATGTTGTAAGAATTCAGTGCCATTAACTTTAAAGATAGGCGGACCTTCTGCTCAAAGAGATATATATGAGGCTTTTCAATTAGGGGCAAGTAATATTTTAGTCCCAATGATTGAGTCAAAATATAGCTTATTAAATTGCTTCGAGATGTTTGAAAAATTCTTACCTTTATTCGAGGACTTAACAAATACTCCAAAATTATTTATAAATATAGAGAGTCAATTAGCATTAAAGAATATAGATTCCATATTACAACTTATAGAAGATGAGAATCTTCCAGTTGAAAAGATTGTTATTGGAAGGTCAGACCTTTCTAAATCACTAATGATTTCTGATGTTGATAATGAAAAGATGCTGCAAATATGTATTGAAATATTAAGCAAGAAAAGTAATTTAAATTTCACTCTAGGAGGTAATCTTATGAGTAAAAGTTTTTCATTCATAAGAAATTTATCGAAAAAGGGGCTGTATGCCTTTGAATCAAGAAAATGCACATTTAAAACAGATGTATCACTCAATAAAAATGATTTTAATTCTCTTATAAATATCGCATTAGAATTTGAATTATCTTGGTTGAAGTGTAAAAAAAATCTTTATGGGGATCGTTCTCAAGAAGAAAATCTAAGAATTAAAACAATTGAATCAAGGTTAAAAAATCTAATTTTGTAGATGGCTAATTTTATTTTTAAAAATACTCAAGATGAAATTAAAGGCATAAAGGGTATTATTTTCGATAAAGATGGTACTCTGACAAATAGTAATATTTTCTGGTCAGAAATAATTAAAAGACGTTCTTTGGAAATTATCAATTTTACTAAATTAGATGTTTCTCATTTTGCATTTTTGTGCAAAATCATGGGTCTTGATTTGGAAAGTAATTTATTATTACCTGAAGGTCCTATTGCATTGAAAAGCAGAAAGGAAGTAATAAGAACTTTATCTTTAAATTTAAACAAGCGTAATATTAAAATAGAAGAATCATCGATATCTCAAATTTTTGAAAAAGTACATACTGAATTCTCCCCAAAATCTGAGGATTTTATACTTCCAATTAGAAGTGCTTGTGATTTTGTGAGAAATTGCAAATTAAATAATCTTAAATTAGCTTTGATTACAAGTGATACAGAATTAAATGCTGAAATAGCTTTAAAAAAAATTGGCTTAATTGATTATTTTGATTTAATAATTGGTGGAGATTCTGGATTTGGAAATAAATCAAATGGCAAATCTGCAAATTATGTTGCAAAATCTTTTAATCTTATCACTGATAAAATAATTTCTATAGGAGATGCACCATCAGATTTCGAAATGACAATTAAATCTAACTTGAAATGCTCAATTCTTGTTGAAACTGGCCAAGTACCATTAGAACAACTGCAAAAGTTAAGCAGATATTCAGTTAAAGATTTATCGGATATTTATATAAATAAAAACGCTTAATATGAAAAATAATCAATATGATCTTGTTATTGTTTCATTTAAAAAGATAAATTTAAATTATATTATTAAAAACATTTAAATATATGAACAAATTGAATAATGGTCTTGGTATTTGGCAGTTAATAAATTCTAATATTATTACAGATATAATATCTTCCTCGGGTTTCGATTACACTCTTCTAGATTTAGAACATGGTTTTTTTGATTTAAATTCAATACAAAATTGTGTATTGGCATCTAAGTCCACGAAATTAAAAACCATAGTTAGGCTTCCCTCCAAATTTTATATGGAAACCGTAAGAATAATTGATACCGGTATAAATGGAATACTTTTCCCACATATAGAAAATCAAGAAGATTTAGAAATTATAATTAAAAAAACTTTCTTACCACCTAAAGGAGAGAAAAGCCTATCTCCTTTTGTTCCGAAATATAATTATGGATTATCAAATAGTTTTGACAATACAGATCCTTTTTTAGGTATTTTGGTTGAATCAAGTGATGGTATGAAAAATTTATCAAATTTAATATCTAATAAGTTTATAGATTTTGTTTATTACGGAGCATACGATCTTTCTATAGAATATGAAATACCTGGGAAAATATTTGATTTAAAAATTCTTGATAATTTGAAGTATCTAAAAAATATTGCATCAAAGAATAATAAAAAAATTATGTCAATTTATCGAACCAAAGAGGAGCTTGAAATTCTAAATGATATAGGAGTTGACATACCAATTTCATCTGTAGATACAAGTCATATTGCAAATAAGCTAAAAAATGAATATGATTTGTTTACAAAAATTAAAAGGATTGATCCCTAATTATTCTTTTAACTATTTCCAAATCCTCTTTAGTATCTACTGCTTTACCACCTTTTTTTAGTTCAATACAATTTACTCTAAAATCTAATTCTAAAAATCTATTTATTTCAAGATCTTCTTGATTCTCAAAAAACGCTTTTCTTCCATATTTTTTAAATGTATGTAAGTGGTTTTTATTAAATGCATAAATACATATATGTTTAAAACCTACTTTAAATTTTCCGCTCTTATTTGAAGGTATAGGGGCTCTGCTTGAGTATAGTAACTTCCTTGAGTTTGAAAATACCATTTTTGGTATGGATAAATTTTTGTAATCAAGATCTGATTTAATTTTTGTAATGGCTGTATGGATTTCTTCTGGTTTTTTTATTGCTTCATTAATGAATAAATTTAAATCTTCAGTTGGAAATATTGGTTCATCTCCTTGTAGGTTAATATATTGATCTGCCTCAATTTTTTCAGATACTTCTGCAACTCTATCAGTTCCTGTTAAGCAGTTTTTAGAAGTTTTTAAAACATTTGCACCAAACTCTTCACAATGATTTTTAATTAATTCAGAATCAGTTGCGATTATTATTTTTTCTTTATCTACCAACGATTTGAGAGCACAGCTGTAAGTTCTTCTAATGATTGATAATCCCTCGATATTTATTAATAATTTCTTCGGAAGCCTTGTAGATTCTAATCTTGCAGGAATAATTAAAATAAAGTTTTTTCTCATGTCAAATTAAATTATTTATTATTTTATCAATGTTATAGATTTAAATTATAAAATAAGATTTTTGATCTTTTTTATATAATTTTTTATCTCGAAATCATTATCAACTGAATGAAACTTTAAAAATTCTTCGAAATCATTTCTAGCATAATCACTAAATGTAATCCCGTTGAAATGAACATTACATTCTTCAGCAAGTTCAACTGTTAATGAATTTGTTCCACCAGATAATAAAATTGGAATTTTTCTAAAAGCTATTTCTTTTTTTAATAGTTGTTTTTGAATAATATCTGCAGTAGAAATTGATTGTAAGGTTGCATTATATTCATTATTATTTTCTTCTTCACTACCATCAACCTCAATTATTATATCTTTTTGGATATTTGCCCTTAAGTATTTTATTTGTTCAACAATACTCGAATTACTTAGTTTATCTCTGCTTATAGAGATTGATATTGGTTTAAAAGTAAAAACTTCTTTTACAATTAATAATTTATCTTTTATTAAATTAATATCCGTTAGGTCATTATGTAATTCAAAAAACTCAGCACCTTTACTTTCGCATGATATTAAAATTCTTGAAAATTCATCTATATCCATGTTTACTATATTTGATGAGTAGCAGCTTACAATTAAGAATGGTGAGTTAATTTTTGAATTCCCAAATTCGTTTGAGTTATTCAGAGCTTTTGAGATAGTTTCTTTAGCTTTTATTACTGAATCTAAATCTAGTTTTAAATCAATTGCAGAAACCCCAGCAATTACATAAATATATATAAGTGACGTTAATTTGTTAATATCATAATTATCAAAATAACAATCTAGTTTGTAGAAAGATTTCTCGCTCAATTTATTTTTGAAGGAATTCAACCTATCAATTTTTGCCATATTATATCTTCATCATTAGCCCTTCTAATTTAATAAATTTATGTTCTTATGGATTAAGTTTCTAGCTTTTTTTACTGCTAATTGAAGTTCATTATTTGTAATTTCAGGAATATTGGTTTGATATTTTGAAATTATTTTTCTAGCATGAGTTCCAATAGTAATACCGCTGAAATTAACACCACATTTTCTCGCTAGATTTCCTGTATTTGAGTTTGTACCACCTGAAATTAAAATTGGTAGATTGCTGAACTTTTTGTCTTTAAATTTTAATTTTTTGTTTATCAAATCTGCTATCGAAACTGCTTGTAATGTAGTGTTGAAATCATCAGTTCCTCCGCTCATTGGTATACCATCTGCTTGAATGATCAATCTTTCATCTGCAATGTTTTGAGCGGCTTTAATTCTTTCTATAAGGCTATCATTTGACAAATGTTTTCTATCAAGACACATGGAAATCATTCCATTTGGGACAGAGTTTGATACAATTTCCCATTCTTTCAATGTTGATTCGTCATCTGGAACACCAGCATGTAGTTCAATACTTTCAGCTCCAGCCTCAACACATTTTGGAAGAATTGATAATAGTTTTTTAGAATTATGAGTATATTTAATTGCATTAGCTGCAGGAGGACAAACTGCTTCACAATTACCGCATCCAATGCAAAGTTCGGTAATTATTTTTAAATTTTTCGGAATAGCATCAGTTGGACAAGTTGGAATACATAAGTTACAAGAAACACATTCTTCAGTTATGAAAGCTTTTCTTACATGATGATCTCCAGGCATTCCTACACTTACAGTAATTATTGGTTCAAAAGGAATACTAATATTTAATTCTCTTGCTTTAGTAAAGGCAGCACTTATTCCTTTTTTTGCAGCACTGACTATTTCAGGACTGGCTGAAACGTCGAAACCAGCGCATCCCGCTAAGGTATAAACATAACAAAGATATTCAACTTCTTTTACATCCTCATTACCAGCCCCACAAACAAGTTTGAAAAAAAGTGAAGATTTAAGTAAATCTTGATATAGTCCAAATCTTGAGCCTTTTAATTTATTCATAGTTGTAAGTATTGATTTTTCCTATTTAATTTATAAATGATGAAATTTTTAGAATATTTAATTTTCATCATAACCATTTGGATTTGTTTTTTGCCAATTCCAACTGCTAGCGCACATATCTGTAAGATCTCTTTTCGCCTTCCAATTTAGATATTTTTTTGCCATTGATACATCTGCAATTGTTATTGCTGTATCTCCTAACCTTCTATTTAGTACCTTAAAGTTAATTTTTTGTTTTGAAACTTTTTCGAAGGCTCTAACAGCTTGCATTACACTTGTGCCCTGACCAGTACCGAGATTGAGTGTCAAAAGTTGTGGTCTCGAATCTAATAAAAAATTTAGTGCTGCAAGATGACCTGAAGCTAAATCCATTACATGAATATAGTCCCTAATTCCAGTGCCATCCATTGTTGGCCAATCATCTCCAAAAACTTCTAAATTATCTTTTTTGCCCATCGCGACATCACAAATCATAGGAAAAAGATTATTTGGAGTAATGCTAGGCGACTCACCAATAATGCCACTTGGGTGAGCTCCTACAGGGTTAAAATACCTTAATCGTGCAATTTTCCAACCAGATCGGCTTGATTTTTGTATTTCTTTAGTCCAAGTTTGGCAATCAGCAACATCAAATAATAATTTTTCAACAGCTGCTTTTGTATTTCCATATGGATTTATAGGATTGATTTCTCCATCTTCAGATATGGGAATTGAAGATGCATTTCCATATATGCTTGCGCTACTACTGAAAACTAAGACTTTGCAATTATATTTATCCATTATTTTGAGAAGGTTATGAGATCCAATTACATTTACGTCCCAATATTCAATAGGATTTATCATAGAATTCTTGACTGACTTAAGACCCGCGAAATGTATAACTGAATCGATACCTTTTTTTTGTTCCGAAAATGTTTTAAAAACATTTTCAACATCTGATAAGTTTCTAATATCACCTTTAATTAAATTAATTTTTTTATTTTTAATATTTTTTAGCTTCGCTAATTTTATTACTCTTTTAATTGCTATTGGAGAACTAGTGGAGAAATTATCAAAAACTATTAATTCATGATTTTGTTCAAGTAGGGTAAAACAAATATGGCTGCCAATATAACCACATCCTCCAGTTATTAAGATACGAGCCATCTACAAGTTTATAAAAAAATTAATTTTTTTATTTAAATATATTGAATCATAATAATATTAAGAAAAAATGTTTGTAAATTATTTCTAATTATTTATTACTTAAATTAATCTTATAATAAGATCTTATTGATATTTATCGTTAGATTATTCGTAAATTAAAGATTTTTACTAATTCATGAATTCCAGATGCACAACAAATATTTCATCTGATAATTTATCAAGTTTTGAGCTTATACTCTCTTTTTGGCAGAAAGTTTCAGATAGAAGAAAAGTTCAAATTAAAGCTTTAATGATACTGATGTTATTTAATGGAGTTTGTGAAATTATATCTATAGGTTCAGTAGTGCCTTTTTTATCAGTTCTAGTAAATAGTAAAACTCTTTGGGAAAAACCATTTATTAAAGAAATATCTTCATACGTTGGTATACAAGATCATTCTGGACTACTTTTTCCTATTACTCTAATTTTTGTATTTTCAATATTTCTCTCTGCCTTTATAAAATTATTAAATATTTGGGCTACTGGACGTTTATCTGCTTCTATTGGAAGTGACTTTAGTTGTAGCGCCTTTGAAAGGACTCTTTATCAGCCATATTCTGTTCATATTTCAAGAAACAGTAGTGATCTAATAGCTTCTGTGAGTATCCAGATAAAGACATGTTTGGCGATATTGGAATCGGTGTTAAACATGATTTCTGCTTTTGTAGTTTTGTTATCTATATTGTTTGTTTTAATAATTGTTGACTGGAAAGTGGCATTTATAATTTTTTCAGTATTTGGTATTATCTATATCTTTATAAGATTGGTTGCTAGAAAAAGATTAGACATTAATGGTAAGAAAATTGATCAATTTACAAAGAATCAAATTAAATATTTAACTGAAGGAATTGGAGCTATCAGAGACGTATTATTATCTGGAAATCAAAAAAATTATGTGAAAGTTTATAGAGAAAAAGATATTAAGCTGTGGCATTTGGGTGCTCAAAATAACTTAATTTCAATTTCGCCTAGATATATCCTTGAAGCTTTTGGCCTTCTAATTATCGCTTCTGTTTCTTATCTATTAGTCCAATTAAATAATCAAAACACTGAAATTCTTCCCGTATTAGGGGCAATAGCACTAGGAGCTCAAAGATTATTACCAACTTCTCAAATAATATATAGTTCTTGGGCAGTTCTTAGAGGAGAAAAAGCAGCTCTTTACTCAGTACTCTCATTATTGAATCAACCTATTCCAGAAGAAATAAAATATAAAAACTTTTCCAAGTCCAAATTCAAAAAAGAAATAGAATTTAGAGATGTAAGTTTTAAATATTCTTCAAATACAAAAGAAGTACTAAATAAGATTAATTTTAAAATTAAAAAAGGTGAGAGAATTGGAATAATAGGTAAAACGGGCAGTGGTAAAAGCACTTTAGTTGATATATTAATAGGCTTGTTATATCCAACTTCAGGTAGTGTATTTATTGATGATTCAAAATTAGATGTTTCAAATAATTTTAAAGATATTATTGATTGGCGATTAAATATAGCTCATGTGCCTCAAAGTATTTATTTAAGTGATAGTTCAATTGCACAAAATATTGCGTTTGGAATACCAAAAGAAAGTATTAATTTTAATTTAGTTAGAGAGTCTGCAAGAAAAGCACAAATAGACTCTTTTATTGAAAAATTGCCAAAAGCATATCAAACTTATGTTGGAGAAAGAGGAGTGAGATTAAGTGGTGGCCAAAGACAAAGAATTGCTGTGGCTAGGGCGTTATATAGAGAAGCTAAATTACTTGTCTTTGATGAAGCTACCAGTGCTCTAGATACTTCTACAGAAAAAGCAATAATGAATTCTATCGCGAAATTAAGCTCTGAATTAACAATTATCTTGATTGCACATCGTCTGAGTACCGTTCGAAATTGCGATAGGATTTTTGAATTAAATGAAGGAGAACTTATAAAAATATATAAAAAAAACGAACTTTCTGAGAAGTTTTACACTTAAAACTAAACTTATTCATTAATTGAAAGAAAATATAATCACATTTGTGTTAACTTGAGATTCAATACACCATAAAGCTTCACATTATATGCTTGATAATTCCGTAATACTGGTTACAGGAGGTACTGGTTCTTTTGGGAATAAGTTTATTCAAATGACTTTAAAAAAATTTAACCCCAAAAAAGTAATTGTATTTTCTCGTGATGAATTCAAACAATGGGAAATGGCAAAAAAGTTTGAAGGTGACAAGAGGATTAGATTTTTTATTGGTGATGTAAGAGATAAAGATAGACTACACAGAGCATTGCAAGGAGTTGATTTTGTAATACATGCAGCGGCAACAAAAATTGTTCCAACAGCCGAATATAATCCTTTTGAATGCATAAAGACCAATATAATAGGAGCAATGAATTTAATTGATGCTTCTATTGATCAAGGAGTTAAAAAGGTTGTTGCATTATCTACTGATAAGGCTAGTAGTCCAGTAAATCTTTATGGAGCCACAAAGTTAGCATCAGATAAATTATTTGTAGCTAGTAATACTTCATATGCTGGAGGACAAATCACAAGATTTTCAGTAGTTAGATATGGAAATGTTATGGGATCAAGAGGATCTATATTACCTTACTTCTTCTCTATAAAGAATAAAGGGTTCCTCCCAATTACAGATAAAAGAATGACAAGATTTATGATTTCACTAGAGGAGGGAGTTGATTTGGTTTGGGAAGCTATGGAAGATATGATTGGAGGAGAAATATATGTAAAAAAAATACCCTCGATGAAGGTTATTGATATTGCAAAAACAATAGCCCCAGATTGTAAACATAACTTTGTTGGGATTAGACCTGGAGAAAAACTCCACGAACAAATGATAGGTTTAGAAGATGCTCCATATACATATGAATATCCAGACTACTACAAAATATTACCCCAAATAAATGATTGGGATAAAGATAAAAAAAGAATAAAAAATGGGAAAAAGGTTAGAGAGAATTTTTTTTATTCTAGTGATACAAATGATCTATGGATGACAAATAAAGAATTAAAAAATTGGATTGATTACAACTTTATTAAATTTGAACAATAATTATGATTCCCTACGGAAGACAAGAAATATGCAGAGATGATATAAAGTCCGTTATTAGGACCTTGAATTCAGATTGGTTAACTCAGGGCCCAAATGTTCAGAAGTTTGAAGATTTAGTTGCAGAAAAGGTTGGGTCAAATTTTGCAATAGCATGTAACAGTGCTACAAGTGCTTTGCATCTTGCTTGTAAATCCTTAAACCTTAAAAAGGGAGATATAGTTTGGACGAGTCCAAATAGTTTTGTGGCTAGCGCAAATGCTGCTATTTATTGTGATGCAAAAATTGATTTTGTAGATATTGATCCTCGCACTTATAATTTATGTATTGAAAAATTGGAACAAAAACTTATTTATTCCAAGAAAAATAACTGTCTGCCTAAAATAATTATTCCAGTTCATTTTGCAGGACAATCTTGTGATATGAAGAGTATTTATAAGTTATCAAAGAAATATAAATTTAAGATAATTGAAGATGCCTCGCATGCTATAGGAGGTTCTTATGGAAATCAAAAAGTAGGTAATTGTAAATATAGTTCTATAACTGTATTTAGTTTTCATCCAGTTAAAATAATAACTACTGCAGAAGGCGGAATAGCTACTACAAATAACCGTAAAATAGCTGAAAGATTAATTAGGGATAGATCTCATGGTATTAATCGAAATAAGGAAAGTTTTCAAAAAGTTTATAAAAATGAAATTTGGAATTATCAACAAGTTGATTTAGGCTTTAATTATCGAATGAACGATATTCAGGCTGCATTGGGCATTAGCCAATTACAAAAATTAGAAAAATTTATAAATAAAAGGCATCAAATTGCAAGCTACTATAATTCAGAATTATCCACTCTTGGTATTTGCTTACCCTATCAAGATATCAATACAAATTCCAGTTATCATCTATATCCAATAAGAGTTTCTAAGAAAAAAGGAGGTATAAATCAACGTAAATTGTTTTATTATCTGAGAGGAAATAATATTGGCGTTAATTTACACTATATTCCAATTTATAGGCACCCGTATTTTAGGGAATTAGGTTTTAAGAAAGGATATTGTGAAGAAGCTGAAAATCATTTTAAAGAGGTTATTTCATTACCTATTTATTCAGGCTTAAGAAAAAAGGAACAGAAATTTGTTATTGATACTATAAAAGAAATTTATAAAAAGTAATTTCAGAACATGCAAAAAGTGGTTCTCATAATTCAAGCCAGAATGGGATCAAAAAGATTACCTGGTAAATCAATGCTTGATTTAGCGGGTAAGCCCTTAGTAGCTAGAATTATTGAGAGAGTAAAAAGATGCAAAAAAGTTAACGAGATAGTACTTGCTGTTCCAAATACAAAAGCAGATAAAATACTTTTGGAAATTGGGAAAGAAAATCAAATCTCAGTATTTGAAGGCTCAGAAAATAATTTATTAGATAGATTTTTTAAAGCTGCAGTTATGAAATCGGCAAATTTTGTTGTAAGACTCCCAGCCGATAATGCAGTACCTGAACCTTATGAGATAGATAAAATAATTTCACATCATTTATCTTTAAAAAGGAGAGGATTCTCATCAAACTTATCTTCATTTTTTAATTCAGGTTATCCTGATGGGATAGGAGCAGAAATTTTTGACTTTTCACTCTTAAGCGAGGTTTACCATAAAGAAAATAATTTAGAGTTGCAAGAACATATTCATTTAAATTTTTTTGATTATTCTAATGAAAAACCAAAAGATCAAAAATGGTGTCCAATCAGTACTTTAAATTGCCCTTTAGAGTATAGAAGACCAGAATTAGTTTTGGATATAAACACTTTTTCACAGTATCTATTTATAAAAGATTTATATGATTACTTATATAAAAAAAACCCTGAATTTTCAATAAAAGATATTATTGATTGGTATGATAATGTTTACAAAAAAAAATAATTACATAAAGAATGGGAAATATAAACTTTTTTGAAAAGTTAAAATCAGTATATATAATTGCCGAAGCAGGAGTTAATCATAATGGGAATATAAATATTGCTAAAGACTTAATTGATAAAGCTAAAGATGTTGGAGCTGATGCTGTTAAGTTTCAATCCTATAAAGCTAATAAACTGGCTAATATAAATACCCCGAAAGTTAA
>Ga0310343_10001057_pt1 | contig 13886 bp, 24 predicted proteins | sample HC15DNA2025_MG_FD_203519 | JGI IMG/M metagenome (GOLD analysis project Ga0310343, IMG submission 203519) | Marine microbial communities from station ALOHA, North Pacific Subtropical Gyre - HC15-DNA-20-25_MG | ecosystem: Environmental > Aquatic > Marine > Oceanic | place: Pacific Ocean: North... | reverse complement strand
TCTCTTTTCATAAAAGAAATAAGAGTTGATAGTGCAGGTATGATTAAAAGGTTGAGACCTGCTCCACAGGGTAGAGCTCACAGAATAAGAAAGAGATCTAATCATGTTACATTGATTTTAGGTTCAAATAATATTAACAATTAAGATGGGACAAAAAACTAATCCAATAGGAAATCGTTTGGGGATAATTAGAGGTTGGGACTCAAATTGGTATGGTGGTAATAATTATGGAGATAAACTTGCTGAGGATAATAAGATTAGAAAATATATAAATGCAAGATTGAGTAAAGCTAGTGTTTCAAATGTCATCATTGAGAGAACTCTTAAGTTAATTACTATAACAATTACCACTGCTAGACCTGGAATTATAATTGGTAAAGCAGGTCAAGAGGTTGATAAGCTTAAAGAGGAATTGAAGAAAATTACTCAGAAAGAAATTCAAATAAATATTTTTGAAATTAAAAGACCCGAATTAGATGCGAAATTAGTTGCTACAAGTATTGCTAGACAAATTGAGAGTAGAATCTCTTACAGAAGAGCAATAAAAATGGCTATAGCTGCTGCAATGAGAATGAATTCTGAAGGAATTAAAATTGTAATATCTGGAAGGCTAAATGGTGCTGAAATGGCTAGGTCTGAAACTTACAAGGAAGGAAGAATACCTCTATCAACTTTTAGAGCCGATATTGATTATTCTGTTGTAGAGGCTCACACAACATATGGTAGATTAGGAATTAAAGTTTGGATAATGAAAGGTGAGGTTTATGGCAAAAGGGAACTTTCTCCGTTAGTTGGAATGACAAAAAAATCATCTCAAAACTCTAATAATTCCAGACAAAGAAGAAAATAAAATTTTATGTTGCAACCAAAAAGAACAAAATACAGAAAAACACAAAAAGGAAAAATGAAAGGTATTTCATTTAGAGGGTTTAATTTATCAAATGGTATGTTTGGTATTAAGTCACTAGATTCCAAATTTATAACATCTAGACAAATTGAAGCAGCTAGAATCGCTGCAACAAGATTTATGAAAAGGCAAGGTCAGCTTTGGATTAAAATTTTTCCAGATAAACCTATCACTAAAAAGCCGTTGGAGGTTAGGATGGGTAAGGGTAAAGGTGCGCCTGAATATTTTGTTGCAGTTGTTAAACCAGGTAGAATTCTTTTTGAGGTTTCAGGTGTATCTCATGATATAGCAAAGGAAGCACTTAGACTAGCTGCTCAAAAACTACCAGTAAAGACAAAATTTGTTATTGCTAGAGATTTTGAAAATTAATTTATTATGAAAAATATAGAAATAAATAAATTAAGTGTTGAAGATATTAAAACTAAGATTGGTGAATCAGTTAAGAAATTAAAAGATCTGAAAATGAATCATAAAGTTTCACCAATTGAAAATCCTATTCAAATTAAATTTTTGAGAAGAGATATTGCTAGGTTAAAGACTGCAATTGTAAATAGGAATATGAAAATTAATTTTAAAGAAAATGAATCAGAACAATAGAAATTTGAGAAAGGAAAGAATTGGAGTTGTTACAAGTGATAAAATGACAAAATCTATTGTTGTTTCTGAGACAAAAAAAGTAAAACACCCTATGTATGGTAAATTTGTTTTGAAAACAAAAAAATATATAGCCCATGATGAAAAAAATGAATCAAAAAATGGAGATATTGTCAGAATAATGGAAACAAGACCAATGAGTAAAAATAAGTGTTGGAGATTAGTTAAAATAATTGAAAGAGCTAAATAAGTTATGTTACAACAAGAATCTAGATTAAATGTAGCTGATAACTCTGGAGCAAAGTCAGTTTTAACCATTAGAGTTTTAGGTGGAACCAAAAGAAGATATGCTTCAATTGGAGATAAAATTGTTGTATCTGTCAAAGAGGCCTCACCATCCGGGTCAATAAAAAAAGGACAAGTTTCAACTGCAGTTGTTGTAAGAACAACTAAGGAGGTGAGACGAATTGATGGTTCTTACATAAGATTTGATGATAATGCATGTGTCTTATTGAATCCTACTGGAGAAATGCGTGGAACTCGTGTTTTTGGACCAGTGGGTAGAGAATTAAGAGAAAAGAAATTTATGAAAATTATTTCACTAGCACCTGAAGTTTTATAATTATAATGAAAAAAACTAGAATAAAAAAAGGCGACAATATTAAAATTATCTCTGGAGAACACAAAGGTAGCGAGGGTAAGGTTGTTAAAATTTTAAAAGAGAAAAATAAATTGATTGTTGAGGGCATTAATATTGTAAAAAAACATTTAAAACCTAATTCACAAAATCCGAAAGGTGGTATTAAGGAAGTTGAATCTCCAATTCATATATCAAATGTAAGTCTACTAACCAATAACGGAGAATTAACTAAGGTTAGTTTTAAGTTTGAAGATGGTAAAAAAGTGAGATACTCAAAAAAAACAAACGAAATTTTATAAACATGAACTATCTTCCAAGACTAAAAAAAGAATTTAAAGATAAAGCAATTCCTAATTTAAAAACTGCGCATAAATACAAAAATGTTATGCAAGTTCCCAGGTTACTCAAGATTGTTTTAAGTAGAGGAGTAGGTGCTGCTGTTTCTGATAAAAAGCTAATTGATTATTCAGTTGATGAGTTAACTAGGATTTCTGGTCAAAAAGCAATTCAAACACTTTCAAAAAAGGATGTATCGTCATTTAAATTGAGAAAAGGAATGCCTATTGGGGCTAAAGTTACTCTTAGAGGTGATAAGATGTTTGAGTTTTTTGATAGGCTAGTAACAGTTTCTTTACCTAGAGTTAGGGACTTCCAAGGTGTTAAAGTTTCAGGTTTTGACGGAAGAGGAAATTATAATTTAGGAATTACAGAACAAATAATTTTTCCAGAAATAGATATTGATAAGGTAAACAAAATATCTGGAATGGACATAACTTTTGTAACATCAGCAAAAACTGATGAAGAAGCAAAATCATTGTTAAGTGAATTAGGTTTACCATTTAAAAAATAGTATTATGGCAAAAGAATCAATGAAGGCAAGAGAGGTTAAGAGAGCAAAAATTGTTGCAAAATATGCAGCAAAGAGAAAAGCCCTAAAAGAGGCAGGTGATTATGAAGGTTTACAAAAACTTCCAAAAAATGCTTCACCTATTAGATTACATAACAGATGTAAACTTACAGGTAGACCTAAAGGTTACATGAGACAGTTTGGTATTTCCAGAGTAGTTTTTAGAGAAATTGCTAATAAAGGTTTGATACCTGGAGTTACAAAAGCTAGTTGGTAAAAAATAAAAGTTATGTATACAGATCCAATTGCAGATTATTTAACGAGAATTAGAAATGCTAGTTTAGCTGGTCATAAAGTTGTTGAAATCCCCTCATCTAAAATGAAAAATCAAATAACAAAAATTCTATTTGATGAAGGTTATATTATGAGTTACAAAATTATTGAAATAAAGGATAACCAAGATATAATTAAAATTGCCTTAAAATATTACGGTATAACAAATGAACCTGTAATAAAAAAGATTCAAAGAATTAGCAGACCAGGTCTTAGAAAGTATTCGGGAACTAAGAGTATTCCAAGAATATTAAATGGTTTAGGAATTTCAATAGTATCTACATCTAAAGGAGTGATGACTGGGAAAACAGCTTTAAAGAATAAAATTGGTGGTGAATTAATATGTTATGTTTATTAAATTTTTAAGTTATGTCTAGAATAGGAAATAATCCAATTAAAATTCCAACAGAAGTTAAAGTTAGTATTGAACCTGACAAGATTCACGTCGATGGAAAATTAGGTAAGCTTTCACAGTCTTATTCTGGTGTTAATATTGAATTAAACGATGATACTTTATTAGTAAAAAGAAATTCAGAGTCTAAAGAAAGTAAGTCTAAGCATGGACTTTACAGAGCTTTAATTTTCAATATGGTACATGGAGTTAATGTTGGTTATACAAAAGAATTAGAACTTGTTGGTGTTGGTTACAGAGCAAGTAATCAAGGTCAATTGCTTGATTTGTCTTTAGGTTATTCTCATAACATAGTTATTGATATTGCTCCTGAAGTCAAAATTGAGACTATTTCTGAAAAAGGTAAAAATCCGATAATTAAATTAAGTTCACATGATAAGCAATTAGTTGGATTTGTAGCTGCAAAAATAAGATCTTTAAGGAAACCTGAGCCTTATAAGGGAAAAGGAATTAAATTTGTAGGAGAAAGACTAAGAAGGAAAGCTGGAAAATCAGCATAGTTTATTTATATCTAACTCGAATGGAAAAAAAACAAATAAGAAGAACAAAAATAAAAAGAAGGATTAGGGGTATCATAAGCGGTACTAAAGAAAAACCCAGAATGACAATTTTTAGAAGCAATAAAGAAATTTATGTTCAATTAATTGATGATTCTTTGGGCAATACATTAGTCTCAGCCTCATCAGTTAAGTTAAAAAAAACAAAATCAAGCACTAAATCGTCAATTGCGTTTGAGGTAGGAAAAATAATTGCTGAGAAGTCAATTAAATTAGGAATTAATGAAGTTAAGTTTGATAGAAATGGTTATTTGTATCATGGAAGAGTAAAAAATATAGCTGATGGAGCTCGTGATGGAGGTTTAAAATTTTAAAAAAATGTATAAAAAATTTAAAAATATTCAGTTTGTAAAACCCGGTGGTCTTGAGTTAAAAGACAGGTTGGTAAGTGTCCAAAGGGTTACCAAAGTTACAAAAGGTGGAAGGAATTTTGGATTTTCTGCTATAGTAGTTGTTGGTGATGAAAATGGAATTGTAGGTCACGGTCTAGGAAAGTCTAAAGAGGTATCTGAAGCTATAGCTAAAGCTGTTGAAGATGCCAAAAAGAATTTAATTAAAATTACCATCAAAAACGGGACCTTACCTCATGAACAAAAGGGCAAATTCGGTGGAGCTCGAGTTTTTTTGAAACCTGCTTCTGAAGGTACAGGTGTTATAGCAGGAGGAGCAGTTAGAGCTGTATTAGATACAGTTGGTGTTAATGATGTTTTGTCAAAATCTCAAGGTTCATCTAATCCTCACAATGTTGTTAAAGCAACCTTTGATGCTCTTTTACAATTAAGAAGCCCAGAAATTATTGCCAAACAAAGAGGGATTTCAGTTAATAAAGTTTTTAATGCTTAAAAAAAATTATGTCCAAAATTAGAATTAAACAAATTAAGAGTTCAATAAAAAGAATAAAAAATCAGAAATTGATCCTTGAATCTTTGGGTTTGAAGGGAATTGGTAAGGAAGTTACACATGACGATTCTAAGACAATTTTAGGTATGATTGACAAGGTAAAACATTTAGTTACAGTTACAAAAATATAAATTTTTTAAAATGAATTTAAATAGCTTAGCACCATCAAAAGGATCTATCCGAAAAAATTCTAAAAGACTAGGAAGAGGTCAGGGATCAGGAAAGGGTGGTACGTCTACAAGAGGTCACAAAGGAGCCAAGTCTAGATCGGGTTATTCAAAAAAGCTTGGTTTTGAAGGTGGACAAATGCCTTTGCAAAGGAGAATTCCAAAGTTCGGTTTTAAAAATATAAACAGAACAGATTATAATGTTATAAATTTAGATTCGATACAAGATTTAATTGATAAGAAAAAAATAAAAAATGATCTTACTAAAAAAAATTTGATTCAGCTTGGACTTGTATCAAAAAAAGATTTGATTAAGATTCTTGGTAGAGGTGAATTAAAATCTGGAATTAAAATTGAGGCCAATAAATTTTCTAAATCTGCTATTTTAAAAATAAAAAAAGCTGGAGGAGAACCAATTGAAATTAGTTAATGAAAAAAATATTTGATACCATATTAAACATTTATAATATTGAGGAGTTGAGAACTAGAATAATCACAACACTCGGTTTTTTATTAGTTTACAGGCTTGGAGCCCAAGTAGTTTTACCTGGTATAGATTCAGTTCAATTAGCAGAATTATCTGACAGAGCAGGGGGTGGAGGATTACTGGGGATTTTAAATGCATTTACTGGAGGAGCCTTCGCAAATGCTTCAATCTTTGCATTAGGTATCATGCCATATATATCTGCCTCAATCGTAGTTCAATTAATGGGTATTGCTATACCATACCTTCAGAAATTACAAAAAGAGGGTGAAAGCGGAAGAAAAAAAATAAATCAAATTACTAGATGGTTAACAATTGGTATATGTATTGTTCAGGCTCCAGCGTATCTTTATGGCTTATCTGCCTTAGGTGTACCTGATTCTGCATTCATTATTGGTAGAGGTCCTATTTTTATGATCTCGTCAATAACAATTTTAGTAACAGGTACAATTTTTGCAATGTGGATGGGTGAAAAAATAACTGATAAAGGAATTGGTAATGGTATATCATTACTTATCATGGTTGGAATTATAGCATCCCTCCCCTTATCTTTCACTCAAGAGTTTGTATCAAGGGTTACTGAAAACAATGGAGGACTGATAATGATACTTATCGAATTAATTTTATGGGTCATCATTATACTTTTATCTGTACTTTTAGTAATGGCTGTTAGGCAGGTTCCTGTTCAATATGCAAGAAGAACATCCTCAGGATCAAATGAAAAAAATATTTTTGGATCCAGACAATATATTCCGTAAGATTAAATGCATCTGGTGTAATGCCAATTATTTTTGCTCAAGCCTTAATGTTTATTCCAGCATACGTTGGAAGTTTATTTGGTAGTTCAAATTTTGGTCAGTGGATGCAATCAAGTTTCTCTGATATTTTTGGTTTATGGTATAATATCTTATTTGCAATTTTGATAATAATTTTCACTTTCTTCTACACAGCTATAACGGTTCCAACAAATAAAATGTCTGACGACCTTAAAAGAAGTGGAGGATTTGTTCCAGGTATTAGACCTGGAAAAGAGACTAGTGATTTTTTAGACACTGTAATGTCACATATAACATTTCCTGGTTCTCTTTATTTAGCTGCGTTATCCGTTTTTCCAGCTGTCGTTGTTAAATTAATTGGAATGCAACAGGGATGGGCACTTTTTTATGGAGGTACTTCATTATTAATTATGGTTGGGGTTGCAATTGACACTATTCAGCAAGTAAACTCTTATTTGCTAAATAGACATTACGATGGTTTAATGAAAAGTGGTATTAATAGAAGATCAAATATATAATTATGGCAAAACAAGCGTCAATCGAGCAAGAAGGTACAATAATTGAAGCACTATCTAACGCAATGTTCAGAGTCGAATTAGAAAACGAGCATATTGTAACTGCTCATATTTCAGGTAAGATGAGATTACATTACATCAAATTGTTACCTGGTGATAAAGTTAAGTTAGAAATGAGTCCTTACGATTTATCAAAAGGAAGAATAACATATAGATTCTAAATTATATATATATGAAAGTAAGAGCATCAGTAAAAAAAAGAACTGCAGAATGTAAATTAGTAAGACGTAAGGGAAGACTTTATGTCATTAATAAAAAAAACCCTAGATTTAAACAAAGACAAGGATAGTTATGGCAAGAATTTCTGGAATTGATATACCAAAAAATAAGAGAGGAGCAATAGCTCTAACCTATATTTTTGGCATTGGTAAGAGTAGAGCAAAAAAAATATTATCGTCAGTTAAAGTTGATGAAAATATAAAAGTTTCCGAATGGGACGATAAACAAACTGGTAAAATTAGAGATGAGGTATCTAAACTTAAAATTGAGGGCGAACTTAAAGCTGAAATACAGACTAATATTAAGAGGTTAATGGATATTGGGTGTTACAGAGGAATCAGACACAGATCAGGACTTCCTTTAAGAGGTCAACATACCAAAAATAATTCAAGAACTAGAAAAGGTAAAAGAAAAACTGTCGCTAATAAGAAAAAAGCAACTAAATAATTAATTATGGCAAAAGTTAATAGTAAAAAAAGAAAAGTTATAGTTGAATCAGTTGGTCATGCATATATTGATGCATCTTTTAATAATATTATCATATCTCTGACAAATTTGAATGGCGATGTAATTTCATGGTCGTCTGCCGGAAAAATGGGTTTCAGGGGATCAAAAAAAAATACGCCTTATGCAGCTCAAACTGCAGCAGAGGACGTATGTAAGATAGCTTTGGAGTTAGGTCTCAAAAAAGTAAAGGTCTTTGTCAAAGGACCTGGCAATGGAAGAGAATCAGCTATAAGAACTATTCATAATAATGGGATTGAGGTGACAGAAATAGTCGATATAACTCCACTTCCGCATAATGGATGTAGACCACCTAAAAGAAGAAGAGTTTAAAATTGAAAATATGGCAAGATATACAGGACCAATAACAAAAATAGCGAGAAAGTTTGGAGAACCAATATTTGGTGAAGATAAGACCTTAGAAAAGAGAAATTATCCTCCAGGACAGCACGGTAATAACAGAAGAAGAGGAAAAAAATCTGAATATGCTGTTCAATTAATGGAAAAGCAAAAGGCAAAATATACTTATGGAATTTTAGAGAAGCAATTTAGAAATCTATTTGAAAAGTCTACTAGAAGTAAAGGTATAACTGGAGAGGTTTTACTTCAATTATGTGAATCTAGACTTGATAATTTAGTTTATAGATTAGGAATTGCTAAATCTAGAAGAGCTGCAAGACAATTAGTTTCTCACTGTCATATTACAGTTAATGGAAAAATAGTAAATATTCCATCTTTTATTACAAAGCAAGGACAAATAATTGGTGTGAGAGAAAAATCAAAGTCACTCAAATCAATTATTGAGTCAGTAAAAAATAACTCTTCATCATATGAGTGGTTAAATTGGAATGAGGATAAACTTGAGGGAAAATTTTTAAAAATTCCAAATAGAGATGAGATTCCAGAAAATATTAAAGAACAATTGATAGTAGAATTATATTCAAAATAAAAATAAAATGGCAATACTAAATTTTCAAAAACCAGACAAAGTAATAATGATTGATTCCTCAGATTTTGAGGGTAAATTTGAGTTCAGACCTTTAGAACCAGGTTATGGACTAACTGTTGGTAACGCTCTAAGAAGAGTCTTACTTAGTTCATTAGAGGGTTTTGCGATAACCTCTTTAAAAATAGATAATATTGATCATGAATTTTCTACCATTCCTGGAATTGTAGAGGATGTAACTGAAATAATACTTAATTTAAAACAAATTAGATTTAAACAACAAATTGATGATATTGAAAATGAAAAAGTTTCAATCACAATTGGTGGTCAAGAGATTTTAAAAGCATCTGATTTTCAGAAATTTATTTCTGGTTTTCAAATATTGAACCCTGACCAAATTATCTGCAATCTAGAAAAAAGTGTCCAATTAAAAATGGATATAACTATTGATAAAGGCAGAGGTTATGTTCCAGCTGAGGAAAATAAAAAACTTTCTACTGAATTAGGTGTTATTTCTATGGATTCAATATTTACACCTGTTAAAAACGTTAAATATACTATTGAAGATTATAGGGTTGAACAAAAAACCGATTATGAAAAATTAATATTTGAAATTGTAACTGATGGTTCTATTCACCCAAAGGACGCTTTAACAGAAGCAGCAAAAACACTCATTCACCATTTTCTTTTATTTTCAGACGAAAGAATCACTCTTGAATCAGATGAAATTGCTCAAACTGAAACTTATGATGAGGAGTCTCTACATATGAGACAATTACTAAAAACTAAATTGATAGATATGGATTTGTCAGTAAGAGCTTTAAATTGCTTGAAAGCTGCTGAGGTTGATACTCTTGGAGATTTAGTTTCTTTTAATAAAAATGATTTAATGAAGTTCAGAAACTTTGGAAAAAAATCTTTAACTGAATTAGAAGAGTTAGTCGTTTTAAAAGGATTATCTTTTGGTATGGATTTAAGTAAATATAAACTCGAAAAAGACTAATTGTTTTGAAACACGGTAAGAAAAAAATTAATTTAGGAAGAAAATCTGCTCATAGAAAATCTTTATTAGCAAACCTGGCTTGTTCTTTAATTGATCACAAAAGAATTAATACTACACTAACAAAAGCTAAGGCATTAAAACGTTTTGTTGAACCAATAATAACAAAATCTAAAGAAGATACTACTCACAAGAGGAGATTAACATACAAATTACTAAGAAATAAATATGCTGTTTCGAATTTATTTAGATATATATCACCAAAAATTGCTGATAGACCTGGAGGTTATACTCGTATTATAAAACTTGGAAATAGGTTAGGTGACAATGCTGAGATGGCGATGATTGAGTTAGTTGATTTTAATGATATTTATTCAAAAGATTCTGGAACAAAAAAATCAACTAGAAGAAGTAGAGCTAGAAAAAATAAAGAGTCAAAAAATCAACCTAATATTGACAAAACTTCTGCAATTGATAACTTACAAAGCGAGAAATCAACTAAAGATGAGTCTAAATCAGAAAATGTTGAATTAAAGCAAGAGACAAAAGAAAAATCAACTAAAGATGAGTCCAAACCAGAAAATGTTGATTTAAAAGAAGAAAAAAAAGATAAACAAATTATTAAAGATAAAGTTTCAAAAAAAGATGATTTAAACAAAAAAAAATAATTTTAATTATAATTAATTAAATTATGTTTTTAAATTAATTCATCTATTTTTTTTATGTTTATTTGTATAAAATGATTTAGTGATTTATCAAAAGAGAAAAAAAGGTTATGTTTTGCTTTCTGATGGGACAATTTTTTTTGGAAAATCCATCGGTATAGAGGGTACAAGTTTCGGAGAGATTTGCTTTAATACAGGTATGACTGGTTATCAGGAAATATTTACTGATCCCTCATACTTTGGACAAATTATGGTTACTACCAATTCACATATTGGAAACTATGGAACTGTTGGTTTGGACGATCAATCTTCAAGTCCAAAAATTTCAGGACTTGTTTGTAAAAATTTCAGTTTTAATTATTCTAGACCCGTTGCCTCAGAATCTTTAGAAAATTATTTTTCAAAAATAAAAATGGTTGTTATATCTGACGTTGATACCAGAGCATTAGTGAATTATATTAGGGAAAATGGAGCTATGAACGCTGCAATTTCTACACAAGACAAAAATATTGATTTGGTTAAAAATGAGTTAAGTAAATTCCCCTCTATGTACGGTTTAGAATTAGCATCTAAAGTTTCAACAAAAAAAAGTTATTATTACGGAAACTCAAATTCTAAACATAAGATAGCAGTTTTAGACTTGGGAGTTAAGAAAAGTATACTCGAAAATTTATCTAAAAGAGGTGCTTATTTGAAAATTTTTCCTTTCGATACATCTTTTGAGGAAATGGATAAGTGGTCTCCTGATGCTTACTTTATTTCAAACGGACCTGGAGATCCAAAACCTCTAACAGATGCTCAAATTACTGCAAAAAAAATTATTAGTAAGAATATTCCTCTATTTGGAATTTGTTTAGGTCACCAAATTATTGCCTTAGCTAATAACATAAAAACTTATAAAATGTTTAATGGACACAGGGGTATCAATCATCCAGTTTTAAATTTATTGACAAAAAAAGGAGAGATAACGTCACAAAATCATGGTTTTGCCGTAAATATTGAAGAAGCTAAAAAAAAATCAAATATTGAGATAACTCATACTCATCTCAATGATGGAACTGTAGCTGGATTAAGGATTAAAGATAAGAAATGTTTTTCAGTTCAATATCATCCTGAAGCATCTCCTGGTCCAAATGATTCGAATTACTTATTTGATAACTTCTTTGAACTAATTAATAAACACAAAATAAAATAAAATGAGTATTATTTTAAAAATTAACGCTAGACAAATATTTGATTCAAGAGGAAATCCAACCGTGGAGGTTGATGTTATAACAGAAAATGGAATTTTGGGAAGAGCTGCAGTGCCGTCTGGTGCCTCAACTGGTGAACACGAGGCTGTTGAGTTAAGGGATAAAGGTGATTCTTATATGGGTAAAGGTGTTTTGAATTCTGTTAAAATCATCAATGAGATTATTGCAGACGAAATTATTGGAATTTCAGTTTTTGAACAGAACAAAATTGATAATTTAATGATTGAATTAGATGGTACAAAAAATAAATCAAAGTATGGTGCTAATTCAATCCTAGGAATTTCTCTAGCAGTTGCCAAGGCTGCTGCAAATGAACTTGGCATACCTTTGTATAAGTATGTTGGAGGTGTTAGTGCGAATACACTACCTGTTCCAATGATGAATATCATCAATGGTGGATCTCATTCTGATGCTCCCATTGCCTTTCAAGAATTCATGATTATTCCTGTTAACGCTAGAGACTTTTCAAATGCAATGCAAATCGGAACAGAAATTTTTCATAATTTAAAGTCAATTCTTAAAAAAAGTGGTTTGACAACTTCAGTAGGGGATGAAGGTGGATTTGCTCCAAAGTTAAGTAACACTGAAGAGGCTCTAGATTTAATAATTGATTCAATTAAAAAAAGTGGATATTCACCAGGATCTGATGTAATGCTCGCGTTAGATTGTGCTGCTGCTGAATTTTATAAAGATGGTATTTATGATTATTCAATTTTTGAGGGTGAAAAAGGAAAAAAAAGAGATTCTAAAGAACAAGCAGAATATTTAAAAGTTTTAACTGACAAATATCCTATTATATCTATTGAAGATGGGATGGATGAAAATGATTGGGAAGGTTGGAAAATTCTAACTAATAAAATAGGAAAAAAAGTTCAATTAGTTGGCGATGACTTATTTGTTACAAATGTTGAAAGATTGTCTAAAGGAATATCTGATAACATTGCAAACTCAATATTGATAAAAGTAAACCAAATCGGTACTCTTAGTGAGACAATTGATGCGGTCAAGATGGCTCAAACCTCTGGTTATACTTGTGTAATGTCTCATAGATCTGGTGAGACAGAAGATACTACTATTGCTGATTTATCTGTAGCCCTAAATACCGGTCAGATAAAAACTGGCTCTGCATCAAGAAGTGATAGAATGGCAAAATATAATCAATTGATAAGAATAGAGGAAGAACTTGAAGAAACTGCTTTTTTTCCAGGAATTAAAACTTTTAATGTAAAGTTTTGAGTACATTAATTATTTTCAAAATAATTTCTAATTTACTATATTAGTATATATTAAAATTTTGTGGAAAAGTCCGTTAAGCTCATATATGACGATAAGAGTTTTGAGTTTCCTTTGATTAAGGGATCTCAAAATGAAAAGGCTATTGATATAAAAAATTTACGAAAAGAAACGGGTCTCATAACTCTTGATCCAGGATATAAAAACTCTGGATCATGTAAAAGTGAAATTACTTTTCTCGACGGAGAGAAAGGTATATTAAAATATAGAGGTTATTCAATTGAAGATTTAGCAAAAAAATCAAGTTTTCTTGAAGTTTCATATCTTTTGATTTTCGGAAACTTACCAACTAAAGATCAGCTTTCAAAATTTAAGACCCATATTGACAATGAATCAATTATTGATGAAGACTTAAAAGTTATTTTGAAAAGTTTCCCAAAATCATCACATCCTATGGGGATTTTAGCATCTTTGACATCTGCTTTGACTGCGTTTAATCCTACAGCACTTGATGTAAAGTCCGAGGACGAAATGTATAAAGCAATAGTTATGATAATGGCTAAATTTCCTATTTTATGTGCATGGACTCAGAGAAAGGTTAAAGGTTTGCCTCTAAATTATAGTGATGTTTCTGTCTCTTATATTGAAAATATTTCTAAAATGTTTTTTAAAAAACCTAATCAAGAATATAGAAATAATAAAATAATTAATAGTGCAATAGATAAATTACTAATTCTTCACGCTGATCATGAGCAAAATTGTTCAACTTCAACTGTTAGAATTGTTGGATCATCCTATGCTGGTCTGTTCGCCTCTATATCTGCTGGAATTTCTGCTTTATGGGGAAGACTTCATGGTGGAGCTAATCAAGCTG
>Ga0310343_10001056_pt1 | contig 13888 bp, 10 predicted proteins | sample HC15DNA2025_MG_FD_203519 | JGI IMG/M metagenome (GOLD analysis project Ga0310343, IMG submission 203519) | Marine microbial communities from station ALOHA, North Pacific Subtropical Gyre - HC15-DNA-20-25_MG | ecosystem: Environmental > Aquatic > Marine > Oceanic | place: Pacific Ocean: North... | reverse complement strand
AGGAGTTCGTTTTAAAACTTACCATATTTACATAACCTATCATATGACATAATAGCAATATAAAATATGTTAAATCTTGGACAGTTCATTGGATAAAAATTCAGAATCCGAAAATAAATCAAAAAATGTAATATCTTCAGTCTCAAATCAACCTAAAGAATTAAGTTCCATAGAGCGAATACTTATTACTATTTTAAGGAGAAAAAGAATATTTTTATTAACTATAATTTCATTTTTAGTTTTTGGTTATATAAGGACTGCTAAAGAGGTAATTGTTAATTCTTTATATCAGGGTAATTTTACATTATTAATAAAAGACCCTATAAGTTCAATAAGTAAGTCCCCAGATGACGGTGGGGCTAGTTCAATGTTTGATATTACTTCAAGTTTTGATCAAGACATACCAACCCTAAGGAAACTACTTCTTAGTGAGTTTATATTAAAAAATCTTGCAAGTAAATTTAGTCTAAATACAGAAGATTTATCTTCTAGAATTAAAATTAAAGAGGATTTTACCGCTAAAGGAGTTTTAGATGTTTTTTTAACATCTAAGAATCCAAAAGATGATGAAAAATTATTAAACGAATTAAGTAATTTATACGTAAATTATGCAACCATGCAAAAACAACAAGAATTATCTGATGGAATTTCGTTTTTGAATAGTCAAGAGCCTGCAATTAAAAAAAGAGTTATTGAGTTGAGAGATAAGCTAGAAATTTATATGCAGAAGAATAATTTAGTTGATCCTTTAATCGAAAGTCAAAATAAGAAAGTAGAGATTGAAAACCTTAGAAGACAAATTGCAGAATTAAAAATACAAACTGAGAGATTAAATGACATTAAAGAAGATATATTAAATGGTGAATTAGTTACGACTTTATTCAATGAAGATATTACAACTCTGTTAGGACCAAGTTTTGAAATAAATAATCCAGAATCGCAAATAGCTAATCAATATGAAGTTTTGAATAAAGAATTAGCAGATGCACTTTTAATCTATACTCCTACTTCATCCATAGTTAAAAATATCAAAGCGCGTATTAATGATTTGAAACCCCTGATTCGTGAAAAACAATTAATAAATATTGATAAAGCAATTAAATCTAATGGAGAAAATGCTTCATTAAATGAATTGAGGATTATAGAACTTAATAATGAATTTAAAAATCTTACTTCCTCGATAAAAGAATACACAATATTGGAATTTGAACTAAAAGCCGCAACTCTTAATCTTTCTGGATTAAACAACGCTAAAGAAAGGTTACAATTCGAATTAGCTAAAGACAGTACACCTTGGACAATAATTAAAAAGCCAAGTTTTAAGAGTAACAGAATTTATCCTAGTTTTAGGCGAGAATTAATTAATTTTGCTTTATTTGGAATATTTTCTGGAATTGGTTTAGTTTTATTGCGAGATAAGTTTGATAATGTTTATCATTCTCCAAAGGAAATAGAAAGTGAAATTAAAGTCCCAATACTTGGTAATGTACCCTATGTAGAATATTTTGCTGATGTTAGAGAAAGTAAAAAATCAATAATAGAGGTATTTTCTGGGAATAATGAATTAAATACAATAGATTCTTATGATAAGTTTTTCTATCAGGAAGCTTTAAGAAATATTTACACTTCAATAAGATTTGCTAATACTGATAAATCTTTAAAAGTTGTTGTCCTAACAAGCTCTATCCCTAAAGAGGGTAAATCTTTAACAAATATTCTTTTAGCAAAGACCCTTTGCGATATGGGTTTGAAAGTCTTACAAATTGATGCCGACCTCAGGAAACCTCAATTACATTTGCGCTTAGGTTTAAACAATATAACAGGTTTATCCAATATTCTTGCAGATAAAGAAATAAAGATCTCGGAAGCTACGCAAAAAGTTCCAGGTTTTGAGAATTGGGATGTAATTACATCTGGAACCATACCTCCTGACGCAACAAGACTATTACAGTCAGAAAGGATGGATAATTTCATTAAAGGTCTGAAAAAAGACAAAAAGTATGACCTTGTGTTAATTGATTCACCTCCAATCATAGGACTTGCTGACTCTCTACTCGTGGCTGAAAAATCTGATGGTTTAATACTGTTGGTGAGTACAGACCAGGTACCTAGAAACTTACCCAAAGAATCTATTAATAGGGTTTTGGATAGTGGAGCATACTTGATAGGCTTGATTACTAATGCAACTAAAAAACCCACAGCAGAATTAATAAACAATTACCAATATGGAAGCAATAATTTTTCATACACTTATAACGCATATATGGATGTAGATAAAAATGAAAATACACAAATAAAGGCACAAAATAAATTTGAAGAAGTAAAAGAATTTTTTAAAAATAATGTAAGCCCTGTAATTGCAAAAATATTTAATTGGTTGGATAAATAATAAATGACTGGATTTAAATTAGACTGGGTTTTAAATAATGAATTAGCAATAGGTCCAGCTCCTAAGAAATTATCTCATTTTGAATACTTAAAAAAACAAAATATAAAATCAATAGTAAATTTATGTACTACTAAAGAGGCGCCAATATTAGAGGGTGTAGAAGAAGATTTCCAATTCAAGAGATTTACCTTACCAGATCATAAGGTAGATAAAGAAATTCTTCTATCTGAAATTCAGGAGATTATTTCTATTATCGCTTTATTCAGTAAATCTGGCCCAGTTTTTGTACACTGTTTTGCTGCCATAGAAAGATCTCCACTAATTTGCATGGCATGGCTAGTAGTTAAGCATAAATTATCTCCTCAAAGAGCTTTGGATTATCTAATGCAAGTACATCCTAGGACTAATCCTTTACCAGCCCAATTTAAGTTACTTTCAGAATTATAAAGATGATTTCAGTATATAATAAAAAATTTTTTAATTTTTAAAAAGATAAAAGTTTTATAATATCCTTTCTATCTTTTCTTACCATAATAAAATTTGGGCCAATAAAATTTTCAAGCCTAACTTCATAATCATCATAAAAGATTACACCATTTGGATAAAGCTTACCAATTTTAAATTGACTAGAATAATCTTTAAAGTAATCAAATAAGAAATATTTAGAAGATAGATTTGCCAAGCCATATTCAAATTGTATAACATTGATTTTCCCAAAAAACTTGTCAAAACCGTTTAATACCTTGTTTTCAAAACCCTCGGTATCTATTTTCAAAAGTGAAATTTCATATATCTCCAAATTATCATTTAAAAAAGAATTACCTGTTTTGACCTCTATCTCAATTGACTTAAAATCTTTATTAAGATACTCATTTTGAAAACTGATCATTGAAGATAATGTATCTTTTTCATATACATTAATTGTAGAAAAACCAACTTCATTACCAAATGCAAAATTGTTAGCAATAATTCCCATATTTTTGACATTAGATACTAACTTTTTAAAAGTATCGCAAACAGGTTCAAAAGCATATATTTTTGCCTTTGAAGAAATTTGTCTGCAAAGGATAGAGTAATCTCCCTTATTTGCTCCAATATCAAAAATATAATTTAGATTATTAGACTTGCTTAACTTTTTCAAAAGGAATTTTTCACCATTTGTATTTATGTCATAATTCTTATTTTCATAACATTCATGAAAAATTATTGAAAATTTATTGATAATCTTAAAAATATTACAATTATATTTTTTTGGTATCTCTATCTGCATAAATATAAAAATTTTTCTCCAGATAAATTTAAAAAGTTTCATTTTCCATTCTTTCCCAAATCAAATAATTTTAAAATACTAATTTATAAATTATCGAATTTCATTAGTTTACTTAAAATATATTTATATCGATAGGTACTTAAATAACTAAAAAAATATTTTTTTCAAATATTTTAGTTGTTTAATATTTCTTTTAAACAACTAACAGAATAATTCCATGTAAATAGATCAAAATTATCAAATATCTTTTTCCTTAAAAGGATATATTTGCTGTAAGGGGTAAGTATATTCATAATCCATTCATAAACTTTAGAAGGATTAGGATTTGCTTCAAAAAGCTTACCAAAATCCGACTCAGGTAATGTTGAAGATATTCCACCGACATCATGACAAATGACAGGTACTCCAAGTAACAAACATTCTCTGTTCGATATGCCAAACGCTTCAGCTTTGGAAAAAAGAGTGCCAAAATGCCAAGAAGTAACCTCCTTTATAAAATGTTCTAATTCTAAAGATTTATCTATAAAGCCTATATACTTTAAACATGAGTGATTTGGTAAATTATTTTTCTTAGGACCTACTACTCTTATTTCTAAGGGAACTTCCTTTTTTTTGAAAAATTCAGCCAATTTTATTAAAAATTCTCCTCCTTTTCTATTCCAATCTAATCCAATAAATCCTAGGATTATAGGTTTATTATTTTTAGGATCTAATGGGATATTTAATAATTTCTCTCTCTGAATTTTCCTCAGATCAAGATTCGCACCTCCAGGTACAATAGAAATCTTTTTTTTATTTATTTTATAATCCTTTATTAGAGAAATTTTAGCTGCTTTTGATCTACATATAATATTTTTAGCATTAAAATAATTCAATCTTTCTCTTTTAATTACTTTATCTTTATATAAATCTGATATCAAATTTGACTGATTATATTCATCAAAAATTTGAGTAAGTGTATAGTCAATATAAAAATTTATTTGCCATTGCTTTGGCCATGGATACGACGGAAGTAAAGGGTATATGCTTAAAATTTTAATTTTCTCGTTTTTTTCAGTTTTGAGTTGTTTTATAATCTTTCTGGCGTAAAGTTCACTATACTGAAATCCACCTGGTTTCCCAAACTTTATTATTTGTAAAAAATTCCAGAAATATTTCCAGTATTTTAATTTTTTATAATTTAATGTAACGGCATAATCTATTACTCCTTGTCTATTAGCTTCTTTAAAAAGATTAAAAGGTAATCCTCCATGCGTAATATATGATTTTGCGTCTCCATTACAGATCAAATAATTTAAAGGATCGTTTGGCATAAAGATTCTTAAATTAATTACTTTTATTATTATGGCACTCTATAGTATTAATATCTGATATATAATTTATTTAGATTGTTTAATAACTAATAATTGAGAATTTTATTTCTTACAGAATCATTAAGTACCTCTATGGGAGGTCTTGCAACTGGAACTCTTAACTTAGCTTTAGGTTTGGCTAATCATTTTGCTAATGATGAACATAAAATAATAGCTCATGAAAATAATGATAGTAAAAGTTTTGAAGAAGAATATAAATTACCAAAAAATTTATCAATAATTAAACTTAAAAAATTTGGACCAAGAAATTACCCTATTTCATTATCTATGAGAAGGACAATAAATGATTTTAATCCAGACGTTATATATTTAAAGGGACTTTGGAGGCAAACTAGTCTAGAAGCTTACTATTGGAAAAAAAATAACCCTAAAAAAATTTTAATTATTTCTCCTGCAGGAATGCTCCAACCTACTCCATTTAAAAATAAAAAGGCTTTAAAAATAATAAGTATTTTTTTTATTGAAAAAAAATTATTTAAAGTATGCGACCTAGTACAGGCAGTTTCATTACTTGAAAAAAATCATATCCTAAACTACAAATACCAATTCAAAAAAGTTATTTATATACCTGAAGGGTTGCCGAAAATAAAATTTAAAAGTGAAAAGAAAAAGATTTTTTCAAAACAACTAATATCTATTTCTAGAATTGCCCCAATCAAAGGTTTAGAAATTCTTCTTGAAGCATGCAAAAATATTGATTTTAATGATTGGAAAGTCTTTATTTATGGAAACGGTTCTAAAGAATATATTAGAAAGTTAGAAAAAATAATTATAAATAATAAACTAAAAGGAAAAGTCTTCTTAAAAGAAGGATTATTTAGCCTTGAAAAATATAAAGTTTTGAATAAAGCTTCTGCATTCATTCTACCATCTTATTCAGAGTCATTTGGAATAGGTATAGCTGAAGCAATGTCTTTTGGATTACCTGTAATAGCAACTACAAAAACTCCTTGGGAGGTTATACAAACAAAAAAGCTAGGATGGTTTATAAATCCTGAAGTAAAAGAACTAAAAAAATCACTAGAAAAACTCTTTACATCGTCAGAAAAAGAATTATTAAAAATTGGAGAGAGAGCCAAACTAAATGTTACTGAAATATATGATTTAGTTGAGACATCACGTCAAATGAAGAATGAAATTTTATCATTAGCCAAAATAAAAAATAAATAACTAATTTTTTTAATAAGAGTCTTAAATTTTTTATATAAAGTTTAAGTTAAAAGAAGTATTACTTTAATTGGCAGAAATCAACATCAATTTTTTTTTCTAAAAAAATATTTCTAGATACTCTTTTTAAAAAATCTTTTTGACAAGAAAAAAATTCACTATTTTCTAATTTTTTATTATTAACAACAATTGTTTTAACTCCCTCTTTCTGCATACAAAATTTATATTTTTGTTCATCTGAAATATTTTCTCCATAATAAAAACATCTCTCAAATTTTTGATTAGCAATGAAGGGTTCATCAAAAAATAAATGAGTCATTCCTGATACCTCACTATAAACTGGCATAATTGCAAGTTCTTCGATTTTTTTTGAGTTATAAAAATTATAAGCAGTTTTATTCATACCTTCCTCATAATCATAAATTACATATAATGTTAAAGAGATCGAATATAAAGCTGAAATCAAAAACATTATGAATTGAGAAAAAGTCAATAATAAAAAAGATTTGTTGATAAATTTAGAAAATTTCATATTTCTCAAATTCAATTTTTTAAAACTTAATATTGGTGTTGCAAAATTAATTAGTATCAAAGGAGTCATATAATAATCTGCTCTACCTTGGGCAAAAATTATTAACAAAAAAAATTGAAAAATAACTATATTCAATAATGCATTTTTAGATATTAGATTTTTAAAGAAAACAACTATTGCATTTATGAATAAAAATAAATTAGCAATCCCTAAAACAAATGAAATTTTACCAATACTTTTTGGAATAAAAATCCACAATGGATATAAACCTTGCCTGTCCCAGCCTCTTAAGGTCTGTTCCCAATCTGATAATTGCTGATCTCCATTATTAAAAATACCCGTTAATAAGGGATAAAAGGGATTATGAATAATAGTATTTCTATAAAAAAATATTGAAGTTAAACATATTAAAGAAAATATTAAGGGTAAAGATATTCCTTTTATTATCTTCCTTATATTTATATTTAAAAATGAATATCTGTAGTAATAAGCTAAATAAATTAATATGGGCAAAGATATTAATAATGCAGAAATTTTGAAAGAAATAGCTATAAAACTTAAGCAAATAATATACGTTATATACTCCTTTTCTTTATTTCTTTCCCACACCAAAAAAGCCAAAGCCAAGGCTGTTTCACTCAGAAAATTATTTTTACCTATTGTAAGCCATTGAATCATTACTGGTGATGAAAGAAAAGTAAAAATAAAAATATTATTAATTTGTCTTTTTAACATATACATGAATACAAAAAATAATGGAATAAATTGTGATGATCTTATAAGCCAGGTCGTTTTTTCTTGTAAGAAAAATATATTTGCAAAGTCTCCAATCCCCATTAATCCTTGGTTAAGATTACCATCTATGAAATGGGAATTTTGAATAAGAAATTTATGTGGATAACCTACATATATATTTGCAGTATCTGAATGATTAATTGGTCCTATGGATAGGATAAATAAAATAATAATTAAAAAAGAAAAAATTCCTAAAGTTATTTTTTGTTTTTTTAAATTTTTTATAATAATAATTTCTTCGGAAAATTGATCACAAAACTTTAAAAGTCTATATCTATATTGCTTTTGTAAATTAAAAATTAAAAATAAAAAAATTAGAATAATATACAATGGTATAAAAGTAAGCTTTAAAGATATAAATAATAGACTTATCAAACCTAATGAGGCATATGCGATAGAAATTGAAGCAGCATAATTAAAATATTTTGAATCTGAATTTTTATTTTCAAATACTATAAAAGGTGCAATTAAAAAAAAAGAAATTATTAGACTTATCATAATCCGAAATTACTCAATTAATATTTACTGAATAAGTTGTATTTTATTATGCACCAAATTGCTCTTATTCCATCTTTCCATCCAATCTTTTTACCCTCCTCATAGGTTCTACCATAATAAGAAATCCCTACTTCGTAAATTCTACATTTCATTCTCGAAACTTTCGCTGTAATTTCTGGCTCAAAACCAAATCTTTTTTCTTTGATAATTATTGCTTTAAGTATTTCAGTTTTGAATGCTTTATAACAAGTTTCCATATCAGTTAAATTAAGATCAGTAAGAATATTACTTAACAATGTAAGGAAACCATTACCTATTCTATGCCAAAAATATACAACCCTATGGGGCTGAGCACCCTGAAATCTACTTCCAAAAACAACATCTGCTTTATTTGATACTATTGGATTTATTATTTGTTCAAACTCAGCTGGATCATATTCTAAATCAGCATCTTGAATTATTGAAATTTCACCAGTAGCAAATTTTATACCTTTAGCTATCGCTGCACCTTTCCCCTGATTTTTTTTATTAAAAATTATTTTTAATGACTTATCTTCCAAAGAATTTAAAAATTCTCTTGTTCCATCTGTCGAAAAATCATCAACGATTATGATCTCTTTTGAGCGTACAGAAGAATTTTTAACTCTTTTTAGGAGTTCATTAATAGTGCCTATTTCGTTATAACAAGGAATAATTACTGAAAGTGTGAAGTTCTCGCTATCTATTAACATTTTTATTAAAAATATATATATAGAAAATTTTCATAAAGATAATTATTTAAAGACATAATTTTTTTGTGAATAATAAGAAATTAAAACCAATAAAGGAAGAATAACACTAGCAGTGAAATTTTTATTAATTCCATAATAAAAAAATAAATCAATTAAGCCAAAATTCAATAGACATAGAATTATTGCTAAAACAAAATATTTTCTAAAAACAAAATTATTTAACTTTTTATATTTAAAAACTTTTTTTCCATATACATAAAAACCAATTATTAGATTAACGAATTGGCTTAATGCAGTTGCGAGTATTGTTGGTATTATTAAAAGTGAAATTTGTAAAATTATATTTGTAATAAGAAAATTTAAAATACCATAAAAGAGAAATAACCTTTTTTCTTTTTCAATAGATATTTTTAGTTTTTTCATATGTACATCCTATATCTATATGATTTTAATGAAAAGACAATACTTAAAAATAAATTTGATTAATTTCTAAAAATTTTATTAATCTTAATAGTTAACAAACTATGCTTTACAAGGACGCCTTAGGTTGTATATGATTCCTCAAAATTATATAAATAAAGAATAGAACTATGATGATTTAATTTATCAATTATGAGCTTTCAAAATATTCAATACATATCTTATTAATATGGGTTTATTATATGTTAAAAATTGGCACCCAGAGTTAATTCCATTCTTAACTCTCGTTACAGGATTTGTAACAATATTCGGGTTGATCAGGATAGGAGAAATTATAAAATTTAATTTGAAAATAGATATTAAAAATTATTGGCAAAGTCTTATAAATCTAATTTTAGGGATATTCACATTCAGTCTCTCAATACAGCTTTTATCATTTTTCAAATTAAATAATCAAATTTCTTTTAGAACATTTTTTATATTGTTGATGATTTTAGGTTTACAAAAAATATATAAGACAAAATTTACCCTACCAAAAGTAAATAGAAAATCATTAATACCAATTATCATTCTAATTTCAATTTTCTTTATAAGGATATTTATTTCTATTATTCCTACAACCAAAATAGATGAATTACATTATCACATGCTTCTACCTTTAAGACTTATAAGTGAGTCAGGGTTGAATTATTATTTGCTTCCTTGGGAAGGTGCAATTTGGCCTCAGATGCATTATCAATTTATTGGGGCTCCTTTTTATACTTTAGGAATTCCGGATACCCCAAATATAATAAGCATTGGGATTTTTATTGTTTTTCTCAAGACTTTATTCGATCTTGTTAATTATCGAATACAAAATAGAGAACTTTCTCTATGGTTTTTAGTTTTTACATCATCAGGTCTCCACAGTCTCGTGGATTTAACTACGAATGCTAGTAATTCTTTATTATTAGTAAGCGGAGCTTCATTATTTCTCATATTATGCGATCCAGAGAAATTTATACCTAGTAAGAATTTAAAATCATTTTCATTAATTTTTGGTCTATTAAGCCTAGGATTAATTACTTCAAAAATATCAATGATGCCTATATTTCTAATCCAAATTTTAATATTTATAAGAATAATTAAAAAAAGTTGGGGATATCCATCAATTTTAAAGTCACTAATATATTTAGCTATTCCATTCTTTATTTTTTATTGCCCTATTATTTTTTATACATGGATTAAAAGTGGTTCACCTTTTGGACCACTACTTTCTTCATTTTTTAATAATAAAGAAGATATAGATCCATTATTTAGAGCTGCAAGTGGTGAGATTGGAAATAGAGGTGGGATTTCGTCTTTTGCATTCCTTGCATTAACAAAATGGTCACCTTTTATATGGATTTCATGGATATTAATGGTTCATAAAGAAATTAAATTAAGAACTAAAATAGTATTTTTTACAGTACTGACTATACAGTCTTTATTAATATTTGATATTCTTCCTGACCTTCCAAGACATTATGGAGGATTGCAATATATAGGCATATTATTAGTATTTATTGAATTACTGCCTAAAATTTTCAAGAAATTTAGAATCATATCTTTATTATTTTTTTTATTTTCAAGTATCCCTTGGTTATGCTTAGATATTTATTATTCATATCCATTAATTTCAAAAGCATTTTTTAATTCTGAAAAATTTAAAGAAGACTACATACCTTTTTATAAAGATTTTCTAAAATTGGACAATTTATTGGAAAAAGATTCTCAATTACTAGTAATCGGTACAAGAATTAATACTTTTCACTCACCAAGAAAAATTTATCATTATCAGAAAAGCGTATCTATTCCAAATTATGGAATTAAGACTAAAGATAAACCCACTTACCTCTTCCTAGTTGGTTATAAAAAAGATATATCACAAAATTTTGGACAACTAATATATAGCAATGAAAATGCTAATCAGTTTTGCTATAGGGTTCCTAAAAAGCTTTGTTCTAAAAATAGACTAGAAGTTTATAAGATTAATAATTTCAAAAACTTGAATGACATATTTTGATTATTAATCCTTAAATTTCCTTATTGTTTTAAGGAATAAATAATTAAAAAATAAAACTAAACTTTCAAACTAAATTAACGAAAAAATAATAAGACAAAAAACTTCAAATAAATGTTATAAAGAATATTGATACAAAATTTTAGATATGTTTAATAAGAAATTAAGCCTTAAATATTTAAGTCAAATTGAAAAAAATTTAGATTTTCTTAAAAAAAATAAATTTTTAAAAAAATTTAAAAGAAATTTATCATTACTTTTAATTCCTCTATTTGTAATTTATATAGCTTTTTCTCTAAATCGCTCAGAGGTCAATATATTAAATTTCCAAACATTTTCATTTACTTTAATATTTTTATTAAAAGCATTTCTAATATCACCAATTTTTATACTTTCAAAGAGTTCGATATTTCATTTCCTAAAAATATTACTCGGCCAAAAAAGCTCATTAAAAAACTCAATAAAATCAGTATTATTTGCCTCTAGCCTTGATGTTTTTACTCCTGCAAAAATTAATGACTTTGCAAGATTAAAGGGAGAAGAAAACAGGAAATTTGCACTTTACGCTATTTTAATTGAGAGATTACTAGATATATCAACTCTATGTATTTTTTTATTTTTTAAAAATTATATTTTCATTCTAATTTTTATATTTACTGCTTTACTAGTATCATCAAATTTTTTGATTGTATATGGCCATTCAAATAATTCGTTATTTTATAATATAAAGTTAGCTAGTAGTTCAATAATAATTTCATTCTCTCATTGGTTAATTGCTTTTAAATTATTCCAAACATCATTTGAAGTGGTTTTAAACTCTCTAAGATTAAACTCGATTTCAGACATTATGCAAAATATAACTATAAGCAAATTTAGTTTAGTGACAATACTCGGTGTATTGCCGATAAGTATAGGAGGGATTGGAATAAGAGAGGCTGCAGCAATAAAAGTTTTTGAAAAAATTGATCCTTCAGTGGTTTTTGCTTCAGCAATTATATATGGTTTAGCAATTAGTGGATCTCTAAGCCTATTGGGAATACTTTTTGTAAATATCAATAATAAAAAAAATTATTCATAAATAATTATTCTTAGATTTATTTATCTTAATTTTAAATTAAAATTTAATTTATTTTTTTTTCTTAAGGCCGTAATAAAAGAATTTTTTGTTTTTTCATCTATTAAAGATTGTTTTAAATTAAGATCAGAAACTCTAGAAAATCTGGATTGAGGAACATATCTATCACTAATATTTGATCCAACTTGCAAATCAATAGTTTTTGCTGATTTATTAGAGAAAATACTTATGTCTAAAATCAAAGTATTAAGATCTAAAGAAGCCTCCAACCTATATAATTTTTTATTTCTTGAGAACATTAGAATTTTTCTTATAAATCTCTTCAATAAATTAGATGCCTTTGTTGATCTTGAGCAAAATAATAAAAGAAATCTAAAAATCAAATTTTTTATTAAATTAAAAGAATTTTCTGTTGGTACTTTCCCAAAATATCCTTCAACTTTTAACAAATTTTTTTCTTTTTTGAATTTTGTTTTTTTTGAGATATTTTGACTTGTATATAATCCACTTTTATCAAGAATTCTTATTCCAGTAAATGATAATCTATCGTATTCATGAGTATCATTTTTCTTTGAGTAAAAATCAATTACAAATTTTTTTGCAAGATTTACTGTCAAGAAGAAATCTGAATTATTTTGATGATATATCCCTGCTTTATGTAAATAAACTTTATTCTCTTTCTGCATTTTAAATTCACCATCAAGATTAGCTTTTCCTATTTGGAACAACCTATCTGTAACTAAATATTCTTCAACCCTATAGTGTAGGTACCTGTCTGACATGATATCTGGTAAAACATTATTTCCAGTTTCTAATGAAAATCTGCTAAATTTTGCCAAGTAATCAATATTAATATCAATACTTGAGAGCAACTCAAAGCCAAAAGGATATAGATGCATAGTATTTCTTGATCCTATAGGTCCAGCAAAACAACCATCTGGGTAACAGAACATTTTCAAGGTCTTTGAGTAAATTTTAACTAAATCTAAAATCTCCTTATTTTGTATTACATTTAAGGTCTTAGATAAAAATGAACAACTAGCTGATAAATAACCTGGATCTATTCCATCATATTCAAGACTCCAACCTTCATCGTAAAAATTATATTTTAAATAATTTTCAAAAGCTACCAAAGATTTTTTATATACCCATTGATCATCAAGTATTTCATATGATTTAATCAAAGCTAAATATGCCATAGCATGATGATTAGCTAAATCATCACCTTCTTTATCTCCTAAAGATATATAAGATGCTGCTTTTCTAACAGTTAAAAAAATTTTTTCTTTTTCTTTATTACTAAATCTATCTTTGATAAGTTTATAACCTTCAATATTTGAATAAAGCGTAAAAGCAGTAGGTCCTACCCAACCCCTTTCATATGGATAAAACTCGTCAAAAGAGCCATCCTTATGTTGAGTTTTCATCCAAAAAAGAATCGAAGCTTTTGCTATATCTCCAAAAAAATCACGTTCTTTAATACTAAAATATTTATGTACTGAAGCCAAAGCAAATGAATGTGAGCTGAAATTTCTTACTGAATCTGGAAAGTCAGATGTTTTATAAAGCCAATAATCTCTATGAGAACAACCATATG
>Ga0310343_10001055_pt1 | contig 13897 bp, 10 predicted proteins | sample HC15DNA2025_MG_FD_203519 | JGI IMG/M metagenome (GOLD analysis project Ga0310343, IMG submission 203519) | Marine microbial communities from station ALOHA, North Pacific Subtropical Gyre - HC15-DNA-20-25_MG | ecosystem: Environmental > Aquatic > Marine > Oceanic | place: Pacific Ocean: North... | reverse complement strand
GAACGCTAACTATAGTATTGTTATTATATCTATCATCATAATCATCATTTATTCTTCACAGGTACATGAAGTATTTCTTCGACGAGCTCGATTACGAGCCTTTACAAAAATTCTGCCAGCTCGTGTTGGATTGCAAAGGGACGGTGTTTTTCACCGGCGTCGGCAAATCGGGTTTCATCGCGCAAAAGATTTCCATGACGTTAGTATCCACCGGGACGAAATCGGTATTCTTGAACCCGACGGACGCGTTGCACGGTGACATTGGGATCGTGTCTAAAGAGGACATCATGGTTATGTTTTCGAAATCTGGATCGACGACGGAGTTGTTGACGCTGATTCCGTACGCGCGAGCTAAAGGGGCGACTTTGGTTGGGGTGTCCTCGAACGCAAAGAGTAAGTTGGCGAAGGAGACTGACATGCACGTGATGTTGCCGCTGGAGAGAGAGTTGTGTCCGTTTGATTTGGCGCCGGTGACGAGTACGGCGATTCAAATGTTGTTTGGCGATACGTGCGCGGTGGCGATTATGCAAGCGAAATCGTTGACAATGGACCAATACGCGATGAACCATCCTGCTGGGAGAATCGGTAAGAGATTAATTTTGAGCGTGAAAGATGTGATGAAACCATTGAGTGGGTTGCCGTTGGCGAAACCAGATGAGAAGTTGGTGGACGCGCTGGTGGAGTTGTCGAGTAAAGGGCAAGGGTGTTTGTTAATCGTGGACGACGCGAACACTTTGTTGGGCGTGTTTACGGATGGCGATTTGAGACGGTCGTTGCACGAAAAAGGTGGAGAGATTTTGCAAGCGCCCATTAAGGATTTGATGAGCTCAACGCCGAGAACTACTTTAGCGGAGGGGAAGGCTGTTGATGCCATGAGAGAAATGGAGGCTGGAGGGAGACCGGTGAGTTTCTTGCCGGTGATCGATGAGGAGAAAAAGTTAGCCGGCTTGTTGACGTTGCACGGGTTGGTCAACGCTGGTTTGTAAATGAAAAAGAACCGAGTTGTCGTTTAAGGATGATGACGAGAGGAGTTATATGCTTACCATATTATTTTGTTTTGTGACTATATCGATACGAGTATTACTTCTACATATTTGCTACTGTTTATTAACACGGTTGGCACGTGATTTCGCCGTCGCCGCACGCGCCACACGAACACTGCGGCATTTTCCACGTTATTTTTTCGTTTTGATGCTGCTGCTGCTCCTCCTGCTCCTGCTGCTTCTGCTGCTGCTCGAATCGTTGTAACGCTTTCCTCGCGGCCATTTCTCGAGGATTGTTTCCACGCGTATTCGCTCCACCATCACCCCCTCCTAACTTCATCCCGCTCAATTTTCTCGTCTCTTTCATGCACTCGTCTTCGCTCAAGGAATCGTACGCGTCATCGTTATTATCATTTCCGTACACCTCTCCACTTCCTACTCGTCGCCCTCGATTCCAATCTCGCTCGCATAATTTCACCAGTTCGCTATTCAATGCTTTAAACTCCACGTTGTGCTCGGAAATAACGTTATGTGCCAATTCGTGCATCAACACTCTCCTGATTGATTCGTACCTTCTCAACCCTCTCCAATCGTCAGTTCGTAACCTCAAATGAATCTCCATCCCTTGATTTCTATTAAATCCTAAGATGCACGTTTCCGATACCCCAACCAACCCTTCCGGTGGCATCTCACATAAGAGACCAACCGAGAACCGGTGCGTTTCCATCACGCGACGGACGCCCGGATCCCTTTTCAATTTTTCCAATATGGACATCGTCTTCTCTTTCGACGGCTCCACGATACCATCTGGTATCGGCAACACCCGTAAACTATGGAACGTGAATTCTCTCGAGGATGTGTTATACGCTACGCCTTCTCCTTTGTTTTGTCTGCTCGCATATCTCACGTCTCTCCGTTTCTCTCGTTTCAACTCGTCCTCGAACCCTCTCATCCTCACGTTTACTTTCTCATCTCCTTTCATCTTTTCCAAAACGCGCATTTCCGAGGCCACGAGTAGGATTTTCTTCCCTTTTCGTATCGACTCGAACTCGTTCAACAGAAGCGGCGGCGACGACGACGACGACGACGACGACGATGGTTTCACGGGCACCTTCGACAAGCCGATGAATTTCATGGTGTGAAGATCGAGCGTCGGGAGCGCTTCTCGCACCGAAACGCTCAAATCGCGAACCGTCGCCGATTCCGGGAGACGCAGGGCGTAGATTTTGTTTCTAAAGGACACGTTGACGACGATCGTCGTCGTCGTCGCCATCTCTCTCGTCGTCGTCATTTTTTACACACGAATTTAAAGTGAAGACATTTTTTGTATCTCTCTGCAACTGTTTTCCAATAATCGAGCACACAAAATGACGCTTTAAAACTTCGGTAGTACAGTTGAGAGTGTGAGAGGAAGAAGACACCCAACAGCGCTCCAAAGAGGGAGGAGATTTCCATTAAAACGGAGAGCATTATTATTTGAAGACATTTTGTATCTCTGCAATAACTGTTTTCCAATACTCATCGAGCAAAATGACGCTGAGCTTCGGGAGTACAGTTGAGAGTGTGAGAGGAAGAAGACACCCAACAGCGCTCCAAAGAGGGAGGAGATTTCCATTAAAACGGAGAGTATGTGGACGTCTTTGTCGCGGAGGAGGCGCGCGAACCGAGAGACGCGCGAGACCGACGACGACGACGACGAGAGAGGATTATTCGGCGAACGACGACGACGACGACGTAAACGACGACGACGATGAGCAGCATTCAAAGTCGTCGTCTTTCGTCGTCGTCATCGCAGACGTCTTAGACGCGCGCACTCCAGAAGAAACGCTTGGGATTATTACGCGACGAAGAAGAGAAGGCATTAGATATATCGAAGAAAAAGCATCGATTCGGAAAGCATTTTCGGAACGGATTAAAAGGATACACCCAGACGTGTGCAACAACGAACGAGGAAGTGAGGAAGCGACGGAGAAGTGCGTTCGAGCGTACGCGTATTTATTGAGCAACATGAGCAGCTCTAAAGGAAAGGAAGATGAGGGATTCGTAGTAGGTGATTTCGACGACGCCGAACGAGACGTCTTCGGAAGCGTGTTCGTAAACGAGATCGCATGCGTGGGCGTCTCAAATTGTCCATCGTATTGCAATTGCACAAACACGGCGAGAGAGTATTTCAGCACAAATCCAAAAACAGGCGCGGCGAGGTTTGATAGAAGTGAAAAGAGTAACGCCGTAAAGACGGCGACGGAAGCGGAACAGTACGCGTTACATTTGGCGCAACAACAATGTCCGCGACTGTGCATACACTGGCTCGATAAAAGCCAAACGAAAGCGTGTGAAACAGAGCTTCAAAAAGCTATAGATGGATTGGAGATGATAGACGACACGGCGTTGAGGTTAGAGTACATGATCAGTGCGTTTACCGCCGAAAATAGACTCGTGGAGAGGGAGTTGCGCGCGGCGGAAAACAGACGAGCGAGAACCCGAGCGACGACGAGTACCACGCAGAGCTGGTGGAAATAGATATACACACAGAGAAGATCAGTTATAATAGGACCCCGGTGGCATCAAAATGAATCGGTCAAATCTACGCAGTTCCCGCACATCGTTTTACGCTTCCCTTCGCACAACCAACACGGTTGGCCTTTTCTATACCCGTCTTTCCCTCCGTATTTATCCTCTTGGTTGACGCCGGTCCCATCGCACTGGCCGCACGGTTTCAACCCGGTGCCTCGACATATTGGGCACACTTTCCTAGCGCTCGTCGTTTCGCGGTGCGCGGCATCTTCTTCTTCTTCTTCGCCGTCGTCTCTGCGCATAGCGAGTCGTCGTCCTCCTCCTCTTCTTCTTCGTCTCCGACTCCGGCCACCATTTTGAGGCGACTTTGGCGGAAAAAAAGTCCTCCTCCTGGATGCTGCGCCGCGCGACGAGACTGTTGTTGTTGTTGTTGTTGCTGCTGCTGCTGCTCTTTCGTCTTTGTCGACGACGCGCCCAAAAAAAGCGACGGTCGCGCGCAGCATCGAGCGCTTATTTATGCGCTTTTTCGATTGGAAATAATGTAACGAACAAAGGAGGGAAAAACGTCATTTATTAGTATACGCGCACGCGCACGCACGTGGTATCATGCGTTCCCCGTGCGTTCTTCTTTGGTCGTTCGCATCTCCACGCGGCGGCGACGGCGTTCGAGGGCGCCATCCACCGCGGAGGCCGACGACGACGCGAGCTGTTGCCCCCGAAAAGAACGAGCGCCGTTTTCAATTCGTTCGATACGGGGACACCGCTCCCAAAACGCAAGGGGGTCGTCACACGATCACGTGCGATGGCAACGTTCCGGGCGCGACGTTACAACTCACGCATTGGACTGGAAACGAGACTCCAGAAGACGTGTACGCGGATACGAGCACGGAAATCGCGCTGAATTTCATCGAACAAAGCGGGGATGATGATGATGATGATGATGATTCTTTTGCAAAGGCGTTGGTGTTGAACAATCACTACGATACCGATGGGGTGTTGAGTTGCTACGCGCTTCTCGAACCAGAGTTTGCTCTGAAACATAAACAGATATTCATAGACGCGGCGGAAAGCGGGGATTTCGGAGAGTTTAGTTCCGAAAACGGAGTGAAGTTGGACATCGCTTTGTCGTCTATTTGTGATTCTGTAGACGACGACGAGTTGGCGTATTCAATGGCGTTTGAGAAGGTGAAAGTACTCGTCGAGCAGTTGAACGAAGAGAAAGGCGAGGAGTTGTGGAAGGAAGGGTACGATCAAGTGTTGGAAGCGGAGAAGGTTTTTGAGAGAGGACGAGCGATGTTAAGGCGATGCGAGAATGATGCAAGGCTAGTCATTGTGGAGTCAAAGACGGAAGACGGGTTTTTATCGCCGCAGGCGGTGCACAAGAGGTTGAAAGAGATTGGAGCAGACGGTACCGGAGAGAATCCTGCGTTGCGAGTGTTGAGGGCGATGAAGGACGAAGGCAGCGCGAAGTATTGGTATTTTTACGAGAAACCGAGTTATGGTTGGGTGAAGAAGTTGCAAAGGAGAAGAGAAATCCCAGATGTCGACGCGGATATTTTGGCAGATAATTTGAGCCATAGAAGTAATAGTAGTTGGTCGAAAGGAGGACGGTTGGGTCTGTCCGCGATATGTCAAATGAACGAGTACACGTCCATATCACCAGACGATATGGCGAAGATAGTTTTGGAGATGGAGAGAGAAAAAGTGTTTACGTAAATGCAGAGCGAACAATAGCTGGTAAATGGTCAAAAGCTAAATCTATATGCGAAAAAGTCATCGTTCACTTCGTATTATCATCCCATTTCAGTTTCTTATACGCCACTTTTTCCACATGAACCATTCGCGCCGCGTTGCTTTTTTTGCTCAAGACATGCAAAATAGCCGATCGCGATCGAGAGTTCGTGCGCATTTCTGTATCCGTCGGGCGTTTACAATCGTTCATCTCTGCTGCCCAAGCGTTTTCGTCATCGTCGCCGTCGACGCTGCCTTTCTTTTTCTCTAATATTTTCGTCATCGACTTCTCGTGATTTTTTTGCAGCCACTCAAAAATAGGCGCATTTGCTCGCACTTTTTCGACTTTTCGGAAATACTCAATCAATATTGCACACTCCGAATGTTTCCACGTTAAAACGCCCAGTTTGCCATTTTCTTTCAGTAGCTTCATCGCACCTTCCATGCCCCTGCGAAACTCGTCGAATTCTTCGTTCAAGTGAATGCGCAGCGCCTGAAATGTCATTTTTGCGGGATGCATGGCTTGGTACTCCGCACCTTTTGCGTTTGCCACGAGCGTCGCAAACGCTTTGGTCGTCTTAGGAAGGGTATTGGTATCTCGAGCTAATACGATCGCATCCGCGATGCGTTGCGATGACAGTTCGTCGTTTGTTTCTCCGTATTTGAATATGATATCTCTCAAATCATTTCTGGAAACTTTCAACAAAAAGTCGTATGCGCTTGCGCCGCTCGTCACGTCGAATCGTAAATCAAGAGGCCCATCCTGTTCGGGTCGAAACCCGCGAGACTTATCGTCAAACTGCGGCGAGGAAATACCTAAATCGAGAAAGACGCCCGCGACTTTCACTTTTGCATATTTCTCTCGCATAACTTTGAACATGCTCCCGAATGGCGCGTGGTGCATGTGAAACCTCGAATCTTCCTTCTCTAATGCTCTCCCAACCGTAATTGCTTCTGGATCTAAATCAAACGCGTGGAGTTGCCCATTCTCCCCCAGCACGTTTAATATGCCGCGGGTGTGTCCTCCTCTCCCAAACGTACCATCTATGTATACCCCGTTCGGATCATTTGCTATGCCTAAACTATCGATCGTTTCCCTCAACATCGCTGGCGTGTGCGTCCCTAATGCCTGCGTCGTCCCTCTCGTCCCAAACGGAGACTTTTTTGCAACTGTCACCGAGACCGTCCGATCTAGAAATCGTTCTCCGTCCATTGCCAACGCATTTTCTCGCGATTGTATAGTTCTGAATGTTAAAAACCCAGCTCCTTTGCTATTTCCAGTCGCTTGATCTCTCAACAAATTCACCTCTTCCTTCAACTCTCCACAGTGCTTAAAGAAATCCGCAATGTCGCTCTCGTCCACATTTTTCGGTAAATACTTCACGAAGACCTCGTATCCCTCCTCTTCGGAACCTTGCGCAACCATTCTATCCCCGGCGTTGTTTTGCTTCTTCGTAGTAGTAGTAGTGCTCGCGTTCACTCTCATTGCAGTTCCTGGCGTCGATTGCTCCCCGTACCTCCTCGCGCCGCACTTATAACACGTCTCGCGTCTCGCGAAATTCTCCCCGTTGCACTTCTCGCACGTCCAATCTCGTCCTTCTCGTTCGTTTGTCGTCGTTTTTCTATTCATATCGCCTGTATTTGCCCTCGTAAAAGTGTTACCTACATTTTGTGTCTGGATGCCGTTCGTTTCGTCCATCACCTTCACAAACCGTCCATTTAACTTCTCGTCGTCCTTTCCAACGCATTTGTTAAAATCCACATCGGATTCTACGATGACAACAGCTTCGCCGTGGAAGACGTTTCGCACGCACGATTCGCTCACCGATAAGAAATTTGCGACTTGTTTCTTATCCGTGTTCGGGGCAATGCCTTTGAGTCGTAAACGGAAACGTTTCTTAGGTGTATCTGCCGCCGGCGGCGACGATTGCGCATTTGGAAGCGCGTTTTTCTTCCCATCGTCTCCATCGTCCCTCTCTTTCTTCTTCTCTTTCTTCTCTTTCTTCTCCTTCTTTGCCTTCTTTGCCTTCTTCTCGGACGACTTCTTCTCCGGGTCCGAGTCCATCGCGCGTTTCGTGTCGACCATTTTTGGGCGAATGGATGATTCCACAGACGTTTTCTTCTGACGCATTTAAAGAGAAAGAAACAAGCAAAAAAAATGTCCGCAAAACCAAAACGCGATGTCGTCATAGAATGGGCGTGTGAGCGTGTGGGTAAGTGGGTGACTAGTGCTCTCTCGCTCTCTCATTACTACGCGCGTGGCTAATATTTACTCTTTCTCTTCTCTTATTCTACTATGTGCAAACGTTCACGATTCCGCTCGCGGCTAACAGTCTCAAAATCATCCTCTCGTGGTCCCAGGCGTGTTGTGTACGACCAGATCTAGGGGCGACTTTGCGACCGGTAAACCAGTACGGTTCTTTACCACCCGAGTCAGTGGTGAAGCCATACACGTCGACGGTTTCGCACGACCTCGCGAATGTCAACACGGCGTGCATACCAGATGTCATGTACTCCCAGTCTTCAAACGGACCGAATCCGAGTCGGACGAGTTCTTCGCGCATTTTCTTGAACGAGTGGATGATGGATTTTAGATGCGCGTCGTGCATTTCGATAACTTTTCGCTTTTGTCGTTTGGCGAGGCGCGAGATAAGTTGTTTGCGCATGGCCGGGAACCAAGCTAAGTAAATAAGCTCATCGTTATCGGGCGGATGTTTCGAGGCGGGTTGTAAACAACAGACGTCTTTGCTCATTTTGTAACTCAAGACGCGATGGGTTGCTTTCTGGCCTAAACTGGCGTTGAATTTGGCATTGTTGTTGTCTAAAACGTTGATTCGAACGACGACGTCGTGCTTGTCGATGTATTGACCGTACTCTTTGGCCATTAAGGCGCCGCCATTGCCGATGATGGCACACGTTTTCTTGCGCTCAATACCGGCTAAACTTTTCCCCAATTTAGCATCCATTGTCCCGCCCAATTTCCACGCCGCTTTTCGAATCGAGTCATTTTCCGAGTCTAGCTGGCACTTGGATAAATCTTCCAAGCACGTGATCAACGCCTCTTCGTCTTTGTTTTTCACGGTTGGATTTGCGCTGGATTCTATCATTTTCGTCCTCGGGCCGTTTTCCGTTCTCACTCGCACCGTCCCTTTCGTTGCCCCATCGATTCTCGATACCCCCACATACCCCGCTTTCGCCGGTAACACTTTACTTTCCTTCTTCCTCAGCCCACTTTGTTTCGTAAACTTCGGCAACATCTCTTTTGGCGCGTTCGCGCACTTCGCGTTCCCTTGATGTATCGCAAACGCCTTCGGCATGTTGCTCGCCTTCCTCGCGGTGTCCTCTTGACGCACCTCGCGTTCAATCTGCGCGTTTTTTTCCATTGTCGCCACTTCGTATCGATCTGCTTCTTGATTTTCATCCTCGTCGTGCATTTCCGCTTTTTCGTTTTCTTCTCGGTACTTTACATCCGCGTTCGCATCCGCCGCCACGGTTTCGTCTGTGTCGTCGTCAACATCATCATCATCATCATAATCCACTTTTTCTTCTTCACCGTCTTCCTCCGCCGCCCCGAAAAACATCCCTTCGAGTCCGTGCGCGATCGGTTCGAGCACGTGTTCGTGCACTTCTCGCTCGACCGACGCCGCGACCGTTTTCGCGCGGGCCTTTTGGTTCGCGAAAACGCCCGACCCCCAATTGTTCTTCCCGGAGAAGAAGACGACACAGACGAGACCGAAAACGCACAACACTTTCTTCGCTCGATGATGATGTTGCTTCTTCGTCGGGAGCATCATATCGCGTCGTCGTCGTCGTCGTCCCTCCTGTCTCCCCCCCAGGTCGTTGTTGGCCCACTTTATTTTTGGCGGCGGCGCAAACCCGAGTATTATTATTATTATCCTCTCTCTCTCTCTCTCTCTCTCTCTCTCTCTCTCTCTCTCGATTGGAAAGCGCGTTTTTGTGCCGTCCGTTCGATTTGGAATTTTCAAAGTCTTCATTCAATATTCGCTTTTGGAGACGACTTTGGACGCGAAAGAACGCGCCAAAGAAGAAGAAGAAGAAGAAGAAGAAGAAGAAGAAAAAGAAGAAGAAGAGAGTAGTATGTGGGCGTCAAAAATCCCGCAGTTTCTCTTCTTTTTCTACGTCGCCGTGGTCTCCTTGAACGCGTTCCATCTCTTCTTTCCCGCTCGATGCAATACCGACTTTGAGACGACGGGAAGAAGAAGAAACACCTCTTCTGCGAAAGCGAAGTGCGTCTTTCCAACGCTGCGCGTGGAGGACGATTTCCGAGTGCACGTGTACGTGTCGGACACGAAAAACGAAAGAAAAGTCATGGAAGAAGTGATATCGGAAGGCGCGAAGAGAAGCGAGACGGAGGAAGACGATCCCGCGGAGGAAGATAGAAGAGCGTTTTCAGCTGAATTTGATGGGCAGCTTCGACGCGACAGAAGACGAGAGGCGAGAAAAGTCGCGAGCGCGAACGCGAGATGGGGCAGGAAACAAATGGAGAACATCACGATTCCTTTGAAAGAATTTAACGTGCGAGAAAAGAACGGGACGATGCTCTTCGCGCACGTGTTTATGACGAAAATTGGGGATTATGACGAGGAGAACGAGGATGAAGCGCCGTTACGCGACGAGCGGGACGTGATTTGGTGGGAGAGCGTAAACGTGCTCAAATATGCGAGAGTTGGCGAGAGAAGGAAGACGCAAAAATTGATAGGAGGGAATAGCATTCGGAGTAATAGTAACGATGGCGATGAGAACAGCACGACGAGCGCGTCTGGGAATGGTAGCGGAGTAGAAAAGAACACTATTAGCGAGAGTAGGATTTTGCCGCACTTACGACCGCACTTGCGAATTTTGAAGGTGAAATCACCGTTTCCATTTTTCGCGCACGGCGCGCCGATGGATATTGGTTTACGAATGTTAAATTACAAAACGAGAGTGTATAGGCCGTTGGCGATGATGGATGACATTTCCATTTCAAAAAAGGAGTGGCGACAATTGAAGATGATTGATTTAGAAGGAGATTCGTTGGAAGAAGACGATGAGACGTATCCGGACGATCCAATTATCGCGTTGAACATACAACCGCTCCCGCTCGGTGTCTTTCGCATTTTGCGTAACGTAGAAGCGACGTTAGATCAACTCCAAACGACCATGGGTTTCACCGATGACGATTTAGACGAAGTTCGAGAGATGGTCGTTGGTCAAGATTGGCGATGGCTAGTCGCCACGTTCGTTGTGAGCATCATGCACTCGTGGTTTTCTTTTTTAGCATTCAAAAACGACGTAGGGTTCTGGAAGGGGAGAACGAACGTAGAAGGTTTATCGGTTCGCTCGCAATGGTCTAATTTCATCTGTTCGACGATCATCTTCTTGAACATTTGGGAGTCACGAGGGACAGCATCGAGTATTATTGTCGTAGAAACCGGCATCGCCGCGTTGTTGGAATTTTGGAAGTGTTGGAAGTTTATCACGGCAAAAAGAGCAAGGAAGAAAAACAACGAGGAAGCGTCAGAAATGCAAAAAGATACCGACGAAGCCGACGCTAAAGCCATGAAGTGGCTCGTATTCGCGGTTTTCCCTTGCGTCGTTGGGTTGTCGATTCGTTCCCTTTTATATCACGAACACCGCTCGTGGAGAGCGTGGTTCCTTCGAAACGCCGCGAACGGGGTGTACATATTCGGATTTGTCGCTATGACGCCGCAATTGTATATAAACTACAAGTTGAAATCCGTCGCACATTTGCCGTGGCGTGCCTTCATGTATAAAACCTTTAACACGTTCATCGACGACGTGTTTTCGTTCGCGGTAGCGATGCCGTGGCAACATCGAATCGCGTGTCTCCGAGACGATGTTATTTTCTTCGGGTATTTATGGCAGAGATGGATTTATGGCGTTGATAAAAGTCGTGTGAATGAATTCGGTCGCGCTTACGAGAATGAGAATGAAGACAAAGGTACCAAAGAAGAAAGCGATGAGAAAGAAACGAAGAAGAACAAATAGAGAAAGGGAGAGAGAGAGAGAGAGAGAGAGAGAGAGAGAGATGCTATGCGCTTGTAACTAACTATAATTCAAAAATCTAGCTAAACGTATTCTACTTTTGTTCTACGCACACGACGCTATTTCCTCCATTGTGAGCGGATTGGTTTTGCAAGCGATATAAAATTGAATCGCGGAGAACGCATCTGGACGTCTTTCTTTCTTTTCACAGGTTCCTCGCGGAACTAATCTGTCACCCTCCCATTCGGACCGCACGGCTACGTTAGGATTCAATTGAAGCCCTCTCGTTGAAACTAAAACTGTATCATCGTCCGCCGCGCATAATTCTCCAGAACTCCCATCTCCTTTCACTTTCAGAAAACACCCCCTCTCTAAAACTTCTCGGCGGAACGTCCCTTCTTCACAGCTCTCGCAAAGAGCTTCGTCTTTATAGAGCAACGCCAAAGGCGTCCTTTCGCCTGGAGTATATGACGCTCTCTTATCGCGAAAGAGCAATCCATCGCAAGCGTACCCTCCAAAACTCTTCATTCTCGCACCTTCGTAACACTGGCGTAAATCCTCAACTGTCGCGCACGAAAACATAGGCGCCGGAAACATGGGATACTCGTGACCATCACGACTGACCCCGGGAGAGTCGATTTCGCTCGCAAACTTGCTTTGCAACCAAAAGCTCCGAAACTCCACGTCGCACCCGTACGTCTCCGCGCCGTTCCACGCCATCACGTCCAAAACTACAAAATACCCCCCAATATCCACGCCCCCGTCTTCTTCCATGGCATCGCCATCGGTACAAGCATTCCCATCTACTATTCCTTCGCCGTACACGCAATCCAAAATACAAAACGTCTCCGAGTTCCCTCTTGTTCCGTAACTGCCTCCCGGTAACACGCTTTGAAAGTGGTTCTTCTTGTTGTTCTTGTTGTTCTTCATCACGCGCATGCTCTTCCCGCGCTCGTCAAATGCACTCGTCCTTCCTCTCGCGGCAATTATGGTGCAGCGCTGGCCTCTCGCTTTCGGTTGGCAGAGCCAGTGTTCCCTTAAATCTTTCGGGACGTCCGTCATGTATTCCGGCAGTTGCAATTCCCCTCCGTCGTCTGAATCGTCGTCGTCTGAATCGTCGTCGTCTTCCTCCTCTCGCGTCTTCGTTTCCAAAGTCGCCATCGCGTCGTCCGTTTCCGTTCGCTTCCCTTCCTTCTCTTCGTCGAAATCCGCGTTGCCCTCGCTCGCGGGTGTCGTCGTCGTCGTCGTCGTCGTCGTCGTCGTCGTCGTCGTCTTCTTGACGACGCGTCTCGCGTGGTCCGCGAAATCCCTCCTCGCCGTCTGCTGTCTCGACAGCGCGTCGCGTCGCTGTTTCTCTCTCGACGGCCTCGACGACCCTCTTCCTCCTCCTCCTCGTCCTCCGAAGAGCCGCCGCCCTCCGCGAGGAGGAGGAGGAGGAGGAAACATTCTTTTTCCGACCACCCCGTGCGCAAAGCTCCTTTGTCTCTCTCTTCTAGTGGAATTTGGCCAACGCTTTTTTTGTGTGTTGAGTGTTTAGGGTTTTGTTCAGCTTTGGGAACAACCCCTATCTTTGTATCCCTTTTTACTCTTTGAGCAAGGGGGGACCCCAAAAAAAAACGCGCGCCAAACGAAAAGCGAACGCGAACGAAGAATAAGGAGGAGGAGGAGAAAAAGTGTTCTCTCGACAGACGAAAAGAAGGCCTCCTCTCGCTTTTTTTGGGGGGCCAAAGGGGGCGTTTCTTTTTGCGCTTTGCGCGTTTTAGTAAGTACACAAAGTCTCTCTTCCGAGAGGGACTTTGTGAGTTCGTACTTTAAAAAAAAAACGCTTAAATTTTCGCTTTTCGCTTTAAAAAAAAAATCGCACATCGCATGTAACAAAAAACGCGATTGATCATTCGGCTTTGTCGCTTCGCGCTGCGGTCGGGGGAGGACGATGAGTGAAGAAGAAGAAGAAGAAGAAGAAGACCAGCACCAGCAGCACCAGCAGCGCCTCGAGGAGAGAAAGATCGTCGCGACGAAGGCGTTTCGCGACAACAACGCGCGCGTGGTGACGTTTACGAAGAAGAGAGGAGGAGGACAATCTTCTTCGTCGTCGTCTTCCGAAAGAAGGGGGACCCACGCGTTTCGATGGATCGAAGAGTGTTTTCGCGTTCGAGGAACGGTTCTCGTGGCGGTGCTTCCGCAAATGATGCTGGGGTTTGCGATTGGGATCCTCGCGAACGCGCTGAAGATACGCAGATGCGGGAAGGGCGTGATGGAAGCCGAGGAGTGCGACGTGGCGTTTAGCGTGGATGGGCACACGTCGGTGGCGGTGGTGTTGTCGTTTTTGCTGGTGTTTAGAGTGAATTTGGCGCACGAGAAGTGGGACGAAGCGAGAGAGGCGACGGAAAGAGTGAGAGACGGGGTGAGAAATTTAAACGTGGCGTTCTGCTCGTTCGTGTGCGCTTCTTCCCTTTCTTTTGATGCCGAGAGTGGTGCTCCGAGACCTAATGAGGACGGAGAGAATACGGCAGAGAATATGAAACAACAACAACAACAACAACAACAACAACAACAACAACAACAACAACAACAACAACAACGGCAGCAACAAAGCGAAGTCGACGAAGGCGATCGAAAAGAACTCGCGCGATTGAGTCAACTTATGTTTGCGTTTTTCCGTA
>Ga0310343_10001054_pt1 | contig 13898 bp, 24 predicted proteins | sample HC15DNA2025_MG_FD_203519 | JGI IMG/M metagenome (GOLD analysis project Ga0310343, IMG submission 203519) | Marine microbial communities from station ALOHA, North Pacific Subtropical Gyre - HC15-DNA-20-25_MG | ecosystem: Environmental > Aquatic > Marine > Oceanic | place: Pacific Ocean: North... | reverse complement strand
TTACATTATGGTGAAGTTAGAAATTCATATGTTTTGATCGAAGGGAGTGTTCCGGGTCCAGCTAAAAGATTAGTGAGATTTAGAGATGCAGTTCGCCCAAGAAAGAAATCATTTCCTGTTGAAATTACTTATGTTTCAACAGCTAGTAAACAGGGGGCTTAAAGATGAAAACTACAGTTACAAACATAGTAAATATTGTTACTGAAGATGAAATCGACGCCGGTAAACTTCAAGAACAATTTGAAGTAAGTACAGAAGACGGTTCAAAAGTAAATTTACCAGATTATTTTGAAACGATATTTAGACCTGGCTTAATTCGTAGAGCCGTACACTCATCAAGAGCAAATCGTCGTCAACCATACGGTAGTAGACCACATGTAGGAAAAAGATCTCCAATGGCTGGTATGAAGTTCTCAGTAGAATGGTGGGGTAAGGGCCGTGGTGTATCAAGAATTATGCGTAAAACAGGACAAAGAACTGGTGCTCAAAATCCACATACAAGACAGGGGCGTAGAGCGCATGGCCCTAAGGTGGAAAAAGATTGGACACAAAAATTAAATTCCAAAGAGAAAATACTAGCTAGAAATAGTGCTTTGGCAGCAACTACTTCACCAGAATTAGTTTCTTCTAGAGGGCATAAATTTAGTGATGATTTGAAATTACCTTTAATTTTAGGATCCTATACTGAAGTGACTGATGAAGGAAAAACAACAGTAGATATTGAAGACATGTCTCTGAAATGTGCAACAAGAAAAGTACATGCAATATTTTCGGAATTGGGTCTCGGAGATGACCTAAATAGGGCAAAAAATGGTAGGAAAATTCGTGCAGGTAAAGGGAAAATGCGTGGACGTAGATATAGAACTCCTAAAAGTTTACTTTTAGTGGTAAGTAATAAAGGAAATTTAGCTAAAGCGGTTCGAAATTTACCCGGTGTAGATGTAGTTTCGGCTAGTGATTTATCAGCGGAGCACCTTGCTCCTGGTGGAGATGCAGGTAGATTAACAGTTTTTACGGAGAAATCAATTGAAGCAATGGGGGAGATTAATTGAATCCTTATGATATTATTCTTAAACCGTGGATCACGGAAAAATCTATGGAAAATCGCTTAAATGAACCAGGAAATTCAATAAATAGATTAGAATTCATTGTAATTAGAACAGCATCGAAAGAAGTAATTAGAGAAGCAGTTGAAAAATTATTTGATGTTAAAGTTGCACGAGTTAATACAAGAATTACAAAAGCAGGTAAGCATGCTAGCGTCAAATTGGCAGAAGGATATGATGCGGAAGAAACATCACTAAAATTAGGAGCATTCTGAGGTGGAAAAATGGGTAAAAGAACACGTTCACAAAGAAAAGGTTCAAGTCCTCGATACAGAGTCAGTAGTCACCGTTTCCCTGGTGCTAATAGATTACCTTCCGTTAAAGACGAAGTAGTTGAGGTTGTAGATTTAGTACACAGTCCTATCCATACAGCACCACTAGCTAAGTTGAAATCTAAAGACGGAAAAGAAACATTTGTTGCTGCAACTGATGGAATGTCTGTTGGTCAACAAGTTGCAGTTGGTGAAAATATCACATTAAAACCAGGAAATATTACTACTTTGAAAAATATTCCAGAAGGTACTTTGGTTAATAATATTGAATTAAAACCGGGAGATGGAGGAAAGATCGCCAGAAGTGCTGGAAATTCAGCTCTGGTAGAGACTCATCTTGACGGTAAAGTTAGAATTAAACTTCCAAGTGGTAAATCAAAAGATTTACGATCTTCTTGTAGGGCCACAATCGGAGTTTTAGCAGGGCATGGTAGAAGTGAAATGCCATTAAGAACTGCTGGAGCGGCTCATTACAGGGCTAAGGCAAAAGGAAAAGCATATCCTACAGTTAGTGGGGTAAAAATGAATCCAGTTGACCATCCGCATGGTGGAGGAAATCATCAAGCTGTACATGGACCTAATTCTGTTGCTAGAGGAGCACCTCCTGGTGCCAAAGTAGGGCATATTGCGCCAAGTAGAACAGGAAGAGGAAGAGGAAAGAGGACAAAATGAGGTGAATTAAAATGGCAAAAAGAAAGAAACGTTTCATGACTCCCAAGGCTGCAAGAAGAAGAACAAGGAAGTTAAAGAGTCAAATTGCAGAAAGAAGGAAGAAGGAATTTACTTACAGAGGACTTACTTTAGATGAGTTACAGGCTTTACCTTTGTTTCCTCCTGAATCAAATCCTGATGCAGATTGTGTTTTAACATATTTACCTTCTAGGGCTAGAAGAAGTCTTACAAGAATGAATGATGCAAATTATTCAGAAATGAATCAAAAATTTATTTCTAGAATAGAAAAAACAACAGGTACAATTAGAACACATAGAAGGGATATGGTTGTATTACCTTCATTTGTTGGTAAAACTATAGCTATACACAATGGTAGTGGATTTCTTTCAATAGACATTAAGCCTGAAATGATAGGCCATTATTTTGGTGAATTTGCAATGACTAGGAAATCAGTGACACATAGTGGACCTGGTGTTGGAGCAACAAAATCTTCCAAACATGTTGCATTGAAATGATGAGGTGAAATAGATGAGTAGAGATAGAACAAAACCACAAAAAGGATACACTCAGTCCTTAGATCGGGGTTCTCGTCTTGCTTCAGCTAGGGCTAAAAATATAGATGTTCATGTAAAACACTGCTTTGAAATCGCAAGAGAATTGAGACCAAAAGGTAAAGGAGAAAATATGAGATGGACTAGCGTTTCTGAAGCAATCAGTATGTTGGAAAAAGTTCTATTAATTGAAGGATGGATTCCTCACCCAGAAGCTCCTGGCGGATTTAAGAAAGTAAAAAATCAAAGAATTAAAAGGCAAGCTAAGGCTATACCCTTCCGCAAAGGTAGTGGAAATAAATTAAGAAAGAGAAACGGCCCTGGTAAGGTAGGACATAGAAAAGGAGGAATAGGTCCTGGAAGATATCCAGTTAAGGCAGCTATGCAATTCATCAAGTTAATAAATAGTGCAGCGGAAAATGCACGTCACAGATATGATGATATTGATGCAAATGATATGTTTATTACTCATTGTGCAGCGCACAGAGGTACAATTAAGAGAGGATGGATCCCAAGAGCGCAAGGTAGGGCTACTCCTAAAAACCATTATCAAGTAAATCTTGAAATATTTATTGAAGATTTCACTCTTGATGATGTAGATGATGAGGATGAATTTTAAGGTGATTAAATGGTAGGTCAACAAAGTATGGTAAGGAAAATAATCAATAGAAATATTGAAAGACATTTGGTCAAAGAATATTTAATGGCCGAAACTAAAAAATCAGGTTTTGGTGGATTAACTATTCAAAGAACACCTCAAGGTACTATGGTAACCTTGAAAGCTGAAAGACCAGGAATGGTAATCGGAAGAAGAGGAAAACTGATTAATGAATTAACTAAACAATTAGATTCAAGATTTAATTTAGAAAATCCTAAGTTAGAAGTCGATGATGTAGAAGAACCAAGGCTAAATGCCCAAATTATGGCAGATAAACTAGCAGGAGCTCTTGAAAGAGGTTGGTATTTTAGAAGAGCAGGACATAGTACTGTAATGAGTATCATGGAAGCAGGTGCTAAAGGCGTAATTGTGATTTTAAATGGTAAAATCACAGGTGCAAGACACAGAACTCAGAAATTTATTGCAGGTCACGTCAAATATTGTGGAGAGCCAGCATTAACATTAATGGAAAAAGGACACGGTGTCGCAGTTAAGAAATTAGGTACGATAGGTTGTACTGTAGCAATAATGATGCCCGGTACAAGATTACCTCATGAAGTTGAGATTTTGGAAAAAGGAACTATTGAAAGTGATGGAGAAGAAGTCGTAATAATTGAAGAAGAAATAGTCCAGGAAAATTCAACTAAAGAAGAAGTGAATGAAGAAGTAGTTGAAGAAAAAAAGGAAGTAAAGGGTGATGCAGAATGACACATTTACATCAAAGAGAAATAGATTCAATGAGTGAAGAGGCTAGAATTTCAAGATTGAAGGAGTTACAAGAAGAATTATTGCAATTAAGAGCTGAACTTTCATTAGGTGGACGTCCATCAAATATGGGTGCTTTCAGAACAACAAGGCGTAGTATTGCTCGTCTAAAGACAAAAATACATATTTCAAAAAAGGAGTAGAATTTAATGGTTGATATCGATCCAATTACAGGTTTACCAAAGGATTTATTAGATTTTGAAGAAATAGCTAAGGAAAACCAAAAAGTAATAATTTCAACAGTTAGAAGGAGGTATGGGAAAATGGTTACAATTGTTGATGGAATTGATGACAAGTCAATCGATATTGAAAAATTAGCCAAGACTTTGAAAGCAAAGTGTGCTGCAGGTGGCACGATAAAAGGTAGAGCAATAGAACTCCAAGGAGAACATAAGAAAAAAGCAGCCAAGGTTCTTGAAGATAATGGATATTTTGTGGAGGTAATTTAATGATTTCAATAATGCACATGCCTTGGATTGGTAGAGAATTGGAAGTAATAGGATCATTTGACCCAACATATGTTGGTCGTAAAGGATTAGTGGTTGAAGAAACACAAAGAACCTTAACTATAAATGAAGAAGGAAGAAAAATTTGTCTTCCTAAACAAGAAATAAATTTTAAAATAGGTCAAGAAGATGTTATAATTAAAGGAAGTTATGTATTACAAAGATCTGAAGATAGAATTCATAGAAAATATAGGAGTTGAAATGATGCGAGACATAGGAATAGATGTTAAAAATCCCGTAGGAGAGTGGGATGGAGATGAAAATTGTCCATTTAATGGATCATTAAGAGTTAGAGGGCAATTATTCGAGGGCATTGTTTCAAGTATCGGAATGGCAAAATCAATTATTGTTGAATTACAAAAAGTTAGGTATATGCCAAAGTATGAAAGATATGAGAAAAGAACGAGTAGAATTCCAGCACATCTTCCAAGTTGTATTGGTGATTTATCAGTGGGTGATCGAGTTAAGATTATGGAATGTAGGCCCATATCAAAAACAGTTTCATTCTGTGTCGTAGAGGGAGGAGATTCTCAATGAAGGGTATTTCAGGTAGTGTTACAAGAGGTTTACCTACTAAAGCAAAACTAATTTGTGCTGATAACACAGGTGCAAAAATTGTAGAATTAATTGCAGTATTGAAAATCGGTAGTACTATGAGAAGATATCCAGCAGGTGGTGTTGGTGATTTGATTAGAGTAAGTGTTAAGAAAGGGACTCCAGAAACACGTAGACAAATATATACAGCAGTAATTATTAGGCAGAAAAGACCATTTTTGAGGACTGATGGAACTTGGGTTCAATTTTCAGATAATGCTGCAGTCTTAACTAATGAACGTGGAGAAGTTCAAGGTTCAGATATCAAAGGACCAGTTTCCAGAGAAGCGGCTGAACGTTGGCCAAGAATTGCTGCAACAGCTAAACAAATTGTATAAGGGATGGATAATAGATGGTAAAAAGTAGTAAACCAAGAAAACAACGTAAGGCAGCTGCAAATGCATCTAGCCATGATAAACGTAAAAAATTAAGAGCACGTTTTGCAACTAGTGATTCAAGATTCGCTGGTGTTAGATCCGTTACAGTTAGAGTTGGAGATACTGTAGAAATCCAACGTGGAGACTTCGGTAATCCCTCTAAAGGTAAGAGATTAGGAGATGCAAGAGGTCGGGCTGGAGTTGAAGCAAAAGTAGTTGGTGTTGATTCATCAAATGGAAAAATTTTCGTTGAAGGAGTGACTGGTGCAAAATCAGATGATAAAGAGCAAGGAATTCCAATACATGTTTCAAATGTAGTTGTTACTAGTTTAGAAGAAAGCGATCCAAGAAGGATGAAAAAAATAACAGAGAGGAGTTGAAAAAATGGGTTCTAGTCATCATTTAAAACGTTTAGCAATGCCAAGAAGTTGGCCGTTACCAAGAAAAACAACCGTCTGGATCGCAAGACCCCGTCCAGGTGCACATTCATTGGAAAGATGCATAGCTCTTTCAGTAGTTATGAGAGATATATTAGAGGTTGCAGATACAAGTAGGGAAACTAGAAGAATTTTACATAATGGTCATGTTAAAATTGATGGCAAAATTGTAAGAGATTCCCGTCAAGGCGTAGGATTAATGGATGTTTTAACATTGGGGGAAGAAAATTACAGATGTGTTCTTGACGAGAATGGTAAGTTAAGATATAGGCCAATAAGTAAAAAAGATTCATCTTGGAAGATTTGTAGGATTGAGAATAAAACGACCATAAAAGGAGGTAAAACTCAATTAAATTTACATGATGGGCGTAATATTTTGATTGAAGATCCAAACAAATACAATACAGGAGATACATTGAAACTTAGTTTACCCGAACAAAAGATAATTGATCATATACCCTTTGAAGAAGGGGCAGCAGCTTATTTGATTGGCGGTAGTCATGTTGGTGAGATTTCTCATATCAAACAGCATGTACTTAAACGTTCAACAATGTCAAATGAAGTAATTTTTGAAAACTTCAGTACAATTGAGAGTTATGTATTTTTAGTAAGTAAGAAGACTAATCTGCCAGGAATTGAGGTGAAATAATGAGTGAGTCAACAAATGTAATGCTTAAACCAAGAGTGGCGAAAATCACTCTGAATATTGGTGTCGGCGAAGGTGGTAAAAGACTTGAATTGGCTGAAAAAGTAATTAATTTATTAACAGGATTGAACCCTGTAAGAACATTAGGTAAAATCCAAAATAGAGATTTAAAAGTAAGAAAGGGTGCACCTATTGGTTGCAAAGTTACACTACGTAATGTTGAAAAGATGAATCAATTTTTAAAAGATGCTTTTTGGGTCAGAGAAAATAGGATTCCTTCTTGGAATTTTGATTCACAAGGAAATCTTTCATTCGGAATCAGAGATTATACCGATTTTCCAAATCAAAAATATGATCCTGATATTGGAATCTTTGGCATGGATGTCAATGTTGTTTTGGAAAGGCCAGGGCATAGAGTATCTAGAAGAAGAAGAAGTAAATCAAAGGTTGGGAAATCGCATAGAGTAAGTAAATTAGATTCAATAGAATTCTTCAAGTCGGAATTCGGAATAAGTATTGTGGAGGAGTGAAAATGGCAAAAGATCATGGAGAGTATATTGGAAGAAGTATCGGATGTAGAAGATGTGGCCGAAAGAGAGGATTGATTAGGCGCCATGGATTGAATTTGTGTAGGCAATGCTTTAGAGAAATAGCTCCAGATATAGGGTTTAAGAAATATAGTTAAGAGGTGAATATGAAATGCAATTTGATCCATTAAGTGATGCTTTAATTAAGTTATATAACGCTGAACAATCAGGAAAGTACAATGTTTCTGTAGCTCCTGCTAGTAAATTATTAGGTTCTGTGCTCGAAATAATGCAAAAGTCTGGATATATCGGTGAATTCAATAAAAATGATGATGGCCGTGGAGGTTCTTTTGATATCAAACTATTAGGTGCAATAAATCGTTGTGGGATTGTTAAACCGAGATATTCAGTTCGAAGAACAGATTATGAAAAATGGGAATCTAGGTTTCTTCCAGCTCAAGATTTTGGTTTATTGATATTAACTACAAATCAAGGAATAATGAACCATTATGAAGCCAAAGATTCTAGAATTGGTGGCAAGTTACTTGCTTATGTGTTTTGAGGTGATATTATGGCAGTAATGGATAGAATAATTCACGAAATAAATCTGAGTGAAGGCGTTAATGCATCATTATCTAGTGATGGTTTAGTCACCATAACTGGAGGAAGGGGAAGTGTCTCTAGAGAATTTATTCACTCAAAAGTCATAGTCCAACAGTCAAATAGTGGTGGGCTCATCGTTTCCTGTGATCTTCCGAGAAGAAAGGAAAAAGCAATGTGCGGGACTTGGGCTGCTCATTTAAGAAATATGAATAAAGGAGTTTCTGAAGGTTTTACTTACAAGATGAAAGCCGTATATTCACATTTTCCAATGACTTTAAAAGTTGATTATCCAAATAAGAAATTTATTGTGAACAACTATTTTGGCGAAAAAGTCCCCCGAGAAGCAAATTTACCTTGGCCTGAGAGTGATGTAAAGGTTGAAGTAAAAAATAAAACCGAGGTAGTTGTTTCAGGTAATGATAAAGAAAAAGTAGGTCAAACAAGTGCAAATATTGAAAGATGTTGTACAGTTAAGAAAAGAGATAGAAGAGTCTTCCAAGATGGAATTTATCTTGTGGAGAAAAATTAGGGGTGGTGAGTTATGTCAGAAGAATTTGAAAATATGACCGTGGCTCAATTGAAAGAGATATTAAAAGAAAGAGGATTGCCTGTTTCAGGTACAAAAAAATCACTTATTGAAAGATTGATGGAAAATAATGAAGTTCAAGATGAAGCAGATGAAGTAGAATTTCAAGAAGATTCAGTTGAAACTACTGAAGAAGATTTAGATGAGGAAGAGGATTTTGATGAAAGTTATGAAGACTATGACGATGAGGAGTGGGAAGATGAAGAATTCGATTTCCATGTCGCTAAACAAAAACCGGAATTAGAAGAATCAATTAAAGATGCTTTATCTTTGAGGAACTCACAATCAAAATCAAAACCATCATTCAGGAGATCTGAGTGGTTCCGTTACAAGAGACTTTCTCGTAGTGGATGGCGTAGGCCCAAAGGAATGGACAATAGTCAGCGTAAAAATTTGAAATATAGGGGTTCAAAGGTAAGAGTTGGATATGGAAAAGTCTCCGAAGCAAGAGGTTTACATCCGAGTGGATTTAAAGAAATTTTAGTTTACAATATTTTAGATTTAGAAGAAATTAATCCTGCTATAGAAGCAGCTCGTGTCGGTTCAACCGTTGGAGGAAGAAAAAGAGAGCAGATTCATTTGAAGGCCGATGAGTTAGGAATTAGAATCCTAAATAGAAGGAGGGGTGTATGATGCAAGTAACTAATCAAAAAAGAATGGCAGCAGATATTCTTTCTAGAAAAGAAGGGAAACAAGTTGGTCTAAATAGAGTTTGGATCCATCCAGCATATATTGATCAAGTAGCAACTGCAGTACAGAAGGAAGAAATCCGCGAATTAATTGAAGAGGGGATTATTCGTTCTAAACCAGTTCAAGGTACTAGTAGGGTTAGAGCAAGGTTAGCAATTAAACAAAAATCGAAAGGTAGAAGAAAAGGTCAAGGTTCTAGATCAGGTTCTAAAAATGCTAGAACTCCCAAAAAGCAAATCTGGATGAAAAAGATCAGAGCACAAAGGAGAACTCTTAAAGAAATGAGAGAAAATAATCTGATTTCAGCCTCAAGATATAGATATTATTACCGTAAAGCAAAAGGTGGAAGTTACAGAAGTGTAGCACATATGAAAACTTACTTGGAAGCAGAAGGAATCGAATCTAATGGGGGTGAATCCTGATGGCTTATGGAAAGAAACAGAGAAATAATTATAGAAGAAGGTTAGAATCAAAAACTGATTATCACAGACGTTTAAGATTATTAAAAGGTGGAGTCCCACGTGCTATTGTAAGAGTTTCTAATACTCAGATTACATGTCAATTAGCAAATTATACAAAGGACGGAGATGCAATATTAGCTAGTTTTACAGGAGCAGATTTAGGATCTCATGGATATCCGTCAGACGCATCTAAAAAATCGGTACCTGCTTGTTATTTGGCAGGATTCGCATTAGGTCAAAAGGCAAAATCTAATGGAATTAATGAAGCAATCTTAGATATTGGACTTTCATCAGCGAGTTCTGGTTCTAGAGTTTTTAGTGCTCTAAAGGGAATGATAGATGCTGGTTTAGAAATTCCTCATGGTGAAAGCATTTTACCTTCCGAAGATAGAATTAATGGAGAGCATATCTCAGAATCATTATCAAAGGCTTTAGATAAAACAAAAAAATCAATAGAGGGGGCGTTTAAATGACAAATGATGAACCAAATTTAGAAGAAGAAGAAATTTCTGAAGAAATACAGTTAGCACCAGGACTTAGAGCGGCTGTTAATTTTGAACAATCAGATGACTCTCAACCAAGGAGAAGAGGAGAGTCTGATGAAGCTGGGAAAAGATTGAGAGCTTGGGTTCCAAGGACTCGTTTAGGAAAAATGGTTGTTTCTGGAGAGATTATTTCAATGGAACATGCATTAGCTTCGGGACTTCCAATTCGAGAAGTTGAAATTATTGATGCTTTAATTCCCAATTTAGAAGATGACGTACTCTGTGTAAATATGGTACAACGTATGACAGATAGTGGTCGTAGAGTCAGATTCAATGTTATGGCCGCTGTAGGAAATAAAGATGGTTACATTGGTATTGGAATGGCTAAGGGTAAAGAAGTACCAGCTACTATTCAAAAAGCAATTACAGTGGCTAAATTAAATATTATTCCCGTATTAAGAGGTAATGGAAGTTGGGAATCTGGAATAGGGCCAGGAACTAGTATTCCAATAGAGGTTACTGGGAGAAGTAGCTCTACAAGATTAACACTCATACCTGCACCTTCTGGTAAAGGGTTGGTAGTTGGACCTGTTGGAAAAAGAGTATTGACACTTGCAGGAATCACAGATATTTGGTCACGTTCAAAAGGTCAAACTAGAACAACGATTAATTATGCTAAAGCAACATTTAACGCTTTAATTGAATTAAATAAGGCTAGAATAAAGAATGAACAAAGAACTAATTTATTTATTGTAGAAGGGAGAGTGTTAGAATGACATTCTTAGTTGTTAGAGTTAGATCGGATATTAATGTTCGACATGATATAAAGAAAACTATGCATAGTTTGAATTTAACTAAGGTTAATCATGCTGTTTTAGTGCCAAATAGGCCTGAAATTTTAGGAATGTTGGCTAAAGCTAAAGATTATATTACTTGGGGAGAGCCTTCAAAAGAAACAATAGAATCTTTAATTAGGGAAAGGGGTAAGTTAATGGGTGATGTACCTATCACTGATGATTTAATTAAGGAATCCACAGATTTTAAAGGAATTGCATCTTTAGCCGATGCACTATTATCTGGCGGTGCAGATGTAAAATCTGTACCAAATATGAAAAGAGTATTTCGATTACACCCACCTCGTGGTTCTAAGGGATGGGGCGGAATTAAACGCTCATTTGTAACAGGTGGAGCATTAGGAAATAGAGGAGAAGCAATTAATTCATTAGTAGAAAGAATGCTTTGAGGTGAAAATATGGTTTCAAGAACAAATAAATTTAGAGGTAGGAATCGCACTCACGGACGCGGTAAGAAAGCGGGTCGTGGTGCAGGTAAGCGTGGTGGAAGAGGTAACGCCGGGATGAACAAGCACAAAGTTATGCATCGATTGAAGTACATGCCAGGACATTGGGGTATGCATGGATTTAATAGAGATCCAAGCTTGATTAATGTCAATATTACGTGTAATTTACAAGAATTAGTTAAATTGGCTGATGGCAAGAAAAAAATTGATTTGAGCGATTTTGGAATTGATAAATTGTTAGGTTCGGGTAAAATTAGCATTCCATTAGAAGTGACAGTAGAACAAGCATCTGCTAGAGCTGTTAAAAAGGTTGAAGATGCTGGAGGAAGTGTTATTCTTTCAGAAGATGACTGGGATGAATGGGAAGAAGAATAAAAAAGATAAATTAAGTTTGTTCAGGTGTTATTATGAAAAAACCGATTCCATGGGCTGTCGCTCTAGTATCAATATTTTATTGGGGTGCATTAATTTGGTGGCAGAATGAAGCGTTGTTTGGAAGTGTGACTGATCAAACAAATCAAAATGCAATAGTAGCTCTAGTTCTTTCAGTTGTTTATGTTGGGATGTTATTATTATTCTTCATGAGGGATACGCCCGAATCTATTTCAGAACTTCCATTTATTGGTAAATCTATTAAATTCTTTATTTGGGTAGTATTTGCACTTGGAATTACGGCATATTGTATATGGATCGATGTAGAAGCAGTTGCAGTGATGTTTGTTGGTGTACTATTAATGGGTTTAATAGCTGCTATGGCCTTATGTTGTCTAATGTTTAGAGGGGAAGAAAGTAGTAGATTATACGCATTAAAACGATTTGTTGATGTCTATCCGAGTATTTCAAAACCAGAAGGACATGTTAGATTTAATCAAAAATTATGGACTACAGTTTTAGTTTTAATTATTTATTTTGCAATGACTAATGTTCTCATTTGGGGTATGTCTGGAACTGCATTAGATATTTTCTCAGGATTTAGAGCTATTATGGCAGGTGCATCTGGTTCAATAATGCATTTAGGTATAGGTCCAATTGTTACAGGTTCAATTATTATGCAATTATTCGCAGGTGCCAAAATCATTAATCTTGATTTACAAGATTCAAACGATAAACAAATGTATCAAGGTGTACAAAAATTAGTAGTTTTAGTGATGATACCAGTGGAGTCAATTCCTCAAACTTATGGTTTTCTTACAGCTGATCCAGTTATCGTTGAAAGTATCGGCAGTGGGTGGGCAAATTTCATTATTGTAGCACAATTATTTGCAGGTTCTTACTTAGTATTCTTATTAGATGAATTAGTCAGTAAATGGGGAATTGGTTCTGGAATTTCTTTATTCATTGCAGCTGGAGTGGCTCAATCTACGTTTGTAGGTACTTTATCTCCACTTCCTGCTGCAGGGGGGGGAATGGGTGATTTCTCAGTTCAAAACCCTCCTTCTGGAGCTTTACCAATGGTTTTCTATATGTTTAGAACACTATCTAATTCCGATATGGTTTCACAAAATGGATTCGAAGTCATGCTTCTAACTCACGTTAATCCTCTAGCTGCTTTGTTTTCTTCAGTCGTAGTGTTTTTAGTTGTGGCATATGCTGAATCTAGTAGGCTTGAATTGCCATTGACCCATGGTAAAGTCAGAGGACACAAAGGAAGTTATCCAATTCGTTTGGTTTATGCAAGTAATATTCCAGTAATTTTAATGGCAGCATTATTAGCAAATATCAACATGTTTACACTTCTTTTCTGGAGCCATCCAACATTGATGACAGTCCCGATATTGGGTGCTGATGGTGCATGGAGTATAGCACCTTATCTTGGTAGTTATGAACCTGGTTCTAGTACTGCATCTGATGGGTTTGCATGGTATGCCTCAATGGTTAATGGTGTACAGGATTGGTTGTTGCCCTTGCTTAATCAGCAAGGAGATATTTATGGTCATACTCTTTGGCAAATAATGTTGCATGTGTTGACATATGTTACTTTAATGACTTTAGGGTCGATGGTATTTGCTAAATTTTGGATTGAAACAACTGGTATGGGTACTAAGGATGTTGCTAAACAGATAGAAAGAACAGGGATGCAGATACCTGGTTTCCGTAGATCTCCTAAGGCTGTTGAAAAGATTTTGGAAAGATATATTCCTCCAGTGACGCTCTTTTCTGGTGCTTTTGTGGGACTTCTAGCTGCAGGTGCAGATTTATTGGGTACGGTAGGTAATGCTACAGGTACAGGTTTACTATTGGCCGTAGGGATTATTTTGAGGACATATGAACAAATTCAAAAAGAACAAGCTATGGAAATGCATCCAATGTTAAGGCAATTCTTTGGTGCAGATTAACTTGATAATTAATAAATTAATTTACAGCAGATATCTAGAGCAGTATCACGTTTTATTATTTTCTAAAGCGTCACTTTGATAAGGTCATCTAAAGTCGCAGGCCCGCTTGCGCAATCAAAGGCGTTGACGACAGAGCATTTCGGTGCTATGAAAATCGTCATCTGAATGTGTAAGCCGAAGTTAAAAGCGACTGCGAGGAGACTTGTGGTCTGGTAGGTGATTAAGCGACTAAATTGTTAGTCGTGTGCAATGGTGCAAAGAAAAACAGAAGCACCTTGCCAGTTTATTTTACAGTTATACAGTTAGTGATCAAACGAACAAAAAAA
>Ga0310343_10001052_pt1 | contig 13908 bp, 16 predicted proteins | sample HC15DNA2025_MG_FD_203519 | JGI IMG/M metagenome (GOLD analysis project Ga0310343, IMG submission 203519) | Marine microbial communities from station ALOHA, North Pacific Subtropical Gyre - HC15-DNA-20-25_MG | ecosystem: Environmental > Aquatic > Marine > Oceanic | place: Pacific Ocean: North... | reverse complement strand
TAAGACATCGTATTCACTTATCGCTGGAGCCGTAGCAATGATTTCTCCTCAACCAAGCTTCATCGGGAGGTTCAGATTGCAGAAGACAGAAGAACTTCTTCCTGAAAGCCACTACCCCGATAATCCTGTTCTGTTATTCCTACCTGCATTTAATGAAGAAGACGCTGTGGGTGACTGCATTGATCGTGTCCCAGCTACTGTTTGCGGGTTACCCGTTGAATGTCTGGTCATAGACGATGGGTCGATAGACAAAACAGCGGAAGTAGCAAAAGAGGCAGGCGCAGAAGTTATTTCACTTGAATCTAACCAGGGACTAGGTGCTGCTGTCAGAGTCGGTTTATCTGAGGGAGTAAAACGCCAATCAAGCGCCATAGTCTTTGCGGATGCGGATGGTGAATACCCTCCAGAAGAACTTGAAAACCTTGTTGCTCCTATCCTCAAAGAAAAAGCAGATTACGTTGTTGGTAGCCGATTTCTTGGCGACATTGAGTTTATGCGACCTCATCGACGGTTTGGCAATCTTGTGCTTACAAAAATCCTATCAGTTATTGCAAGACGTAAAATTACAGATGGACAGAGTGGATACCGTGCATTTTCTCCAGCTGCAGCATCATCTGCAGAAGTAATTCACGATTTTAATTACGCACAAATCATTACTCTAGATCTCCTCGCAAAAGGGTACGTTTATCTTGAGGTCCCTATTAGCTATCATTTCCGAACCACGGGTGAAAGCTTCATTAAACTTTTCCCCTATCTACGGAAAGTTGTTCCGGCTGTTTATAAAGAACTCAACAGCGTTTAAGCCATTGCTGGACTCGAATGATTAATTTGGCACAAGGTGTTGCACTTTTAAAAAGCTAACCTAAGATAGTATGTTAGGTAACCCTTATACCCCAATAAATGGAGGAAATTTTGAAATCCAAAAAATATTTACTATTAGCCATGTCGGTTCTAGCTGTATTCAGCTTGATCGCAGCTAGTTGTGGTGATGATGACGGAGGGTCAGTTAGAGACCTCGATAGCTCAGAAAGCTCATCAGGTTCCGGTTCTAGTTCAAGCTCAGCCTCAGCTTCTGGCTCAGGCTCCAGCTCTGGATCAGCATCTGGATCAGCATCTGGATCAGCCGTAGCTTCTGCTTCTGCTTCTGCTTCTAGCTCAGGCTCATCTTCAACAGCAGCCGGAGTACCAACAGATGATGCAACACCAGCAGATGGTGGATACGCATACGCATCAAACGTTGACACTCACCGACTAGTTGTTCAAGATATCTGTGATATCAACGACATCGTAGGTGACTATAAGTGGAGTGAGATTGCTGAAATCTATGCCAATGGAGTTCACTCCGTGAAGTCAGATGGTTCAGTTCGAACAATTGGAGGCTTTGCAGTTGGTGAAGGTAAGAAACATGGTGTTGATACTTACTATGGAACTCCAACACCACTAGATGACTTTGTGAGTGCGGCACTTAATGGAACTGGCGTTTGGGCCGGTGAATCAGACGCTGTTCGTAAACAAGGTGTCCAAAAAGGAATCATGAACCAAATCATGATTGCATGGGTCGTTCACGAACTCAATGCTGCGCTTGCGAAAGCTGCAGATGGCAACTTTGACGTAGCATCAGGAGCTGTACATAACTGGGATGAAGCATGGGCGTTCTATCATGGTGCAGCCCCAGGTTGCGGACCTTTTGCAACCGCCGATAAGCGAGCCAAAGACTTCGGAACTCTCGGGTCAGATGGTGAAACGGCTCTAGCCAACGAAGGACTTCTAGCCGCAATGATTGATGGTCGAGACGCCCTACTCGCTGGTGACGAAGCAGGAACAATCTCAGCAGCTCGTGAAGCTACAAAGCATGTGTTCATAACTTATGCTCAAGCTACGATCAAATACGCTGCGAAGGTCTATTCAGATCTAGAAGCTGGTGATACTGAAGCAGCTCGAGTTCACCAAGCTGAAGGTTGGGCTTTCTTTAGAATTATTGAGCCAATCCTTGGAAACAACGGAATTGATACATCTGTAATTGATTCTATTCTTAACATGGAGAATGAACCAGGTTCAGGAAGCGTCGCAGACATTCAAGCAGTGCTTGATCCGGTAATTGCGTACTTCGGCATTACCCCTGCTGAATTTGGCTCTTACGGCTGATAGACGAATAATCTAAAAATATTAAAGAGCCGAGTTCCTCATGGGACTCGGCTCTTTGCATTTTCTAAACACCCTCAGTCCTCTATGAGAATAAAGTCAGAACCATATAGAGATATATCCAAACTTCATCTCTAGTTCTAAGAGCCCCGTTTATTTCGGGAAGCTAACAGAAGTAATTCCAGAATGTTTGACATCTACGCGATCTCCTACTTGATGAGAAGGGGAACCTCCTCGTCGGCACCGAAGATCAACACCAGAAGACGTCGTAATTTCATAAATCGTGTCATGCCCAAAATAGTCGACGCGAGTAATTAGCGAATCAGTCCCATCAATCAGTACTAGCTCCTCAGGCCGCACGATGACATCAACGGCACCATGAGCGGCATTACAAAGGCGCACAGTACCTATAGATGTCTCTGCTGTCTCACCTGAAGCAACTCCAGGAATTTGGTTTACTTCTCCTACAAAGCTTGCAACCCACGCGTTTATGGGGTGATGGTATATCTCCCATGGTGTGTCTTGTTGAACGACTCTTCCTTCATTCATTACAGCGACTTTATCCCCAAGAGTAAAAGCTTCGTCTTGATCGTGAGTAACAAAAACACTTGTAACGTTTAAATGTTTGAGCAAGTCGGATATTTCAGAGCGAAGCTCAACTCTGAGGCCCGTATCAAGGCTTGAAAACGGTTCGTCAAGTAAAAGAATTGAGGGTTGGGGTGCAAGGGCTCTTGTTAGGGCGACACGTTGTTGTTGGCCGCCTGAGAGTGATGATGGTAGCCGGTCCGCTAGTTCAGATATTCCTACCATTTCAAGAAGTTCCATTATTGCTTTGGTTGGGGTCTTTCGATCGGTTCTCTTTAATCCAAAGACAATATTTTCTAATACTGTTAGGTGGGGGAACAGCGCCCAATCTTGGAATACCAGTCCCACATTTCGTTGTTCTGGTGCGATATTTACTTGGTCGGATACAACACATTGACCATCGAGCGTGATTGTTCCGCTCTTAGTTTTCTGTAAACCTGCGAGCACGCGTAGCAGTGTCGTTTTGCCACAACCACTTGGTCCAAGTATTGAAAGTGATGATCCTTGTTGTGCTTGCACACATACGTCTGTAAGAATTCTGCTTGTTCCGATATCTACGGTGATGTCTTCAACATGTATTCCTGCAGTCGGTTCGTCACATACCAGAGGTGAACGTGACGTGAATCCTGCAACACCTTTTTTATCAAGCATGCTTTACATGATAGTGGTTGAATGTATTTTCTGCTATATCTAAGTCAGTGACGCTATATCTAAGATAAGCAAAACGCCCAGCAATATAATCACTGCCACATTTAGAGCAGTTATGCGCCATTTCCATTGATGATTTGATGAGTGGAAACGCTTAATGCTGTAGAGATTGGCTGCGATTCCAATAAGGCTTGCAACTAAACCAATCCCAGACCCTACCCCAGACGCTATCCCCAATGCAGGTGCCAAAATAGGAAAGATCACATAGGTAAAAGCGCAACGAATACCTGATATCACCATTGCGGTAGAGAAAGTATTTTGCGCTTTCTCGTTACTAACAACTTTAGGTTCGTTCATGAGATTTTCTGTGGCTTCGCTCACACCTGTATCCTATCCCCTGTTTATCTTTCCCGATCAGTTTTTTCATTAACGCATCAACCGGAAGTCACGCTACCAACAATCGAAACATAGCAGTAGCGAATGCAGCGAATACCACAACAAAGACAAAGGGAAGTCTTTTCCAAAGTGCAAGACCCGCAGCTATCACACCAATAATTCGAGCATCAAACGCAAGTGCGTTATCTGAACTAAACGTACTTGTTATGACAAGAGCCGCAATCAATGGTGTTGGCAACAAAAGCGCCATTGTTTTAAATTTGGTCGGTAATTCCCTGCGGTTTCCAAAATACATTGGCCCTAGTGCTTTAAGCACATAGGTTCCGGCTCCTAAAAGGACAACAACAAGACCTGCATCACTCATAGTTATCACCTTCTCTTACAAGCCATGGCCGAACCCAAATAATCGCAGAGGCAGCAGCAATCACTGGAATTCCAGCTGGAGTGATGGGAATAAGAATCAATGCAGTTATCGCACCAATAAGCGCAACAGTTCTATGTTTGGCATTTTCTAACTTGTTCCAGATCAAACCAAGAAAAGCTGCAGGGATTGTTGCATCGATTCCTAAATCTCTAATTAAGGATTCTGCTTCCGATAAAACGGAGACACCTATAAGCGTTGTTGCATTCCACAACACAAACACACTTAATCCGCCCCAAAGATACCCATACCGCCTAAGTTCGTGAGTAGATTGAGATGACCCAATAGCTGTTGACTCGTCAATCATTAACTGTGACACTCCAGCTCTCCACAAAAGAGACCCTTTTAACGAAGGGGCCATCGAAACTCCAAACGCTAACGATCGCAGATTCAAAAGTAAACCTGCAGTGACAGCTGCAATCACAGTGCCATCATCGGCAAGAACTGACACAGCAGCAAATTGCGACGACCCACCAAAAACTAAAGATGAGAAACCTAATGCTTCCCAGACCCCAACCCCCGACTCAGCGCAGAGGGCCCCAAACGCCAACCCAAATGGCGATATTGCTAAACCGATGGAGATAGCTTGAGCTCTAATTGATCGACGTTGCGCGTCATTTGCAACCATAGTGTTATCAGGATAGAGAATTAATCGGTGTTTAAGGGAATTAACTTCAAATCAAGCTAATAATGGCCCAAATTGCCGCAATGACCCCTATCAGGATCATCACAATTGACCGAAACAGCGGCGGCCTTTCAAAGTCACTATCTTCAGGGGCTTCTTTTGTGCTTACCAGTGCTAGAAAGTTGCCAACTGCTAACGCTCCACCAAATGCAAGAACCAAGTAAACGATGAGATTTTCGCCGAGAAACATGTTTTAATACTCTTCATAGTGTTGAGGAGTCGGAGCTTCATCATCACTTGTCCTCGCCATGTCAGCAAATTTCGTATAGTGCTTCAGCCAAGCAAGTTTCACTCTTCCTGTAGGGCCAGAGCGGTGTTTTGCTACTAAAACTTCAGCCATGCCTTGATCTGGAGATTCGGTATCATAAACCTCATCTCGATATAGGAACATGACGACATCAGCATCTTGTTCAATTGATCCTGATTCTCGCAAGTCTGAAAGCATTGGTCTTTTGTCTTGTCGTTGTTCAAGATTTCTACTCAATTGGGATAATGCAACGACCGGGCACTCTAGCTCTCGTGCCAAGATCTTTAAGCTTCGACTTATCTCAGATACTTCAACTTGCCTATTCTCAGCACGCATTCGACCACTCATGAGCTGAAGATAGTCAACTACGATCATTCCGATATTCCCAACTCTACTTTTCAGTCTTCGTGCTTTAGCTCTGATTTCCATGACTGTGGTGTTCGGATTGTCATCAATCCATAGCGGAGCACTACCTAGCCGTCCTACTGCATGGCTTATCTTAGTCCAGTCATCATCTGTCAACTTGCCGATACGAACCTTACTTGAATCTACTTTTGCTTCTGTACACAAAATTCTTTGGCTTATCTCGTACTCACTCATTTCTAGAGAGAAAAACAGTACCGGTGCACTCGTTTCCATTGCAGCGTGTGCAGCAATGTTCAACCCAAAACTAGTTTTCCCCATCGCTGGCCTAGCTCCGACAACAATAAGGTTATTTGGTTGTAGCCCAGCAAGTATCCGATCTAGTTCTGAAAATCCAGTTGCTGTTCCAGTAACTTCATCTCCTCGTTCAACCCTGGCTTCAATCTGATTTAATGTTTCCCCTAAAAGCGACTCTAGAGTTGAATAGCTACTTGTATCTCGCCCTTGTGCGAGACTGAACATAAGTGTCTCTGCTTCATCAACTGCTTTGACGACATCATCGGGTTGAGAAAATCCGATTTCTGCAATTTCACGACCGGCCATTGTTAATCTACGCATTTGAGCAAATTCAAAAACAATTCGTGCATATTCAGTGGTGTTCGTCGCTGCTGGAGTGTTCGCTTGAAGTTCAATAAGTGTTGCGTTTCCGCCTAATCCCTCAAGAAAACCGGAACGTTCAAGCTCATCAGCTACCGTTACGATGTCAGCCGGCTCCCCCGCTGCAAACAGTGATGTGATCGCATTAAATATTTTCTGGTGAGCAGGCTTGTAGAGATCATCAGCAGTGACAATTTCAATTGCGTCAGCAATAGCTTCACGACTTAACAGCATTGCTCCTAATACGGCTTCTTCTGCTGCGATATTGTGAGGTGGAACGCGAGTTGGGCGTCCTCGTTCAGGTGGTTCATCTGGAGGAAGAAATTGATCAGACATGCGTTATATACAATGGTGCCAGATGCCTGTGACATGCAATAGGAAAACCGAAAAAAGTCTGTGGATTTTAAATAATTTTCTGTGGATGAAATAACAAGATCTGTGAGTAACTCTCTGCAAAAAAAGTTTCAGAAATAGGAACACAATCAATACGAGAATTCTTCATTCTGTTCGGCTATTTCGCCTTGCCGTTGAGCTTTCTCAAATAACTATTTTGATTTGCTAATTGCTCTCTGCAACAACATCAAGTGAAATAGTGAATTCCACATCTGGATGAGGTTTGATACCTACTTGATATGTTCCCACTTCTTTAATGCTTTCAGCAATCGTGATTAGTTTCTTATCGATCGTTATATTTTTTTGATCTGACAGAGCTTCGCTGATATCTGTAGCTGAAACAGAACCAAACAGTTTGCCGCCGTCCCCTGCATTCACTGTGATGGATAACGCTTCATTTTCCATTCGGGTGGCCATTTCTTCGGCCATTGCCTTTTCCTCTGAAGCACGTAATTCACGTGATTTTCTCATCTTTTCAGCTTCTTTTTCGGCTCCTGCCGTTGCCTTAAACGCAAGTCCCTGAGGAATTAGCTTATTCTGTGCGTAGCCATCAGAAATTGATACGATATCGCCCTTATATCCGAGACCATCTACGTCGGCACGAAGTACAACTTTCATTCTGCTGACTCCTCAGTGGTTTTTTCTTGGCTAACTTCTTCAGTTTGAGGTGACGATGTTGCGGTTTGTTTAGGAGCGTCTGTTTCCCTTGGTTCTCTTGGTCTACGATCATCATCACGTTGCCTACGGTCTCCTCCGCGTCCACCGCGTTGAGTGGTAACTCGATTTTCATATGGGAGCAATGCCATTTCCCTTGCATTTTTAATAGCCATTGCAACATCTCGTTGTTGTTGAGCACTATTTCCAGTTACTCTTCGAGCACGGATCTTTGCCCGGTCGGATGTAAATCTCCTCAAGAGGTTAACGTCTTTCCAATCAACGTATTCTATTTTTTCCTGCGTCAAGATAGATACTTTTTTCTTCCCGCGTCGATCTAATGCTGAGGGTGCTTTAGCTCTTTTCGTATTTTTTTTAGGAGGCATATTTTTTCCTTATTTATCTAAAATGGTTCTTCGTTCGGATCGTATGCAGGTGTGGAGCTAGGCGTTGACGATGAGGATCCTGCATCAAAGCCACCGCCACCGCCTCGACTTTGAGTTCTCTGAATAGCGCCATTTTCAATGGTTGCCCAACGAAGACTAGGGGCGACATCATCAGCGATAACTTTTACTTTATTTCGGGATTCTCCATCAGCTGTTTGCCATGATTCCCATTTAAGATTTCCAGTTACGACAACACGGTCGCCTTTTCGCAGTGTTGCTGCAACGTTCTCTGCTAAATCAAACCAACAAGTAATATCAAAATAAGAAGGAACGTCTTCCCATTGCTGCGTTTCTTTATTTCTTCTGCTTTCATTCCAGGCAACGCCAATATCAGTGACGGCGGCTCCACCTTGTGTGAATCGTAGCTCAGGGTCCCGAGTTAGATTCCCGATAATTGTTATGTTGTTGTCTCTTGCCATTATTTAGTCCTTGGTATTTCTTAGGTTCTTGTTGTGAGTTTAGATCAACCCTCGTCGTTGCGCCTCATGATCTGGCAGTCGAATGAGTTTGTGGCGAACTACTTCATCGGAAAGTCGAAGAGATCTTTCAAGTGGTTCCATATTGACTTGTCCTGTTGTCATTTCAAGAACAACATAATGTCCCTCTGTCTTATGATTGATTTCGTAGGCGAATCTTCGCTTCCCCCACTTATCAGTTTTCGCAAGGCTTCCATTTTCGCCTTGGACCCATGTGTCTACTTGTGTGACTATTTGATCTACCGTTGCGTCATCATGATCGCCATCAACGATAATCATTAGTTCGTATGCTCGAGTACTCACTACGAGTTATTCCTCCTCTGGTCCCGCGTGCGGGGCCCTCAGCAGATCTGAGGGCAGGTTAAATTTTGCTGTCTCTAGCGTAGTGGCATTGACTGCAAATAGCGACGTCTACCAGCTCGCGAGCGGATCTTCATCTTTCGGAATCGTCGCGCCGTACAGTCCTAAAGCTTCTGCATCTTCGTCAGATAGTTGATAACTCTCCTCTTCCGATGGGAAGTTTCTACCTCTGACGTCTGCAGCGTATGTTTCAAGAGCTGAAACTGTTATCTCCTGAAGATTTGCATAGGTCCTCACAAATTTTGGTTTTAGTTCATGATTAATTCCAAGTAAATCATGGAAAACCAGTACTTGGCCATCACAATCAGGTCCAGCGCCTATTCCGATAGTTGGTATTGGGAGCGAATCAGTTATTAGTTTCCCTACCAGAGATGGAACGCATTCAAGTACTATGGCGAAACAACCTGCATGAGCTAAAGCTTTCGCTTCATAGGAAATTTCGACGGCAGCATTGGTTGATTTTCCTTGCACCTTGTACCCACCAAGAGCGAGAACGGATTGCGGTGTTAGTCCTAAGTGACCCATTACCGGTATTTCTGCATTAACGATCGCTTCAATCATTGAGACTCTGTCTTGACCGCCTTCAAGTTTGACAGCTTTCGCTCCGGCGCGAATCAGCCGTGCAGCATTCTTTACTGTTTCTTCTTGTGAAACGTGATAACTCATCCATGGAAGGTCTGCAACAATAAAAGCATCTGGCTCTGCTCTGGCAACTGCGGCGGTGTGGTGGACCATGTCTTCTATTGTGACTTGCATGGTGTCTTCATAACCTAATACGACCATGGCCAGAGTGTCTCCTACAAGTATGATGTCGGCACCGGCTTCGCTGACCATGCGTCCACCCGGAGCATCATACGCAGTTAGCATGACAAGTGGTTCATTTCCATCACTAACTTTGTGTTTAGCAATTTGTGGAGCTGTCCAATTCTTCGCCATTGCCACCCTTCCGTACAAAAAAAATAGGTCTTGTATTTCTGTTCATAGTGTAGGGGTTTTGTCTGAAATGCCCATCAAAAATGAATTTTTAGCCTTAGAGGGCATCAACGTAGAGTTGGAGACTTTCCCAGGCCTTATCAATTGGCATCCCTCCGCATAATGGGTGATGGACAACTTGGTCGAGCGTACTTGCTTCTTGAGGCGTGAGTATTTGATATATCCCTTCCTCTCGTAACTCTTCAGGTGTTGTGGCATGACTATGTACAGCTGATGAGATGTCTGAGGTTTGCCATTTGGAATACACGGATGCCTCGTTTAAGAAATATTGTCCGAGTTCAGCCCATGCTTTATCGGGGTCCTCTGCGACAAAAGTCATGTGTGTCTCCTCTCCGGGCATGGCACAGAACCCTTGTGTACCGTTCAATTCGCATTGCTCGTAGTAATACGCTTCCAGTTCCGGCATGTGTGCAGCTGGTGATAGCGGCAATCCAAATTTAGCAGCTCTGCGTGCAGCAATTTTACTTGTTCCGCCAATCATAATTAATGGATGCGGTTTCGTTAATGGCGACGGCGTAATTCGATGTGTCTCTCCTTTATATTGAAACGGTTCGCCAGTCCATGCATCTAGTAATGCCTGAATGCTCTCATCCATAATTTTTCCTCTGTTATCCCAGTCTTTGCCCATGAGTTGATATTCACTGGGTCGATACCCAAGGCCGAAAATGACAGTGAGTCGCCCTCCGCTCATGAGATCAATGACTGCAATGTCTTCTGCGACTCTGATTGGATCATGTAACGGCAGCAGTAACGCTGATATTGATGCCGATAAAGTCGTAGTTCGTGCGAGAACAGTCCCTGCATTCATTAGTGGTGTGGGGCTCCAAGCATTGTCAGCACCATGATGCTCCTCGAATGTGGCCATGAAAAACCCATTCTGGTCAGCGAATTCAGCCATATCCAGCATGGCTTTATATCTATCGGAAAGTGACTGACTGTCTAGTGTTGGATCTATTAAGTTAAATCGTATAAGTGAGAAAGGCATGAGTTCTCCTGAGGTTTTTCTTTTAAGTTAGTTGATATTACGTAACGAGACATAATATTGTGCTCCTCACAGCGGATAAGCTCGATTTAGATAGTTCCATGAACAAGCCGTACAAACTTCCACTTCATAACAGGTAAATGAACCTTTTCTTTTACGTATACGATCAAAGTCTCGCTTTGAATTTACGCAGCGACCATGAGAGGGCAGTCGTGGCCCGAAGACATAATTTACTGTTACGAGAGTGTCTTCGGAACATATAGGGCATTCACCCAATTGTTTGTAGGAGTAGTTGTGTGCGGCTCTGATAAGTTCTGGGTGCGCATCGCAGACATCGTGGATTGAGAGTACTCCGGTTCGATATTGCTCAAGTATTCGTCTCTTTTCAAGTTCGTAACTTATTTCACTGGTTGGACGTTTTTTCGTTAACTGAGAAGGCAGAAAGGCCATAGGTCAACATTAATTTAGGGCGAGAGTAGAAGCATTATTTTCTCTTTGAGTTATCTTTACCCTTTTCCCACTCCACTAAGAAATCCAGTGCTTCTTGGTTACTAACTGGACCGCTTTCTATAAACATATTTTCGAGGAGTTGAAGGACTTCCCCTACCTCGGGTCCTTGAGGCATCGACAGAATGCTAATAATTTCAGAACCTGTGAAAGGGGGCGTGTAGTCCTCTAATTCTTGATCCAGATGACGTGCTTTGCGATGTATCGCCGCAATTTTTCTACGTGCGCCACGTTGCATCGAGGCAATTTCAATTGATCCTTGACGGTTCTCTCCGGCATGTATGTACCACTTTCGATAGTGTGCGTTGTCCATTGGCTGTCCCAATATCATTTGAGAAGCACTTACCAAATTATCTATTGTGTCAACCTCCCGATTTGAATATTTCAGGTCTTTCAATCTGGCTTTTCTTGTCTCGGAAGCAATATTGATTAACAACGCTGCAAGGCGTACGCAATGATCGTGTCTGAGGTAACGAATCCGATGTTGCCTTTTGCAACTCTTTAGCTCAGGCAAGAACGTTTCAAAAAGCTTTGTTTTTAACAAGAACTTGAACCCAGGGTTTGGATCTGGGGTAATAAGTAATTTATTCAACTCATCACGTATGCGTTCGTTTGAAACGATCCTAAGCCGCTCCTTTAACTCATTTACGCTTTCCTTAATTCCTTTGTCGAGCGTTAGGTTAAAACGGGAAATAAACCGGGCAGCTCTCATCATTCTAAGAGGATCTTCAGAGAATGAAATATGTGGGTCAAGTGGCGTTCGAAGGATTTTCAGTTGAAGATCTCTTAACCCATTATATGGATCAATAAGTTTTCCAGATTCAAGATTGACAGCCATGCTGTTGATGGTGAAATCCCGACGAGAAAGATCCTCTTGAAGATCAGTTGAGAAAGTGACAACTGGCTTTCGCGATTCTGAGACATACGATTCTGATCTATGCGTTGTAATTTCTATTGTTTTCCCGTTTACTCGGGCTCCTATCGTTCCAAATTGTTGTCCGGACAGCCACACATTTTCAGCTATCGGTTGAATTATTGTCTTGATTTCATCAGGCGTTGCATCAGTTGTGAAGTCTAAATCACGATCAAAAATATCATTCAAGCCTGCGTGTATATCCCGAACAATACCTCCTACGAGATAAATCTCTTTACCACTTGACGTAAAACACTCTTTAAGCGGCGAAGTAAAGTTCAGTAGTTTGTTGTATTGTTCAATATTCATGAGTACGTAATATTTCTGCGACCTCATCAATTGCTTCGCTACCAATACCCCCATTAGATAATTCTTCAGGGTGTGTTTCTTTATCAGCAAGTGCGTGTAATACCGCACAAGTTGAAAGTTCTAAAGCTTGTAGATCATATCCTCCCTCTAAAAAGACTAGACGACGTCCTGCGGGTACTGTTTGGATTATTCGGGAAGTAAGTAAGTTGTAGTCCCCTGATGTTAATCCTAACTCTGTAAGAGGGTCGCTACGGTGAGCATCAAACCCAGCTGAAATAATGAGCCAAGTGGGCTCAAATTTCTCAACAATTGGTAATGCGAGATTCTCCCATGCTGACAAGAACACATCTCCAGTAGTTCCCGGTCTCAGCGGAATATTTAGAGTTGTTCCTATCCCGTCACCTGTTCCTCGTTCATTAACAGCTCCTGTCCATGGGTAAAGAGGCATCTGATGCAGAGATATAAATAAAACGTTAGGATCGGAATAGAAGACGTCTTGGGTTCCATTTCCATGATGAGCGTCATAATCAACAATAAGAACTTTCTCTCCTGCATTTCTCAATTTCTTTGCTGTTACTGCAACGTTATTTAATAAACAAAAACCCATTGATTTGGATATTGTTGCGTGGTGGCCGGGTGGACGTACTGCGCAAAATGCTGACGTGGCGGTTCCGTTTTGCAGTTCGTTTATAGCTTGTAGCCCTGCCCCAGCAGCTACGAGCGCCGCTTTCCAGGATGCTGAACTCATCCTTGTATCGGCATCAACAATACCGCCTCCTTGATCAGCTATTTTTTTTAATTCATAAATAAGTTCTTGATCGTGGACTTGGAGAACTATATTTTCATCTACTGCTTCAGCAGAAAGTTTCGTAATAGTTGATCCCATTCTTGCTCGCTTGAGTCCATCTAACACAGCCGATAACCGGTCAGGTCTTTCCGGATGGTTTCCGCTTGGCTGATGTTCAAAGCAAATATCATTACTGATAAAGAGGATTCCCATATGACTAAGGGTAGTTGACGATATGGATCATTTTTGTGCTAAATATTGCAACTTTCCTAAAAAACCACAAATTTTCCAATGTGTTTTACCTGTTCAGAGGGTTTTCTAAAGAAAATGTTCGTTTAATTTTAGGATGTATGGCACGCCGGCATTAAAGTCCCCTTTGTAATCTTTTAGGAGGTTCCATGACAATTCGTATTGTTACCGATAGTGCCAGTGATATTAGTTTGGAAGAGGCTGAGGATCTTGGTATTGAAATTGTTCCTCTTTCTGTCCGATTCGGAGAAGCTGAATACACTGATTTAGTTGACCTCTCAGTCTCTGACTTTTACCAGAAGATGGCCGAAAGTGATCTTTTGCCATCAACTGCTGCTCCTTCGCCCGGGGCATTTGAGGCAGCGTTCAAAAGATGTGCAGAAGCTGGAGCGGAGGGAGTTATCTGTATCAATTTATCTTTAGCCCTTTCTGCAACAGGGCAAGCTGCACAATTAGCTGCAGATGCGCTTGCTAATACCTTGCCGGTTAAATGTATCGATTCAAAATCGATCACGAGCGGTCTGGGAACGATCATTCGTAAAGCTGCTGCCGCAGCAAAAGACGGCGGATCTATGGATGAAATAGTCGCTTTAGTTGACAATTTAGCAAGCAGGACAAGAATCTTCGCAACATTAGACACACTTGAAAATCTCAAGAAAGGTGGACGAATTGGAGGAGCGAAAGCGATGTTGGGA
>Ga0310343_10001048_pt1 | contig 13921 bp, 16 predicted proteins | sample HC15DNA2025_MG_FD_203519 | JGI IMG/M metagenome (GOLD analysis project Ga0310343, IMG submission 203519) | Marine microbial communities from station ALOHA, North Pacific Subtropical Gyre - HC15-DNA-20-25_MG | ecosystem: Environmental > Aquatic > Marine > Oceanic | place: Pacific Ocean: North... | reverse complement strand
GTTAACGCTTCTATCCTTGAAGCAGAAATTGAATACAGAAGACAGTTCCTTGCTAAGGCAAATGGTGAAGACTCAGATTTCAGTGCGGCATTCGATGAATTACGCCGTGGAGTTGATCTTTCTCTTAACTTAGCATACAACGAACCTTGGGGTCAAATGCAGCCAGTTAGGCATATATTAGGTGCGCTACTTCTTGAACAAGGTCATGTTGATGAAGCTGAAGAAGTATACCGTGCAGATATTGAATTGTGGAAGGACAATATGTGGGGGCTGCTTGGCCTGAAACTTTGTCTAGAAGCAAAAGGAGATACTTCAGGAGAATTAGAAAAAGTTACAGCTTTGTTTAATGAAAGAAGTTCTAGAGCAGATATTGTTCCAGCAAAAACATGTTTCTGTGCACAAGACGCTTTAGATACAAAATGCTGTGACTAATCTTTATCTTCTGTTTCTTAAACGATAACAAGGATATTGTATTGGATTTAGCAAAGACTATATCCACTACAAATAATGTAATATTTTAAGGATGATAAATAGCTGAATTTTTATCATTCTCACGAACTTCGACTTGATAGCACCAGGCTCGATTTTTTGTATTTTCCCTAATTAATTCATTAGCAAATTCATAAACAAATTTAGCAGAGAATTCAATTGAGGCGGATTTAAGGACACGAATATCACATGCACCTTTAGATTCTAAATCCCTAAACTCGCCAAGTAAAGGGTCATCTTCAGCAAGTAATAGAGTATGATCAAACCAGTGCTCTAAAAATACCTTTAGATCCTTTAATCCCCCAAAATCAACAACCCAGCCGTGTTTATCTAATTCATTACATGCAAAATGAAAAATAAATTCCCTAGAATATCCATGAACGAAAGAGCAATGTCCCTCATTCTTCCATTGCCTATGAGCACAAGGTAGATTTCTATATGTTTTAGTCGATGTATATGATTTTGCATTCATTTTTTACCCTCATTATATTTTTTTTGTATTCTTAAAGCATCATTAAGTACTACTTCCCAATCATCCACATATTCAATCGGATCTTTTCTTCCAATCGAATGAAATGCTAGTATTCTCTCTACATCTGCACCTGATTTACCTGAAGATTTACCGGAAGAATCTGGATTGTAAGAGGTAATTGTATTAGAAAATATCAAATCAAAATCAATTCCTAATTTCTTTGTAGATTTCAAAGCTTGTCTCAAAATATAGGATTTATCATATTCTAAATAAGGCAAGTAAAAACTTACTTTATCACTATCCCAATTTCCTACTTCGAATGCATTTGCTAAAGCATTATAAAATTCAGGTCTACAATCTGGATATATTGCATGATCTCCGGAATGTACTCCTAATGCTATTCGAACATTATTATCTATCTTAATTGCTTTTGAAAGAGCACATGCATAAATTATTGATGCGAATATAGAATTACGATTTGGAACTACAGTAGATTTCATTTGTTCTTCTTCATAATATCCTTCAGGAATTTCAATTTCACTATTAGTTAATGAACTTTCTAATAACTTAGAAATAGAATTTAGATTTACAACATCATGTCTAATTTCAAAACCTTTTTTAGACAAATATGAAATATTTTCTTTTGCTTTTTCGATCTCAATCCTATGTTTTTGACCATAATCAAAAGAAATTGCATGTATATAATATCCATCAGACAATAAATTTAGTAACAAGCCTGTTGAATCCATTCCCCCAGATAGAGCCATAACTGCAATTTTTGACATCAATCAACCCCCATCCATTTATGAGTTTGTAATGAAAGGTTCCAATCTGGATTTTCTTTAACGACCTCAACTGTTTGCCTAAATGAGATGCCATTCCAAATTACATCCTTAGATTCGTCATAACAAGGTTGTAAATATAGGTGTGTGAAACCATCCTTTAATTCATCATAAATTGATAAATCTTGGCCGACATAAACACATTTTAATTCGTCACCATTTCTTTGTTTTATTGAAACATTGGGATATATTTGATCTTTAGGACTAACACATATCCAATCAAGTAATCCTGGAGGTATTTCCACAGTACCATTAGTTTCTATAGAAAATTTGTAACCACTTGGCCTTAACGATTTTATTAATGGCTCTAAATTTTGTAATGCAGGTTCTCCACCAGTAAAAATTATTTTTTTACAATTAAATTCGAAGATTTTTTGATTTATTTGAGATATTGACATTTCCTCAAATTCATCAAAATTTGTATCACACCATTCACATCTTAAATTACATCTGCCGAATCTCACAAAAATGCTAGATTCACCAGAATGAAAACCTTCACCCTGGACACTATGAAATATTTCTACTATTGGATAAGATGTCATTTTAAAACCTAATTTCCTTGGATTAGTTGCATTAATTCAGCCCTAGCATCTGATTTTTCAAAAAATACACCCCTCATGGCGCTTGTTGTCATAATTGCATTTTGTTTCTTTACACCTCTACAAGTCATACACCCATGACTACCTTCGACAATTACAGCACACCCCAAAGGAGATAGAATATTTTCCAAATCATCGGCGATACCTTTTGTGATTCTCTCTTGATTTTGTAATTTTTTAGTATGTAACTCTACTAATCTTGCTAATTTACTTATTCCAACAATTCTTTCTACAGGGATATATGCTACATGGGCTTTTCCCTTAAATGGAAGAAGATGATGCTCACAAGTTGAATGATATTCTATATCCTTTAGTAAAACAATTCCATCATAGCCTTCAGCATTAAATGTAGATTCTAAGACTTTTTCTGCTTCAAGTGAATAACCTGTAAATATTTCTTCCCAGGATTTTACTACTCTTTCGGGAGTATCGATTAATCCTTCTCTTAATTCACCTTCATTAGGTTCTAAATATCTTACAATTGTGTCAATTGCTTTCTTAGCTTCATCTCTTGATATCTTCAAATTAATCACCCCCTATCCTTCCATGTCTTGTATCAATTTCATCCAACTGATCTAATAATTTCCTACAAGCAGTTCTAATCGCATCCGCAACACTAACAAATTTATGCTGATCCCCAACATGTAATTTCAAATCATTTAGTAACTCCGCGGGCATATCTAAACTTATTTTGGGCATGTTAGGTCGAAATTGTAACCAAATATAATATTACCTGAGTAATATCTGAGTATTATTAATTGATTGATTCCACTAAATCTTCTCTTAAAAACTGCCTTGATGCATACCAAGTTGCTAAAGCCGCATAAACGAGACTAGAGAAAAACCATATCAATACATGAAGAATGTAAATCTCATTTTGAAGTAATTCTCTCATAGCTAAAAGAACATTTACAGCAGGTATTGCAAACCAAAATAATTCAATACTTTCAAGATTAATGAATTGCGCGAAAATAGCAGGTAGGAAGAAGAAAAGCATCATAGGCCCAAGTATTGATCCCGCCTCTTTTACACTCCTAGATCTCATTGCAATAGCCATCTCTAAAGCGACTACCATAATTCCAAAAATTCCAACCGCAATTAAAAATAATAATATTGAAGCCATACTTAATTCCGGTGGTTGGAGTATAGTTCCGTTCATCAAAAAAGAAATCGCAAAAATTAATCCTGCTAATTGTAAAAATATACTAACTCCTACTATACAAGTTACAGCTAACCATTTACCCAAAAGTAGCTCTAAACGAGAAGTGGGAGAACATAGTAATGATTCTAGAGTCCCACGTTCCCGTTCACCTGCAGTCATATCTATAGAGGGTTGTACTCCTGAAGTTGCTGTCCAAATAGAAACGAATAAAGGAATAATGAAACTAAATACAAATCCAGCTTGCTCCGCCTGTGTAGCAATATCACCTTGCAGTAGATTTCCGTCTTTTTGTAAAGGATTTAGAATAACATCCTCTTCTAAACCAGCTTCATCTAATCTTTGAGTTGTTAGATTGCTCTCCCATTCAGATAGAATTTTTGTGATTCTTAAATAAGCTTCAGAAGAACTTTGTTGAGTAGAATCGTATATTATTGAATATGTCCAAATTGAACTGTTTGAATCGTACGACAATCTCAACATAGAACTTATATTTGAGTTTTTAATATCTCTTAAAACATCACTAGTATCATTCAAACTATTATTCTCTTCAAGCTCGAAATATGTGATATTTAACAAATTTTCATCGAATTTAGAGGTCAAAAAACTAATGTTAGACACATCTACATTAGATTCAAGATGCACATCTAAGTGCATAGACTGTCTTTCATCTAATTCTGATTGCATTACAATTGGTAAAACAAAGAAAATGGCAGGAAACATCAATAGTGGTACCAATATCACTGCAAGTAATGTCCTCCAATCTCTAATGTAATCAATTAATTCCTTCTTACAGATAATAAAAATCGAATTGAATTTTTTCTTTTGATACATTTCATTCTTCCTCCATTTCTTCGATTAAATCCGTTTTTCTTGTAAATAATTGACGCCATGCCCTAGAAAACCATCCTTCTGGTTCTGTTTCATCCCTAATTCTTGCATCATCAGAAGTTAACTTAACATAACCTTCCTCAAGACTTAAAGTTGAAGTTTCAGACATCAGATTTTCTGGAGAACCATCAAATCGAAGTTGCCCATTATGTAAGATCAAAATACGATCACATACTTTCTCTGCTTCTGAAAGATTATGTGTGGAATAAATTACAGTACCGCCCTCTTTTTTCAGCTGTAATACTAATTTTCTGACTAATCTAGCGCTAGTTACGTCGAGTCCCGCTGTAGGTTCATCTAGAAGCAAGATTTCTGGACCATGGGCTAATGCTCTCAAGATGGACGTTTTTTGCCTCATCCCCCTGCTAAATCCCCTTGTATGCCTCATCAGATCATTTGAAAATGATAGAGCCTTAGAAAATCGAAGAGTTCTTTCCCAAGAAATTGAATCACTCACTCCGTTTAATCGAGAATAATAACGAATATTTTCCCATGCAGTTAAACGATGATAAAGTCCAGTTGATTCGGGTAATATCCCGACTGCTTCCCTAAATTTATCTATATTCTTTTCTTCACCATCTTTTAAGAAAAATATATCCCCTTTAGTTGGCCTGTAAAGACCACAAAGTAATCTGAGTAATGTTGTTTTTCCAGCACCGTTACTACCAACTAAACCAATTATTGAGCCTTTTTCAATGTCAATACTCAAATCCTCTAATGCATTTAGGTTTCCAAACACCTTACTGACATTTTTAACTTGGAGTAATAGTTGACCCATTATGTTATATCCAATAAGTCAACAAATATGATGGTTTCATTAAATTTACATTTAAAATAATTTAATAATAAGCAAATTTCCTAAAGACATTGAAATTGTAATTATAAGGCCAATCAAAAATACTGACTTAGCCGAGGATTTAATATTCTCTAAATTAATAAAAAAACCGACTGCTGCCATCATTGGAAATAATAGATATTTTCCTAACTCAATAAAAAAAGAGACCATGCTTTCAGGTAAAAACCAAGTTGACATAATGGCAGAAATTAAAAAACCAGGTATGAAATAAGGTATTTTTATTTTATTTTGAATGTTTTCTTCTTCATTATGGATCTTGTTTCCTAAGTAAACACATACAGGAACTACAACAATTAGTAAGGCCACTCTTGAAAGTTTTACTGCCGTAGCAATAATCAAGCCTTCATCCCCAATTGCCTCACCAGATGCAATTGTTTGAGGAACTGCATGTATTACAGAACCTGCCCAAATTCCAGCTTCAATTTGATTCATTCCTAATTCAATTGCAATTATCGGAATAAGAATAAATGTTGCTAAACAAAGTAAATTTATAACAGCTAAAACCATTGCAATATTTTCTTCCTTCATTTTTAATGAAGGTGCAATAGCTACTACTGCACTATTACCACAAATTGCACCACCTGCACCTAATGCTATTGATGTTGTGAGTTCTATTTTGAATATTTTTCCTAGTATATATGAAATACTAAAACAAATTATTACTGTAAAAAATACTGTAGTCATTCCTAATAAGCCAATTTCTGGCTGAGTTAGTAGTTTAAGATTAAGTCCAAATCCTAAAAAAACTATAATTATAGGCATCAAATTCTTTGTACACCATTTCCCACCTTCATCTAATCCTTTCATAAAAATAGAGCATGTAATTCCAATTAGAAATGCAATAGTGGCAGAACCTGGTGAAAATAATTCAAAGCGATCTAGAGATTTATTAATGTAGAATGCAATAACCGCAGAGATTAAAGCTACAATAATTCCAAATTTTTTATTTGTAATCATTAAATCACATTCCCTCTATGAAGAATGTAAGTTAATTCTCACTCTGCAGTAACTGTATACGTTAATTCAATAGGTGACTCAGAAATATCACTAGAAACTAATACAGCGCAGTAATTATCTCTTGAAACTCTTTTAGGGTCAATAGAAGAACTCTTTGTTAAATCTTCTTTAGAAAGAGATGATTCAGCTATCACTGCGCTATTTCCATCATTATATCTATCACAATTAAATTCATCTAGAATTAGCATTGAATAGGTCGAATTATCACCCATCTCTAAAACCTTAATCTGCCAAGAAATGGTATATACACTGTCTAATTCAATTACTAAATCTTCTCCAGCTGCAAGTACAAGTGTTTCGGATTCCTCAATTCGATTATCGATAACTACTGCACCAATTACGGTTAAAATATACATCAATAATGTGATCATTATCAAAACTTTGGAAGATTTGAAAACACTATCCGATCCTTCTTCAACGTTTTCTTTGAGTTCACCTTCAGAAAATAATTTAAAACCTCTTAATTCTAATTTTACAAAAGTTAAGAAAAGGAATAATGCTGACAATCCTAAAAGAAGAAAATCTTGTAGAGTTAATGATCCTGCAAATTCCCATGTAGGCCTAACTGCAGATGTGGATTCAGGATAATTACCTGTGATTTTCTCAAAGAAAACATAGTAGTAAAATTTGTCACCAAATTTACTTTCCCCTAGCAAACCACCTGGAAAAATACCTAAGATTGCATTAAAATAAACAAAAACAGACATAATCATTGAAAACATTAAACTTATTGAAAAAGTAATTCCAAAGATTCCAAGACTCCAAATAGGTTTTTTGAGTTTCACTTCTTTTTCATTCGATTCATTCGATATATCTTTCAAACTTTGAGTAAGTGTTTCCTTTAACTCCGAAGAAAAATCTTCAATACTCTGTGCGAGTTTTTCTTTTAATTCCTTACTTTTATCATCATCAATTTCAATTTCTGAGTTTTCTTCTTCTTCTTCGACTATTGCATTGAACATTTATGCATTCTCCTTAATTACTCCTGAACAACAAATATTTATAATAACCTCCATTTTAAATTTAATGAAAAGATGATTTTTTGAGTAAATGATATTTTGGAATAAATTTCAATGTTGAGACAATTCTACTAAAACTCCGCCTGTACTTTTAGGGTGTATGAATGCAATTAATGCACCACCAGCCCCCTTTTTAGGAGTTTTATCTATTAATTCTATCCCCGAATTAAGAAGTATTTCCAAAGTTTCTTTCAAGTTCTCAACCCTAATACAAATTTGTTGTACTCCAGGACCTTTTTTTGATAAAAATCTTCCAATAGGAGTTTCATCTCCTGTAGGCTCAAGCAGTTCAATCCTTGTATGATTTAAATCGGAATTAGGAGATGACAAATATCTAACTTTTACGCCTTGTTCTTCTACAAGTTCATCATCCATTTCCTGAACAAATCCAAGCATCTTCCAAAAGATGTCAGACTCATCTAAACTTTTTGTTGCTATTCCTATATGATCTACACTAATATTTTTCCCTTTCATATTATCACTTAAAATCCACTTGGAGGATGATAATCTCCAAAAACATCTCTCATTGAATTTACTATTTCACCAAGAGTACACCTTGCTTTAACTGCTTCAATAACCTTAGGAAATAGGTTTTCATCTGTTCTAGAAATAGAATTTATTTCTTGAAGTAATTTTTCACATAATTTATTATTCCTATTTGAAATTACATGAGCAAGTTTTTCAATTTGCTTTAATCTAATTTCGGAATCTATAGATTGTGGACTTGGGAGATCTTTTTCATCATTAATTGCATAATTAACTCCTACTATTTTTCTTTTTTCTGATTCAATTTCTTTTTGAAATTGAAATGCAGATTGATGTATTTGTCTTTGCTGATATCCTGCTTCAATAGCCCTTAAGCTACCTCCAAAATCATCAATTTTTTTGATTTCTTCTTTGGCTAATTCGTATATCTTTGTAGTCAAACCCTCGACTAAATATGAACCCCCTAAAGGATCTGCAACATTCGCTACACCAGATTCTTCAGCAATAATTTGTTGAGTTCTTAAAGCAATAGTAGCACTTTCTTCTGTAGGTAAACCGATGGCTTCATCATATGAATTTGTATGTAATGATTGTGTCCCTCCACATACAGAAGCTAGCGCTTGAATTGTTACTCTTGAAATATTATTTTGTGGCTGTTGGGCAGTTAAAGATACACCCGCTACTTGAGTATGGAATCTCAAAATAGAACTTTTAGGATTTTTAGGAGAATATCTCTCATTAATTAAATCAAACCATAATTTTCTTGCTGCCCTAAATTTAGATATCTCTTCAAAAAAATCATTATGGCAATTAAAGAAAAATGAAATCTGGGGGGCGAAATCATCAATTTCTAGACCTTTTTTAATAGCAGCATCCACATATGCAATACCATTTGCCAATGTGTAAGCTACCTCTTGCACAGCAGTAGAACCAGCCTCTCTGATGTGATATCCACTAACACTTATTGTATTCCAACGTGGTAACTCTTCTGCACAATATTCGAAAATATCAGTAATTAATCTTAAACTCGGATTTGGAGGGAATATATGAGTTCCACGTGCAATGTACTCTTTTAAGATATCATTTTGTATAGTACCACGTAATTTATCTTTACCTATCTCCATTTCTTCAGCACAAACAACATACATTGCTAATAATATCATAGCAGGTGAATTTATGGTCATAGAGGTAGAAACTTGATCTAAAGGTATATCTTTGAATAATTCTTTCATATCTTCAACAGTATCTATCGCAACACCCACTTTCCCCACTTCTCCTTCTGAAAGAGAATCGGAAGAATCTAGTCCGATTTGTGTTGGTAAATCAAAAGCCACTGACAATCCTTTTTGTCCTAGTTCCAACAACATTCTAAATCTTTTATTTGTCTCAATTGCGGAAGAAAAACCTGCATATTGCCTCATTGTCCAAACCTTGCCTCGATACATTTTTTCATGTATCCCCCGTGTATAGGGTTCCTCACCAGGTAAACTTTGAAATGCTGAATCATACCCTAACTCTTCAGCCCAATTTTTTGTTGCTACAACGGGTACATCTAATCCGCCAAGGGTCTTACGTGAGTCTGAATAATCTGTGACATCTCGGTCGACCATGATAATCCTCTAAGCACCAAGTACAAGTTCTTTATTTAATAAAATTATAAAATAATTAAATATAATTTAGCAACAACCATCGTCATCACAATTTTTATCTGATTTTAGTTCATTCTTTTCTCCATCTGATTCATTTTCAGATTTATGAATGTGACCGTGATCTTTTTCTGATTCTGATGCTTCTCTTAACTCAATTATTTCAACTTCAAAAGTCAATGTTTTTCCTGCCAACATATGATTAAAATCTATTGTTATTTCATCTTCACCAATTTCAACAACCTTGAAGGGCAATTGCATACCGTTTTCCATTTCTGCAGCTAAAACCATCCCTACTTCAACCTCTGGAGGAAATTCAGATGCTGGTACTTTTTGAATTGCTCCTGGATCTGGTTGACCATACGCCCTCTCTGGCTCTAACTCAAAAGTTCTCTTTTCACCCAATTCTGCACCCATTAATTCCTGTTCAAATCCCGGTATCATTTGCCCCTTACCAACCATAAATGTTAGGGGTTCTCTACCATGACTAGAATCAAATTCATCTCCATTTTCACTTAGAGTTCCCCTGTAATGTACGGTTACAATCATTTCATTTTCTACTTTCATTATTTCACCTTTTTATTGTATAATTTTTAATTAACACGACTAATTCGTTCGAAATATCCTCAGTTAATATTCCCTCTTGTTGTTTTTGAGAAACATATTCTATTGCTGAATCAATTCCAATCCTTTCACCCTTTGCCCATATCTGCCCAAAAATATTCGACCTATGCTCTTCGGCTACTGAAGAATTATCTAAAATAGCTCTAGCATCAAATCTAAATTCTAATTGTTTTCTTCGATTAAGTTTTTTCTGCTTAGGTTGTTTTCCTCCACCCTTCTTAGTTTTACGTATAGGTTTTTTAGGCTTTGTAACAGGTTTAGGACTTTTTTCCTCATTTTTCTTTGTGAACAAGGTCCCCTTATATGAGTCCGAAGAAGGTAATTGTACTCCTGTTTTAGCGGCCAGTGCATCACTTCTTCGCTTTAAATCATCTAATTTCGATGTTTCTATATCAACTTTAATTTTTTCATTTGAGCCTTTTGCAAGTTCTTTATCAGCCGTTTTAATTTTGGGAATATTTTTTGATTTATCTTCTATTTTCTTCTCAGAAACTTTTTTTTCTTTAACTTCACTTACTTCAACAATAACGGGATTTGGTTTTTTTGAATCTGGAATCTTTTGTTCTTCCTTTAATTCACTGGATTTTTTTATTGTATCTTTGTTTGAATCTATTTGCTTCTTGATGGATGATTCTTCAGCAATTTTCTTTTTTTCCTGCTGCTCCCTTATTTTTTTTCTCATCGCATCCATTTTTTCTTGTCTCGTGAGATTTGGAATCTGAGTTTTACTAGTTTCGGGACGATGTTTTTGTGTTTTTTTCTGAGGTTTAGCTGACGCACCAGGAGCAAATGGATTAAATGGTTCTCTCTTATTACGGCGTGCCAAATTATTCCTCCAATTAGACCCTCTAAAGCCACCCAATTAACACTTACCTTTTTTCAAGCCCATAATATTGGGGTTTGATCTGTCCGAAGATACTGTAAAACAGAACTCTCGCTTAGTTCAGTAATGTCTTCATGCAATAGGTGTAACTGACCTAATACAGCAATCATAGAGCCATTATCTACACAAAATTTTCTCTCGGGTACAAAGCTTGTCGCATTTCTTTCATTAGCCATGATCTCGCTCATTTCCCTTAATCTTGAATTACAGGCAACCCCTCCGCCAAGTAATAATTCTGATTTTGATGTGTGTGCTAATGCCCTTTCAGCAACTTCAATACATGCTGCAAATGTATGTTCTTGAATACTCCAACAAACAGCACCCAAAGGTGCTCCCTTCTTGATTAAATTACATGCTGCATTCAATACGCCTGAAAAAGCTAAATCCATACCTTGAACAGCATAAGGAAGGGAGTAATCTTCTAATTTTGCTGTGGGATTATTTTCAACCCATTCTTTAGCCAAAGTTTCTATTTTCGGTCCACCTGGGAATGGAATTCCTTGCTCTCTTGCAAACTTATCGAGCATGTTTCCAATTCCAATGTCTAGAGTTTCACCTAAAACACGATAACGCCCATCCATTTTAGCGATAATTTGAGTATTACCTCCAGAAACATAAAGCAATACAGGGTCATCACAGCCACATGTTTTTCTTCCAACTTCTATATGGGCAACACAATGATTAACGCCCAATAGTGGTATTCGCCATTTTTGTGAAATCGTACGAGCAACAGACGCACCAATCCTAAGACAAGGACCTAGGCCTGGGCCTTGAGAAAATGATACAGCTGCAAAGTCACTTGGATTTAAATCGTGTAATTTCAACAATTTTTGCAAAACTTCAGCACCTTTTTGGGCATGATGATCTGCGGCTTCTCTAGGATGAATACCTCCTTTTAATGGACGTACAGCGACAGAAACTGAATCTAAGGGGTATCCATTTGAATCTGCTACACCAATTGAAAATGTATGAGCTGTGGACTCAATTCCCAAAATATATCCACTAGGATTTATGCTTAAATCGTTCACTCCCATATTTCGTGCCCAAGTGGTACACCTTTTCATAGATGATGCTTATCGAAGTGCATGCGCCACCTAGTTATCGGCATAGGAGATTTGGCACATTTAGATGATGGAACTAGTGGTTTAATTAACGGCAATCAAATGAGCGATGAAAATAAATTAATTTCAAAAAACATGGGCATCTTAATTAATGATGGAATTATTGAAAAAGTTCAACCTCAAGAAGAGTTGATTGATGAATATATACCATCAATGAGCAAAAATTTACAAAAAAATTTTGAAATTCTTGAGATTAATAATATAAAAATTACAAATGCAGGAGGAAATGCCGTAATTCCTGGATTAATCGATAGTCATACACACCTAATTTGGAGTGGAGATCGATCTAATGAAGTTAGTTTAAGAATGAATGGAATGAGTTATAGAGAAATTTCTGAAATGGGCGGAGGTATAAAACATACAGTCACAGAAACCAGAAAATCCAATGAAGATTTGTTAATAGATTTAGGGGCAAGAAGATTAAAAGAGGCATTAAGAAATGGAACCACGGCTATGGAAGCGAAATCTGGTTATGGGTTAAATACTGAATCTGAATTAAGATTGACATCAATTATGAATGATTTGTCAATTGATAAAAATAACCCCTCAATAGATATTACTTGGATGGGCGCTCACGACATCCCTCCAAAAATCGATAATAAAAAAATTTCAAAATCAGAATATATTGAAGAGCTGATTAATATCCAACTTCCTGAAATCATAGAACAAGGATATGCAAGAAACTGTGATGTTTTTTGTGAACCAGGTTGGTTTAGTATTGAAGAAACTGAAAGAATAATTGATGCTTCATCTAAAGCAGGACTTTCCATTAGATTACATGTTGATGAGTTCTCTAATGGGAATGGTGCAGAATTAGCAGCTAAAAAAAATGTTGAAACGGCAGATCATGCACTGTACAGTACAGACGAAGGAAGAGAGAAAATGGCTAAATCAAATGTCATTCAAGGATTCTTACCTGGTGCACCATATACAATGGGACTTGACAAGTGGCCTCCAATTAATCAATGTATAGAAAACGAACAACCATGGACAATTTCTACAGATTTTAACCCAAATTGTAGAATTCTAAGTTTACCATCAATAGCTTCAATTTGTGTACAAAGATTAGGAGTTAATCCATTAGCAACCTTATGTGCAGCCACAAGAAATACTGCAAGTTCTGTAGTTCATAGAACAGAAAAGCCACATGGTATGATTAAAGAAGGATATGTAGCTAATATCAATATATTGAATGGAGAAAAATGGCAAGGTTGGTGTTTACAACAAGGTTCATCACCTTTCAAAGCTACTATACTGGAAGGCAATACTGTAATACATAATTAGTTAATATAAATCGCATTAAAAAATAAATATCAGGTTAATAGAATAAAAATAGAAGTTCAGTGATAGTATGCTAATGGAAACAATTGTTTGCTCGGCCAAAAGTGGTAATGAAAAGAGATTAAGGAAATTATTAGAAACAAGAATAACATTCAGGAAAAGATTTGATTCATGCCATAATGCCTGGGTATGTCAATCTGCAGATGGATCTGGAACATTTCTAGTCCAATCTATTTATTCAACAGAAGAAGCATGGAAAAAAATTTCTGAGAAGATTCAAGAAAAATTAGATCCTAAAGATGGTGGCATAGAATCTTGCCTACTTGGTCCTCCTTTGGTTGGTATGTTCATTTTTGAAGGGGAAATATAACAAAGTATCTCTAGTCGTTTCATAATTATGTATACTATTGGGCGTATAATGTATATTATGCGCCAAATATGTGATATGATGAGGAATAATCCGAATATGATTAAATTTACAAATGCCATTCAGTACAACGTTTAGAGTATTAATTTAATACTCTAAATGTATTTTT
>Ga0310343_10001046_pt1 | contig 13932 bp, 5 predicted proteins | sample HC15DNA2025_MG_FD_203519 | JGI IMG/M metagenome (GOLD analysis project Ga0310343, IMG submission 203519) | Marine microbial communities from station ALOHA, North Pacific Subtropical Gyre - HC15-DNA-20-25_MG | ecosystem: Environmental > Aquatic > Marine > Oceanic | place: Pacific Ocean: North... | reverse complement strand
GGCCTTGCCTTCGCCGAGCAAACGCAGGTTCTGCAGGCTACCGGAACTGCCTTCGACTTGCACCTTCCACCCTTTGCCTTGAGCAAGTTCAGCGGCTAGGGTTCGGGCGACGTCGTCGTATCTGCCACCACTTTCTCCTCCTGCCAGAATCCATTCCCTCTTGGGTGAGCCCGAGGTTATGAAATAGATGCAGGAAACGATGGCTAGGGAAAGAAGCAAGGCGATGCCCGCAATCCGGATTGGTTTCATGAATGACGCGATAAGGGGTTGGGGAGTGTTATTCGCATGGTTTGGGGGAATTCAGCAAATCCGCTTCCCCGAATCTCGTAAAGAGCCAATTTCGATCGGTCGGGCGTTGATTATGCCTTCCGTTTAAAATGCCCATCCATTCATTCTCTGTCGGTTGACTTTGCCCGGTTGAGCTTTTAGCGTGATGGCTTCCGTTATGCCGAAGATCGCCCGAATCTTGTTCCCATCCCTCGCGCTCGGCCTTGTCCCGTTTTCCTGGCTGCAGGCAAAGATTGATTTCAACAGCCAGATCAAGTCCCTCCTTTCCAACCGGTGCATTGCCTGTCATGGGCCCGATGAGGAAGACCGCAAGGCCGGTTTGCGCCTGGACACCTTCGAGGGAGCGACGCGCGACCTCGACGGGTATTCCGCCATCGTGCCCGGCAACCCCGAGGATAGCGAGATTCTCTTCCGGATAACCTTGCCCAAGGGAGACGCCGACCTCATGCCCCCCAAGGGAAGGGGAGAGAGGCTGAGCGAGGAAGAGGTAGCCCTGCTGAGGGAATGGATCAAGCAGGGTGCGCAGTACGACAAGCACTGGTCTTACAAGCAACCCGTTCGCCTCCAGACCCCGCAGGGTATCCATCCGGTGGATCATTTCATCCGGAAGCGTCTCCGGGAAGAAGGCCTGAAGCTCTCTCCCCGGGCGGATCGCCGAACCTTGGCCCGTCGCGTTAGTCTCGACCTGATCGGTCTCCCTCCGAGGCTTGAGGAGGTGGAGTCCTTCGTTGCCGCCAAGGATCCCAAGGCCTATGAGAATTTCGTCGACCGGTTGCTGGCCCGTTCCGAGTTCGGGGAACACTGGGCCAGAATGTGGCTGGACTTGGCCCGCTACGCCGACTCGGCAGGCTATGCCGACGACCCGCCCCGTACCATCTGGGCCTACCGCGACTACGTTATCCGGGCTTTCAACAAGAACCTGCCTTTCGACGAGTTCACGATCGAGCAAATCGCCGGTGATCTTTTGCCCGAGGCCGATGAGGATCAATTGATCGCCACCGCCTTTCACCGTAACACCCAGACCAACAACGAAGGCGGGACCAATGACGAGGAGTTCCGCAACGTCGCGGTGGTAGACCGGGTCAACACCACCTTCGCTACCTGGATGGGCACGACCATGGCCTGCGCCAATTGCCACACCCACAAGTACGACCCCATCACCCACGAGGAATACTTCCAGGTCTTCGACATTCTGAACCAGACCGAGGATTCGGACAAGCGTGACGAGAGGCCCACCTTGCAAGTCAAGGACGAGGCTTCCGAGCAAAGACGGATCCCTCTTCGCAAGCAGATCGAGGAACTGAAGCTTACCATCAAGCAGAGCAAGCCAGCCCCCGCGAAGGCCGCGCCTCCTGCCCGCAAGGGCCCTCTCAAGGCCCGCTTCGTCCGGATCATCAACCCTGACAAACAAAGCTACCTTCATTTGGCTGAGGTGGAAGTTTACCAAGGCGGCAAGAACCTGGCATTGTCCGGCAAGGCCACCCAAATAAGCACGGGTTACAACGGACCTGCCAAACTTGCCATCGATGGGAAAACCGATGGCGACTATTTCGTCGGCAAGTCGGTCACCCATACGGCGAAGGCGGACGGGCCCTGGTTGGAAATTGATCTTGGTTCCGAGCAGGCAGTCGACCGGATAGTTGTCTTTAATCGTACGGACGGTGGAGCCGGAAGCCGCCTCAAACAGTTTTGGGCGGTTGCCTATGATGCCAGGCGTAAACCCGTATGGGCTCACTTGAGCAAGAAAACACCCAATCCAAAGTGGGAAGGGAAGATTCCGAAAACGCACGATGCGTTTTCGAAAGCGGACAAGGATTTCCTCGCTTCTTATCTTAAGATGGATCAGCCGTCCCCTAGTGATGCGCTTACCAAGAAATTGAAGGACCTGGAGAAGAAGCTCGCCGCCGTAAAGGGTCCCACCGTCCCCATCTTCCGCGAACTGCCCAAGGAAAGGCGCCGCAAGACCTTCATCCACTTGCGGGGTTCCTACCTCAGTCACGGTGAGCAGGTCCAAGCCGGTTTCCCCACTTCTTTGTTTCCGGCTCCCCAGGGGGTTGAAAAGCCCACCCGTCTTGACTTGGCCAAGTGGCTGGTAGACGAGAAAAACCCCCTCACCGCCAGGGTCTCGGTGAACCGGTTCTGGGAGAAAATCTTTGGGGTTGGCCTGGTTGCCACGAGCGAGGAATTCGGCTCCCAAGGGGAACTTCCTTCCCACCCCGAGCTTCTCGACTGGCTGGCTACGGAATTCGTCCGGACGGGCTGGGACGTCAAGGCCTTCATCAGGTTGCTCGTCACTTCCGAGGCCTACCTTCAGAACTCCCACGTTACGGACGAGCTCGCCGCCCGCGACCCCGCCAACCGCCTCCTCGCCCGCGGCCCGCGCATCCGCTTGTCCGCGGAGATGGTGCGCGACCAGGCCTTGGCTGTGGCGGGCCTTCTCAGTTCGAAGATGTATGGCCCACCGGTCCGTCCCCCTCAGCCGAACATGGGTCTTAGGGCTGCCTTTGGTGGGGGGATCGACTGGAAGACGAGCGCCGGGGAGGACCGTTATCGGCGCGGGCTCTACACCACTTGGCGGAGGTCCAACCCCTATCCTTCGATGGCTACCTTCGATGCCCCGAACCGCGAGGTTTGCACCGTCAGGCGCGACCGGACCAACACCCCATTGCAGGCTCTCGTCACTTTAAACGACCCGGTCTACGTCGAGGCCGCCCAATCTCTCGCCCGCATCATGCTGAAGGCAGGCGAGAACCCGTCCGACCGGATTAAGGCCGGGTTCGAAAGGTGCCTTGCCCGTCCTCCTGTGGAGGCGGAGCTCGATCGCCTGGTCAAGTTGTTCGAGCAGGTACGAACCCGATACGCCGAGGATGCGGAGTTGGCCAAGAAGATGGCCACCGACCCTCTCGGGCCGGCCCCCAAGGATGCGGATTTGGCCGACTTGGCCTCCCTGACCGTGGCGGCGAACGTTCTACTAAACCTCGACGAAATTTTGATGAAACGATAATTTCCCGGAACCGATCACCGCAATGAATCCACTTCTCGAACAAATTCAGCTCAAGACCCGCCGTCACTTCCTCAGGAATTGCGGAATGGGACTCGGGGCCGGCGCCTTGGCCCACATTCTCTCTCCAGAGGCCTTCGCCTTGAAGGCCCCCAAGAACCCCTTGCTGCCCCGAAAACCCCATTTCGATGCCAAGGCCAAGCGCGTCATCTACATTCACCTGACCGGCTCCCCTCCCCATCTTGATATGTGGGATTACAAACCGGAATTGGTCAAGCGAACCGACGAGGCATGCCCCGACGAGTTCGTGAAGGGCAAGACCTTTGCCTTTACCTCGGGCACCCCCAAGCTCATGGGTACCCCTCGGACCTTCAAGCAATATGGAAAATCCGGAATGTGGATGTCGGATGCGATTCCGAATTTTCATGAGCATGCCGATGACTTTTGCGTGATCAAGTCGATGCACACCGACCAATTCAATCATGCCCCTGCCGAACTGTTCGTGCACACTGGGTTTTCTCAACCCGGACGCCCGTCCTTTGGCGCATGGACGACCTACGGACTCGGTTCCGAAAACCAGGACCTGCCCGGTTACGTCGTGCTCATTTCCAGCGGAACTCAGCCCAATGGCGGCAAGAACTCCTTCAGCGCCGGGTTCATCCCCTCCGTTTACCAAGGCGTGCAATGCCGGTCCAAGGGCGACCCCGTTCTCTACGTTTCCGATCCTCCCGGCATGGACCGCGGTTTGCGGCGGGCGAGCTTGGATGCTTTGCGTGATCTCAACCAAAAGGCATCCGAGCAATTCGCTCATCCCGAGACCCTCACCCGCATTGCCCAGTACGAGCTGGCCTACCGGATGCAGGCCTCGGTCCCCGAAGTCATGGACATTTCCAAGGAGTCCCCCCAAACCCTCGAGGCCTATGGCGCACAGGTAGGGGGAGCCAGTCTCGGCAACAATTGCCTGCTTGCCCGCCGTTTGGCTGAAAAGGGCGTGCGATTCGTCCAGCTTTTCGATTGGGGTTGGGACTATCACGGGACTAACCCCAAGGAAGATATCCGGGATGGCTTGACCAAGAAGTGCGCCACCATGGACAAGCCCATTTCCGCCCTCATCAAGGACCTCAAGGAGCGTGGATTGTTCGATGAGACCCTCATCATCATAGGTGGAGAATTCGGAAGGACTCCCTTCCGCGAGGGAAGAACGGCCCGGGGCAAGGTTCTTGGCCGAGACCATTTCCCCGACTGCTATACCATGGTGATGGCCGGAGGAGGAGTAAAGGGAGGACACGTTCACGGGGAATCCGACGAGCTAGGGTTCAGCGTGGCCAAGGATCCCGTCCACGTTCACGACCTCCAGGCTACCTGGATGCACCTGCTGGGATTCGATCACGAGCAACTGACTTACCGTTTCCAAGGTCGCGATTATCGCCTGACCGACGTCCACGGACATGTGGTCAAGGACCTCATCGCCTAGTTCCAGGCCTTGCGGCCTTTGCGTTTTGAGGTTGTTGGTTCGCAGGCTTCTTCTCTTTGCGGCTTTCGTTATTCCCCTCGGTTGCTGGGCCCAGTCCATGTGGATTTGGGAAAAGGACGGCAGGTCTGCGGGAACAAAACTGGGCTTTGCCAAGGCGTTCGACGTTTCGGGGCATCCGCTCGAGGCTAGGTTGAAGGCGGTGGGGGACTTCTGTTCCCTTGAAGTCCGGTTAAATGGCAGGAAAGTCGGCCAATCACCCGCCCATGGTTCCTTGATCGACGAGCGGGTGGAGGGCTGGTTGACCAAAGGGAAAAACATCGTGACGATTTCAGCACGCTCGGCGGGAAAGGCCCCGGCTGTTGCCTTGCGACTGGATTGGAACGATGCCAAGGAGGGTCGTGGTTCGGTCTTCAGCAATAAGAGCTGGGAGTCCGTGAAAGGGAGCATCGGGTCGTTTGGTTCCCTTTCCGAGGAAGCGTGGTGGAACCGACCACCCCTACTCCTCGATTCCCTCGACGACTACACCCAGTGGAAGCGTGCCTCCAAAGCGGAGGCCGGTACCGACCCCGGCACCTTCTTCACCCTGCCCGGTTTCGAGGTCGAGCTCCTGCGTTCGGCGGGTAAGGAAGAAAACTCCTGGGTGAGCATGGCCTTTGATCTCAAGGGCAGAATTACCATTGGGCGGGAGGACAAGGGCCTGTTGCGCTTTACTCTTTCGCCTGATGGCCAAATCGTCCGGACGGAGAGCATCGAGGATTCCCTCAAGGAATGCAGGGGATTGCTCTATGCCCACGGAGCCCTCTATGCCAACGCCAACAATTCGAGAGCTCTTTACCGTTTGCGCGACCTGGACGGAGACGATCAATTTGAGGAGAAGAAAGTACTTTACCAATCCGAGGGTGGGGTGGGGCACGGGCGCAACGATCTGACTCTCGGTCCCGATGGAATGATCTATGTCATTCACGGCGATTCCGTTCATATTCCCAAGGACCTCCCCAACCGGACTTCCCCCCTTCGTCGCAACCGTTTGCCATACCGTCCGAACGAGGGACACGTCTTGCGCTTGGACAAGGACGGAAAAAAAATCGAGGTATTCTGCGGCGGGTTACGCAACCCTTATGGCATTGCCTTCAACCGAGCCGGGGAAGCCTTTACCTACGATGCCGATGCCGAGAACGACATGGGCACGCCCTGGTATCGACCAACCCGGGTCAAGCACTTGACGAGCGGTGCGGATTTTGGATGGCGGGCGGTTACCGGGAGCTGGCCACCATACTACCCCGATCACCCAGACAACACTCCGCCAACCGCCCATATCGGGAAAGGGTCTCCCACCTCCGTGAAATTCGGATATAAAAGTAACTTTCCTCCTGCCTATCAGGATGCGCTTTTCGTCCTCGACTGGACCTTTGGTCGGATTCTCGCCGTCCACATGCTAGAGCGTGGAGCCGGATACGCTGGTGAGACGGAGGTTTTTCTGCGGGGACGCCCCTTGAACGTCACGGACTTGGAATTCGGCCCGGACGGGGACATGTATTTTACGACTGGGGGCCGCCGCACCCAGAGCGCCCTTTACCGCGTTCGCTACGCGGGGACAAGCGGTCGGCCGGGCGGTCCTGCAACTGTTCAGCAAACCCTCCGGTCGGAGATTTCCGCACAAGCTCGGACCCTTCGCCGCAGCCTGGAATGGCATCACGGAAAACCGGCTCAACAAACCGATGAGGCTTTGCTTGGTGATGGCTTGGCAGACAAGTTGACCTTACTGTGGGTTCACTTGGGGAGCGTCGATCCGCGTATCCGTCAAGCCGCCCGCATTGCCCTGGAGCAAGTGCCCTTGAAGCATTGGCGATCCGTCGCCTTGTCGGACAACGCAAACCCGGGGGCTCAACTGACTGGCTGGACCGCCTTGATGCACGCCGATCCCGGACAAGCTTCCACCATCCTCCCCAAACTGGCCAAGCTCGACCTTGCGTCGCTCGATGAGGACCTGATCCTCCGATCGGTCCATCTGTATGCCCTTTGCCTAAAGGATGGGCCCGGATCGTTTGGTCCGGAGATTCTTGCCCAGCTTCGACCCCTTTACCCAAACCAGTCGGATAAGCTGAACGGGTCGCTCGCGCCCCTGCTCATCGCCCTTGATCCGAAAGGATCGGTCGGCCGGTCGGTCGAATTGTTGAAAAGTTGCGAGGATCCGGTCCAAACGGTTCATTACCTGCACCACTTGCGTCATGCCAAGGAGGGCTGGAGCCCCCCTCTTCGGGAAACCTACTTCCGGAAACTCGGGGAAGCCACCGGGTACGTCGGGGACAGCCGCGGCTTGCCGACCAGCCTCGGCAGGATCCGGAAGGATGCCCTGTCCACGGTGTCCGACGGCCGCGCGAAAAAATACGAAGTCCTGTCCGCAGCCCGGGCCCGGATGCCTCCCTTGCCCGATCTTACGGGCAGGAAGTTCGTACAAAACTGGAAACCCGATGATTTTTCGGGGCAACTGGGCTTCAAGCCTTCGGCCGCTTCCGCTTCCTTCGGAAGGCAGGCCTTCGAGGTGGCCCTGTGCAGCCGTTGTCATCGATTTGCGGGGTCCGGTCATGCGGTGGGTCCCGACTTGACCGGAGTGGCCGGCCGTCTGGGTCGAAGCGACTTGTTGCGGGCCATCCTCCTTCCCTCCGAGTCCATTGCCCAGAACTACCGGACCGACGTCCTGAAGTTGACCGACGGACGTATCTTGACCGGTCAGGTCATCCCTACCTTGGATTACCGATCCCCTTTCCTCTTGCTTGCGGAAAATCCTCTGCAACCCGATCAAGCTATCAGGATACGAAAGGTCGACGTTCTCAACAAGAGGCGCTCGGAATCGTCCATTATGCCTCCGGGTTTGTTGAACAACTTGAGCAAGCAGGAGGTTCTCGACCTTCTGGCCTACCTCGAGGGCAAGGGCAACTAGGCTAGGACTTCCCTCATCGCGCCCGTGCTGTCGGCGAAGGAATCCGCCTTCACGCCCAAGCTTTTCTGGATGGTCACGAAGAGGTTGGAAAGGGGAACCTCGGAACCGAACTTGAGGAATTGGCCATGCTCAAAGCCCATGTCCTTGCCACCTGCGAGAACCAACGGGTAGTTGTTGTTGTTGTGGGTCTTGCTGTTGCTGCTGCCGTAGAAGAGGCAGGTGTTGTCCAGAACGCTTCCCTCGCCCTCCTTCATCTCGCTGAGGCGCTTGATCAAGTAGGCCAGGCACTGGGTCTGATAAAGATCCCACTTGCCTTTGTTCTCGGCCCCTTTCCCTCCTTTGCCGGCTCCATGGGCCAGGCCGTGGGCATCCTTGGCGAAACCGAGAAGGGAAGGGAATTTGTTGGCGATGGAAATGGCTCCGTGCATGCTTGCCAATTGGTAGGTGACGAAGCGGGTGGAGTCGGTCTGGAAAGCAAGGGCGATCAGGTCGAGCATGGTATGGATCAGCTTGCCCGGGGTCTCGTTGTCGGCGTCCAGGGTAAGGCCCTCGGCGTTGACCTTGGGCTTGGGCACGTCCAGCCAGCGGGCGGAGCGCTCTACGTCCTGTTCGATCTCGCGCACCGAGGTGAGGTACTGATCGAGCTTGTCCTGATCGGTCTTGCCAAGCTTGCGCTGCAGGGTTTTGGCCTCGCCAAGGAGAAGGTCGAGATGACTGCCCGTGCGGGTCAACCCTTTCCTCTGGGCATCAATGGATTCCCCCTTGAGTCCGAACAGCTTCTCGAATAGGAGGGCCGGTCGGTTGAGGGAGGGAATGGGCTGTCCGTTATTAGAATAGGACAGGGTGTTGGCTCGGGTGGGAAGCCCGGTGCCTCCGTCCGAGGAAAGGGTCAAGCTGGTGAAGCGGGTCTTGGTTCCGAGCCGATGGGTGCGGGCCATGAACTGGTCGAGGGAAATTGAGTTCTTCAACCCGGTGGCCCCGAGGCTCATTTCCTCCCCCGTGAGAAAGGTATCGCCACTGTCGTGCCCACCGATTCTTCTTACCTTTGGATGGGACAGTCCTCCCAGCACGGTGACCTGGTCGCGCCAGGGCTCGAGGGGCTCAAGCGACTTGTTGAAGGTGAAGTCCTTCCCTCCGCCCTTGGGAAACCAGTGCCAATGACCAGTCTCGCCATCTTGGCTGGGAAGGCTTACGCCGTAGGGAAAATAGATCGAGCAGAACCTGCGTGGCGGAGCCTTGACGGCCGGGGCGGCCAGGGATTCCATCCAAGGCAGGGCGAGGGATATGCCCGTTGCCCGGAGCATGGCCCTTCGGTTCATTTGGAACTTGTTTACGGTCATGGTCTTAGAAAATAATGAGAGATTATGCGAATTAACGCGACAAAAAAGCTTCGCTTCGAATGATGTTTTTCATCAAGGCGGAGAGCCGGTAGCCATCCTTGGCAAAGCCTTCGCTCAACTTCTTGACCGTGGGTTCGTCGGGCAAATCGAGGGATCGGCCGAGGGCGTAGGTCAGCATCTTGGAGGCCAAGGCGTGGGCAAACTGGTCCCGTCTTTGATCCATCAAGAATTTCTTGAGATCCTCTAATCCGTTGATTTTGTGGTTTCCGGGCAGTACGGTCTCGGTCGAAACCGGTTTTTTCATGCGTACGGTCTTTTCTCTGAACAAACCTATGGCGTCGTAGGACTCGAGAGCGATACCCCAAGGGTCGATGCTACGGTGGCAATCGGCGCAGGCCGCTTTTTTGCGGTGAACCTCCAATTGTTCGCGTACGGAAAGCTTTTCAAAGTTTTCCACGCTTTGCTCGATGCCCGGAACGTCGGGGGGCGGAGGCTTGGGTGGATCGTGAAGCAGGCGTTCCCTAATCCAGACGGCCCGCTTGATGGGGTGGGAGTCGGCCCCGTCCGAGCCGGAGAGTTGAATGGAGGCATGGCCCAGTACCCCGCCCGGCCTGTCCGTGCCCTTGAGGGAAACCCGCTCGAAACGCTGGGACTTGGGTCCCTTCAGGCCGTAGTGCTTGGCCAGGGAGGCATTGAGCATGGTGAAATCGGCATCAATGAACTGGAGGGCGGACGAATCGTTTCGGAGGATTTCCCTGAAGAACTCTCGTGTTTCGCTCATCATATCCGTTTTGAGGGAACTTTCGAATTTCTCGTAGTACTGGGGGTTGATGGCGACCCGGTCGACCCCGTCCAGATCGAGCCACTGGGTACTGAACTGGTCGGCGAACCGGTCCGATTTCTCGTCCGCGAGCATACGCTCGAACTCCTTTCCCCAAACTTCTCTCTTGAGAAGACTTCCATCTTCCGCAAGGGCGAAGAGCTGGTCGTCGGGCATGGAGCTCCAAAGGAAATAGGAAAGACGGGAAGCAAGCTCGTGGGCATTGAGGGGTCTTCCCTTTTCCCCTTTGTGTGGCTCGCTCAGGTAGATGAAGTTAGAAGAGGCCAAGGAGGCGGCGAGGGTTTCCCGGAGGGCGAAAAGGTCTGAGTCCTCTTCCTTTCGGATGCTCTTAAAATGACCAACCCACTGGGCGAGCTCATCCTCGGACACGGGCCTTCGCCAGGCTCTGCGCAGGAAACGGCCAATCACCGTCCTTGCGGTTCCGGGTTGGGAAAGGTTCTCCCCATCGTGAATGATTCTTCTATGCTGGGGAGGAGGCCAAGACGGGTAATCGTTGCGGACGAATTCCACCGAATCGATGATGATGCGGGAAAAGTTGGGGTCTTCCGGGTAAACCTTGGCTTTTTTCTTCCTTAGCCTGGGAAGGGGCTTGCGGGCTTGATGAAGGGCGATTTTTTCCGAATGAGCCAACCAGTCGGGGTCAAGCAACCGGTAATTTTTCTTCAGGTTCGCCAATTCTTTCTCGTCGAGGGACTCAACGCCTCCCAGTTTCCCGGCGACCTTGACCAAGGCCATCACCTCGGCCCGTTCCGATGGCCCGTCAAGCGGCGGGACCAGCATCGAGGAAAGGGAGAACCTTGGCCTGCCGATGGTCTGGCCAGAGTTTTGCAGAAAGTCCATCTCGACGACGAATTCCGAACCGCCTTCATGCTCGATCGCCTCGCCGAATTCAAAGGAACACGAGTGGTTCCTGCCCGTCTGGTTGCCGGGGCTCCAGCCCGAATTTTTCTTGTCCGCGTCAGTTGAGGCGGCGGCTGACAACTGTTCCTTGGTTTGCCTGAAGTTGCCCTGCGGGTTGATCAGTTTGACCGGCTTGCCTTTGCCCTCGGTTCCGATCGGCTTGGCGAAGACGCGCAGGTCGCTGAGGAGGAAGTTCCCGTTGCCCGCTCGGCCGGGACCTTTTTTCTTAAGGGACTTGTCGGCCAGGGCCTCAATCCGCATGGCCCGCACGCTTGGCATGTCGACGCGGGCCTTGATTACCCATCTGTCGTTCTTGGGGTTGGGCCCGGTGACCAAAAAGGATCCGTCCTTAAGCGGTACGAAACCGGAGCCATCGAGGGATTCGGGTTCGGCATTTCCGAGAACGGCCCAGACCGGCTCGGCGCTCTTTTGCTCCGACGGATCATGGAGCCATTTCTCAAAACGTCCAGGCAGTTTCTCCCGTTCGAACAGCTCGCGCCGGGCAAGTAATTCAGCCCTTTCCTTTTCCCATTTTTCAAGTTTCTGCCGGGTGGCCTCCGCATTGATCTCCTCCACGATTTCCTTGTTCTCTCCCTGAGGCGGGGGGTTGCCGTCCTTCAGGACGTTCTGGAAGGTGATCACGCCGTTGAGCTTGTCGAGCGGCACGTGGCTTTCGGGGCGAGGAAAAAAATGAGCATGGGAGGCGAGCTCGTAGTATTGAGGAGTGTTGGAGGTAATGGCTACTTCACCCAGGTCGTCCATCACGTTGAGGGTCAGACCGGATACGAAGTAACCGTAGCGACCCGAAAGAATGGGGGCAGGTTGTCCCGGCTTGCGGTCCGTGGAGGCCTTGACCCGGACGGTCAGTCGGCCTTCCCTGGGTGGCTTTTTGAAGGAACCGTGCCAATAATTGACCCGCCCGAGTCTCGGTGATGAGTAGGCCAGGTAGCGCTTGTTTCCCGGACCCCGGATATTCCCTTTGTTCCAAACCACTTTGCTGGTCGAGGTTTCAGGCTTCCCTCCATCGAGGAGGACGTAGTCGAGGGCTTTTCGGGCCGACTTCAGGTAGTTCTCGATTTGCACGGCCGAGGTAACTTGGCTGGCCCCGTTATTAAGAAACCCGTCCGCAGAAAGGGAGTCGTTGGGCAATTCGTCCGCATAGTCGATCTCGAAGCCCAGCAGGTCGGTCATGGTATGTTGGTACTCTGCCCGGTTCAGACGGCGCATGACCAAGGTGCTTTCAGTCCCCTGCATTTTTTGAAAGGCTTCGGAAAGGTTGCGGTCGATCCATTCGGTAAGAATTTTTCTATCCTCGGAGGACAGGGGATCCTCCTCCTCCGGGGGCATCTCACCGAGCTTGACCTGGTCGGATGCATCGTGCCACGTCTCCGCGGCGGCCCGGTCCTTGAGGAAATCGATGGAAAGAGTATCCAGCCTCAGCTTGCCCTTTTGCGTCTCCGGTCCGTGGCACTTAACGCAATGAGCCTCGAGAATGGGACGGACGTCCTTCTCGTAGGAGTACGGGGATGGCTGTCCGGTCTTTGCCTGCAAGGCAAACGTCCCGGCCAGTAAGCAGAGGGTCATCCCAAAAAAGTTTGTTTTTCGGTACGAAAGCACTTCCCTTTACCCTATCCCAACCCCATCCCCTGCAAAAGGAAAAAACCCGCTTAAACCGTGATTTTTTGGTCGCTTGTTCCGTTCTTTTTTCCCTTGGTTATGGTTTGCTCAACCCCTCAGCCGATCAAGCAATGAACCTCAAATCCATCCTCACCCTTGCCTGGGCCGCCTCCTTGGCGGTGGTCTTCTCCATAAGCGCCCGCGCTTCCACGCCCAACGTCATCATCATCATGGCGGACGATCAGGGGTATCAGGACCTCGGTTGCTTTGGTTCGCCCAAGATCAAGACCCCCCACATCGACCGGATGGCCAAGGAGGGCATGCGCTTCACCGACTTTTACTCGGGTGCCCCGGTTTGCACGCCCTCGCGGGCTTCGCTTCTGACCGGTTGCTATGCGAAACGGGTGGGTGGCCTTGGCGTGCTCTTTCCCCGGGACAAGCGGGGGCTCAACCCCGATGAGATCACCATCGCGGACTTGCTCAAGACGAAGGGGTACGCCACTGCCTGTATCGGGAAGTGGCACCTCGGTCACCTCAAGGAATTCCTGCCCACCAGCCAAGGCTTCGACACCTACTTCGGTGTTCCTTATAGCAACGACATGACCCTCGATCCGACTCAGCCCCTTGCCAATGACGTTGTTTTGCGGGAAGGGGTCACTTTGGAGAACATCAAGGGCCGGGTGAAGAAGAACCTAGTGCCTCTGATGCGCGATACCGAAATCATCGAATACCCGACCGACCAGAACACCCTGACCAAGCGCTACACCAAGGAAGCCATTGCCTTCATCAAGAAGAACAAGGAAAAGCCCTTCTTTATCTACCTTCCTCACACCATGCCGCACATTCCTCTCTATGCCACCCCCCAATTCGAAGGGAAAAGCGAGATCGGTCTCTATGGCGACACCATCGAGGAACTCGACTGGTCGACCGGTCAAATTCTTGAGACCCTCCGCAAACTCAAGATCGATCAGAACACCTTGGTCATCTACACCTCCGACAACGGTCCTTGGAAGCTTGCCACCAACTCCTGGGTGAAGGGCAACATGAACCGCCGTGTCGGTGGCTTTGCCCATCCTCTCAAAGGCTATAAGTTTTCCCGTTTTGAGGGCGGGATGAGGGTGCCGACCGTGATGTGGTGGCCGGGTCGTATCCCTGCCGGTAAGGAGTGCTCCGAAGTGGGGGCCAGCATGGATTTTCTGCCCACCTGCGCGGCACTGGCCAAAGCCGAACTTCCCAGTGACCGGAAGATCGACGGGAAGAACCTGCTCCCCTTGATGGAGGGCCGCGAAGGAGCCAAGAGCCCGCATAAGGCATTCTTTTATGGTACGGAGGCCGTGCGTAGTGGGAAATGGAAATTGAAAGGGAGGGAATTGTTCGATCTGGAGAAGGATATCGGGGAGACCAAGAACCTCGCCGCGACCAATCCCGAGGTCGTCAAGCGCCTCGGTGGTTATTTATCCGCTCACAAGGAAGACCTGGCCAAGAACAAGCGCCCGCCCGGTGGCCCGCCCAAGCAGCCCCGGAAGCGTA
>Ga0310343_10001045_pt1 | contig 13935 bp, 11 predicted proteins | sample HC15DNA2025_MG_FD_203519 | JGI IMG/M metagenome (GOLD analysis project Ga0310343, IMG submission 203519) | Marine microbial communities from station ALOHA, North Pacific Subtropical Gyre - HC15-DNA-20-25_MG | ecosystem: Environmental > Aquatic > Marine > Oceanic | place: Pacific Ocean: North... | reverse complement strand
CGAAACAGTTTCTCCCATGTTTGATGGGGTTTGTGACGGGGAATTACGTCCGTCAATAAAAGTGACTCAGGATGATAATAGTTAGGAGTGAGAGGCGACTTCCCCCTACTAAGGGGATATCGGAGTACCGTGACCCTAGGATGCCAGTGGGCCGGGAAGTAGCCTAGGCGGGTAATACAAGTACGGGTTGTGCTTGGATACGTCTCAGTTGAACCTTGGGATCCTACTAGACGTGTATTTCCATTGCAAGCGGCCCTCGGCAGCTTTTTTTTTGCGCGCAGGCGCAAAATTGGCCGAGAACGACGGAAAAAACGTTTAGCAATTTTAGCTAAAAAAATTGCTATTATGAGGATCGGAGCCTCCACGCGACACATCTCTTTCAGTGGCCTCTCCACCCCTCCCGCAGTCCCGGGACGGGTACAAAATTAATAAATTTATACAAGTACTCTTGCATATTATACACATGGGCCCCCACACGATGCGAGCGCAATTGAGCCGTATCGTATACTTGAAGCAGGTGCATCACTTGGGCTGCCCGAGCGCCCTGAAATGCGGGATACTCCGCTTTTCAGCATAAAAAAAGACGCACGTAGCGCCAAGATCCAGCTACAGTCGAATCCCCACCTTCGTACGCAAAAAATCTCGCCGGGCGTGCGCAGAAGCTGCCCTCCGCGCGGCTGCTAACCTGGTACGACCGGGCGAATCTACGGTCATCTTGGCGTATCTAGTGGCCGTCTTAGCGTCGCGAGAGACCGATTCGAGGTTCTCGGCGTACGCGGCGACATAAATAAATCGACGACTTTTGGGACTGAGGACAAGTGCAACCCTTTAGAAGCCACAATCGGAGCTGCGCTACGATACCAAACCCTGCGGAGCCTCACGGCAACCGAAATCGGGGCGGGGACCGTAAATGTGGCCAAGATGGTAAGGGGGTCGGCGGCGGCGGCGGCCGGGCCGGGCCGGGCGGCGGCGGCGCGGCGGCGGCGGCGGTGGCAGTGGCAGTGGCAGTGGCAGGCTGAGGCTGAGTCCCGAGTCCCCCCCCCGGGCCTTTGTCGCAAGGAGCCCCCTTATTTTATGAAAATCCACACTACAGGGCTACCGTGACGTATGTATGCGCCGTGATCTCCGAGCCCAGCGGGGCCCGGGCGGGTAATGAGAGAGGGCACGACCATGAAGTTTCTGCGCTCAGTAAAGCGCCGAAGATGTCAGTCTCAGCGTCAATGCGGCTGAGCCGTCCGTGGTGGTGCAGATCGGCCGCACACCGCATCGCGTCGCGCGAATGCGCGGCGCCGGGTCGAGGCGGCGACGCTGCGAGTACGCGCAGTGAATAAAGTTCGGGTGTACGTGGCGAAGCTCCTGCGCCGCGTCACGATAGGCGAGGCACTAGCAGTTATCAGGAATACGCGGCGGCGCCTACGTGCACCCAAGGCTTGCGGTAGCAGCGTAGCGGCAATAGGCAGCGGCGGCATTGACATCGCAATGCACGCGTGCTGTCAAATGCGCGCGCGGCGAGCGGCACTCCGAGAGGGCGCACGGCGCGCCGTCGAGCGGCGCCAGGCCGTGTTGAAGTTGAAAAGAATCTGTCCTCGAACGGCCCTGGGAACAACCGCCGGTCGTGATGCGAAGTAAGGCGTCATGAGCTTATTTAGGTGTTGGGAGGACGAGACTGATTCCGAGGCGGAGTCAGTCCCGCGTGGATGCGAGACGAACGACCTCGATTTGCGCGTCCCCAGAGTTTCAGCGACCGTTGCGACCCACTCGCGTACCATCGCGTCCGTCGCGGCAATCTGCTTTGATCAATTATGCGCACAGGCTTCGCATCGCACGCAATCGCCACCGCCTGCGCCATTACTATGGTCGGCCGCGACTATATCCCGCAGGTCTCGCCGCCGACGTTGAGCGGCTCCATACGCTCGCTCGCAACGGCGACGCGACAGCTGCGCGCCGCGCAAGTTCCGAGGCGCTCGTCTGGCATGGTCATCTTGCGCCGCCCGTCGCAGCCGGCGCACCATCGATCAGACGCTTGGCACCTGGGGCTCGCTGGCGGTACACCATCGGCGGCTGCTCGGGGAAAGAAAGGGCTCCATGGATGATGTCTCGTAGTCGACAACTCGCGCAGGTTGTAACACCAGATTCCTGGGTTCGAGACCCGCTGCACGCATACACGCCCGCCGCGCGGCACGAGATAGCATGCGCCGGGGCGCTGAGTATCAACGACATGCAAAGTTTAGGCGCGCTCGATGGAAATGACACTACACAAGGCATTGACTTGGGCGATGCCGACGACGAAAAAGACCCTTACCACCCTCCGTTTCTCAGATATCTATGGGAAGTCGCGTCCTCACGCCCCTACCCATCGCCTTCTGCTAAGGGTCTATCGTCGCTGCTGCAGGAAAACATAGAGGATCTCTCTGCCACCATGGATTCCTGTGACGAGGCCAGAAGACCAAAATTGGCGAAATAATCTCGGCGGGCGAGTTGAGTTTCCACAAGGATGGTGCTGAACTGCTGGCGGGGGCTGGGGCACAGCCCGCATAAGTCGTGCAACAGAGACTCTTTTGGCGAAATGCGGATGTTTAGCCGGGCTTGGGATTGCCACGGGCACAGCATTGATGCAAGACGAGTAGTATAGGGAAAATGTATACTTTATGTCCCATCCTGACGGATGAGCCATAAAATACTTTTTCCATTTTTTAGAAATCCGACATAAAAACCACTGGCTAATAAAAAATATGTCCGAATCAAAAAAAGAACGTATACTATATGTCCCTCCCCACGAAATGTAGGGAATTCGTTCCACGCCGTTAGGCGGGGGACTAATACTATACGTTTCGTCTATACTACTAATGCCAACGGTAAATATTTGGCGATTTTTATGTCAGTTCCGACTCGGAGTCAACTTGAAGTTTTTTTGACATATTCAAATTTTTTATTAGTTGGTAAAAAAGGGGGGATGGTTTTTATGTCGGATTTCTAAAAAATGGAAAAAGTATATTTTATGGCTCATCCGTCAGAATGGGACATAAAGTATACATTTTCCCTATACTACTCCCCGCCCCGGGCCGCCCGGGGTGGACTCGTCACGGTAATGCTAGGATACAAATGACTGCGCCTTCCTTCTAAACACCAGTGCCTACATGCAGTTCAGGTTACCCTGGTGCCTCACTTATGACTTCACTTGTGCATAACCGGGGGGTTAACCTGGGATCCACACCGGGAATTTTTTTACAGTAGTAAGATTCCCGGGCCGAGCGATCCTCCCTAAGGTAAATTCGTGCTGAATTACCCTGCGACACTTAATGTTCCGTGGAGACTTCGATTTTTAGGGGGGGGGTCGTCGCTTTTGCACCGTTGATGGCAATGATGCGCTTTTTGCGCAAAACGCCCTACAGCCACGCGGCGACCGAATGGCGGGAAACTTTTGCTGAGACGTAGGTTCCGTATGCTGAAATAATGGGCTGTGCGCAGTTTGGTACCTTGCGGGCAGCCTCACGCAGAGAAATCAGCAGCGATGCTGTGCGATGGTCCGAGATAAAACCCGCCCCAAACCGCATCGCTCCGAAGGACAGTATAAATGGACGCGTAATTACGCCCTAATTTTTTCCTATCGTTCCCCAGTCGCTATCGTACCTATTGGAATTTCCGGTGTGTGCCCAGGGTGACCGGGGGGTCACAGTCACACTGTCACGGTTAGCACCAGACTGGCCCTGAGAACACGGAGGGATGCGTGCTACAGTGGCGGATTCGGGTGAGTTCCGGCCCTTCATCTAGAGACGTCGGGCGCCATCCGAGTCCACTGCCGGCACTGGCACTGGCACTCTGCTTTTTTGAAGTAAACTGAGGTTCAACTTGAGTTCCAATCGGAGTTGGCCTGGACTCTTTGTATTTTTCAAAAATTAAGGTCAGTTGCGCGGCGCCTAGTCCGCGCACGCTCTAGCAACGCGAAGTTGGTAACCCGGGGACTGTAGCCTTCTGCCGTGCCAGCCAGGCAGGCTTCAGTAGGGCCCGGAGCGGCCACAGCATCATGATGATCTACTAGTAGAGCGCAAATGTCAACTTGGGAGATGCCTTATGGTTGTTCTCTCGTCTTTGTTGTCTCTCAGGGAAGGCAGTCCACCATAACTGACAATGATGATCACGTCACTCCTACCGCCTCTGTTCCACTGGGCGGCACACGGCCTCATGATGAAGAATCCACTTCGCGTGACCGGTGGCGTTTGGCAGGGGTGGAGGCAGAGCACGTACAAGCCGCTCGCCACCCCCTGGCCGCCCCAGGCTAAATCCACTACTCAGTGCGCCTATTAATTTTTTGGACGGACTCAGAAGATACATCTTTGTATCCACCCGTCAGGATGAGGCAAGATTCTATGTACTACCGCCAACACTAGACGCAAGCACATCTCAGCTGACATCGTCCAAAGTTAAAAGTAAATTCGTGTATAGGTAGCTCCCCTCAGACGACCACAAAACTTAGTTCGACTTGTTTTGGGGCTGTAGCAGACGGTTTTAGACATCTAGTTTAGGCGCCATGCGGGAGGAAGCATAGCATTGCCGCGCCCGCCAGTAGAAGAATATCACAGTTGGGCTATATAGACTGGGACTACTCATCCCTGAGAACCCAAGCTCTGGTGGGGTGGGTTATTTTACTTCAGTCATAACTTCTAGTCCGAAAGTGCCGGTGAAGCTGTAAGTGCTTCCTGACCATCCACCATAGTTACCTATGAATCCGGCTCTCTGTCTCCTGCCGCGCACAACCTCCTGATCTAATCTACTCTATTCACAATATGGTGACTCGGTGACGGGCAACAGGTACATGATTGACGATCTTTAGGTTGTAGGCGTTGGCCTTATGTGGACGTTGGATACCCCGCATAATAAATCATGAGAAGTCGGAGGCAGAAAATGCAGATCGTGATCATGAGTTGTCTCGATCGCATGGACCCTCAATAGGGAAAAAAACATGTTGTAAACCTTTGCATGATTCGACTTTGTTTTGACAAACTGGACGGTTGAGAAAGCCCCCTGGGTGATTTGCAAGGGAGAAGAAACTTCTAGAGCTTTGATCCTACTTAATTGGCTAGAGAAATCACATGCATAGAATAGTTCGACCTGTCCAAGGAAATGTATGAGCACAGCGCCCGCAACAAAAAATCCGTGGCCGAACTGTTCATCGTCAGATACCAGGTCTGTGTCAGGCACAAGCACGTTATGATTCTCTTCATGCCCAGAAAGTCCAAAAGAGAGCGAGAGTAAAGACCAAATATGGTAAAAGTTGCGCGTGGCATTCAAATCAAAAATGTGGCTTTCAAGGATATGCGCCGTTTGAAGTGACTTAGTTAGCTCACCAAGATGAGCGAGAGCTCCACAGGAGAGCTGGCCCAATGAAGCGTAAAATTGCTGAGTCGAGTCCAGTGTGGAGTTGAGAGTAGTTTTGGTGGGAAACTTGAAAGTGGTAAACCGAAGTGCACATAATTGCCCACGCAAACTTAGCCAATCCAGCACATTCGAGAGATCCATGATGAAGCAAATTGTATTACCGACCTCCTTAAAAGCCTGAAAAACTTCAGGTCTCAAGTCCACACCCGCATGAACGAAATTTTGTAGTACTGCCTCTAAGTGTCTGAAGCAAGTGGTGGGTCCATACATCATGTTATAGTTCCATGGCGGAAATCCTTTGATAATTGCGTAAAGATAAGTAAGGGTATTCTCGAGTTGTTCTTTGACGAATTGCAATAGACTTTTTGTAAGTAAGGGTATCCCAACAACCCCGAGAGTGCATATAATTGCCTCAATATGAACCATTCCTATGAAGCTCCTATGAAGCTTAGTTGCATTTTCGCAGACGTGCTTGGGTGGGGCGCAAAAGGTGGAATGATCATAGCTGGGGTTTGGGTGTCTACGTCGGGGAATATCCGCAAGTGATGATATCACAAATCTTCTTGTAAACCCATTGTAAGAGTAATTTGGGAAGACGTCAGTCACCAGGCATGCGAGAATATGCATTAAGGCTCTTCCTGCAAACGCTGTTGGTCCCACAGCTTCATCTACTGTGGTAATGATTTTAACGAATGGATCTAGTTCAAGATGCTCGTCGAGTAATTCGTGGGTCTCACGCACGACACGAATGGCTTTTTGGTAGTCCAACACTTGAGATAAATCACTTGCTTCAAGTTTCTTCGCACAGTAGTCAAGGTCATCATAAAACTTCCCGTTGACGTGATGCGCGATTAAAAAGTTAAGGTCAATAATCCGGCCAAGGACGTGAGTATTTCGCTGTGATATTGGCACGTGATACCTCTGAGCAGCAGGCACATCAGCGCACTTTAGAGTTGGATGCAAACGTTCGTGGTGTGGTGCATCAACGTGCCTCAATCCCACCATTTTTGTGTAATAGGAGTACACATGGTCGGACACCAGAAAGACAATTTGGTCGAAGATTAAATTAACTTCTGCCTCTATCTCATCGTACAGGAAGCGCTGGGAAAGAACACTTATGCTCCGGTGAGCTGCGTCATTGTAGGTGTCTAGTGTATACAAGATATTTTCAACCAGAGGCATCGACTTGTGCTGGTCTGTAATTACATGCTCCGCGAGAATCCATGCAAGTGAAAGTTCAATTGCAAATTGTACCTCCCCAGATAGTTCAAGGTAAAACTCCCGATACCAAAGGTCGCCCAGGTCGGAGTTTGAGGTTAAGGTGCCTGTATAGTTGAGTAAATACTGAAAGCACAATGACTCGCAGTAGAAATAATCCATAAGCTGCAAATCTTCTTTCTCTAAGTCCTTCTTGGAAAAAAATTGAACACGGAGCTGATTTCTCGGATCATACATGGCGCGCACCATGGTCCGCAAAAGTCGAAGCTGTGTAAATGTTGGACCAACAACACGGGCTGTGTGTGTAGGTTCAACTCTGCCATCCTGTCTGGAGTAATATATATAGTCCGTGATTGGCTCAATATTTTTGGGCCAGTCGCTGACTAAGCGTCGTAGTTTTAGAAGGGGATTGATTATTGCGCGTTTTCGCTTATGCGCACGATGCAACGGAGGTACTAGCCCTCCTGCTGAAAATTGCTGTATTTTGTGGTGGATATGAAGTCGGATGTAGGGGGCGACATGAGCCTCCGCTTGAGTCAGCATTGAGGTCAGCGATTTGATCATCGAGATTATGTCCACAAGAACCCCAAGTTCCCGTGGAGAATAGTTGTATCGAATTGCAAGCTCATAGGGGTGATCTGATTGCTTATCTAACTTAGTAATGATAGCTGCGGCGCAGGGATGTGTTAGCTTCCAATGGTAGGACTCGAGCACGGCACAGGTCCAGGACTGCAACAGCTTAAAGCCATCGAATACCATCTTCGACACAAAGGCTGCATATTTTGCAGTGGCAGTGTCTTTCTTGAAGAGATAAGTTGCTACCTCAGTTAGTGTTTGCGCCAAGTACGGCATATATTCTTGGTGCTGCAACTTGATTCTGCTCCACTGAGACGGTAGTGAGTAATGAGCGACAATTCTCCGGTCAGCGTTGCCGCCCCAACTTATCTCCATACTAGCATCCCAATGGGGGGATCGCTGAAGGATAATAAGCATGGTCATCGACATGTCCCCACACTCTGGAACAACTGGATAGGCTCTAAAAATAGACTGGAGCGGAGTGAGACTTATACGCCTGTCCTTAAATACGTTCACACTTTTTACGCTATCACCCAGGTCCCCATCAATTAGCAGCATAAGCCGCGGCAATGACCGTACTAACCGGTACTTCTCGTCTAGAAGCACATAGCGGCCATTCTCGATAAACTCGACATTTTGTTGAAGAATATCTATCAGCACGAGTTCATGATTGGGAATTCGCTTCAAGGCGTCTCTTAAATTATTAAGGATAAGCGAGTTTGAATATTTGAAGTTAGATAAAAATAGTTGCAGTTTGTGCTTCTCCCGGGCAAGACTATCTCCATTAGGCAGGTCCATTCGCAATACTTGCAACACACGGTTGTAACGAGAGAAATCAGTTGTCAGTGAGGCTTTAATGTCTTTGAGGTTGTCTAATTTTTGAAGTAGATCCATTAACTTTGTAATTGCATTGTAGTGGCGGTCAGTATTATTCCCGCGGACCTGTTTGATCGCAAGGTCCTGCATGCTTTGCAAAAGCATTGCGATGCATCTCTCCTGAAATTCCATAAAGCGTTTGATCTTCTCGATTTGTGGAGTCAGCACTTGAAACGTCTCCAGGTCCAACTTGTACTTATTCTCTATACTCAAATTGTTTACCACTGGCACTGCGCGTCCCACACTCCTGAATGTGTACAACATCTTAATGTGTTCTAATCCTTCCACGACTAATGCCTCCATCCCTGCGGTCGCGATAGTCTCTTCAGCAAGTTCTGTCTGTAGGCCGATATGATCCTGGAATTGGATAGAATTTGTACCGGACAGCATTGCTAGCTCTAATCCGGTAGCATGGGACTGAATTTTTGGGCCATGCTCGACCATCGAGTACATCGAAAGAACATGTGCCTCGGTCACCCATATCTTTCCCAGGTCAGAGATTGCACTCAATCGCTGATCCATGCCTAATTACGAACGCAACGCATGCATAAAACAGCCGCAATTCTTTCTTACATATACCTCTCCATACCTCGCAATACTGGTACTGCGGTACCGTAGGTACCTACGGTACCTACGGTACCTACGGTACCTACGGTACCAGCAAGTACCGTAGGTATCAGCGGATACAACCAAAAATATAGTAAGGGCCAAAATAATGTTGGGTATAAATTTGATTACCAGGGTTCCGTTTTGATGCCCAAGGCCACCCGAAAGGCTGCATAGGAAGAGGAGGCGTGTACTCTGTGGCCGGACCTCCCCCTTGTCCGAGCAAATCCGAGTCCCTTCAAGCGCCTCACTGGCAGGCTCAGGCTGAGTTCGTTTTCAAGTTCGAGGCGGAACGACACGAACCCGCGTGCCGCTCGACGGCTAACGCATTACTTTGGCTCGCTTGTGTCCACTCCTCTGCCTAATGTTCTATTTCAGCCCGCAACAACGGTTTCATACAGTTCAACTAAAGCTCAACAAGATGGGGTCCGCTGGAGACGCGGTCTGCGGCAGAAGAAGTTTTAGGAGGCGGTCTATCGATCATACAGAGGGTCACGGTTCCAACAAGACTAATACTACCAGCTGTGGGGGAGCTATGCCGATTTCCGGACCTCATATCTCTGATGTATGGAGAGGCAAGGATACAGTTTTAGGGTGCGACGTAAGGCCGTATTGAACCGAAATACCGCGGCAGCGTCAGGGGCGCATCGGGGGCCGCCGCGGGGTTGCCCAGAGGGGAAGCGTCACGGTCCCCGTGCCCGGGTCCTTCTTTACTTCAAGTTTCAATTTCACTGGCATGTTATTTGTTTATCTATCTATTAATTACCTCAAGTTACTGGTAGTACACTATCAGAGAGCAATGGGCGGGCGACAGCGACGGGCCCACCGGCCCAGGAGACCCCAAAACCTACTTTAAAGGCCTCCGTGAAAGTGCGTGACGAGTTCTCGAGCGCTTAGGTTCAATTCGCCCTACCCGGCCCGGGCCGCGCGCGGTTTGAGTGTCACTGGCACAAGTTGAATTGAAGGCCATCATGATTCCATGATTGTCGTTTCCTCATGGGTGTCGTTTTGCCATGCGATGCCGATGAGATACTGTTGGTGCGAACCAAGGTTTATCTTCACCTGGTTAGCGCTCATGCATATAGGTTGCGCATTATTAATATATTCGTCACCGTGACATTCAGAGCGTCCAAGTTTATAAATATACTACTTGTCGTTTTTTATATCATTTTGGAGATCAGAGGTCGGTTGTCCTGTGAGCGCAGCAAATGGGGCTTAATCGACCTCTAAAATATCGAAAGGTGTAAAAAATGCTACGTCTGTGTCTGTCATCATCTATCGTTCATTGACGGTTCAAGTTACGTGACCGTGACCTTATCGCCGTGTCCGAGTTGAAGCTCGATTGGGCATCCTACCCCAAGCAGGATGAAGGCGCTTTAGGAGCTTGTTCCTTTTCTCAGGTCCCGCTTAATTAATAAATTAAAACTAACTTCCTTCATTCAAATGGACGATTGCTAGGCTAGGCTGTAGCATGGGTTTTCTGCAGGCTATTTTCCATTTCCATCACGAGAGTTTGGAGGAGCCCGGCGCCGTTAATCACGGCGGTGGCAGCAACTAGCACGGTGAATGGAAAGTCGGGCCGGCGCGAAAGCAGGCGCAGCGCTGCAATCTCGGCGTACGTCACTCCTCCAACAAAAACAACAACCAGAACGGGCTTGGCACCGGGGCTCGCTGGTGACCCGGGTGAAACACGGTGCAGCGCGCCGGCGGCGAGCACGCCCGCCCCGGCGTCGTCGAACGCGCATCCAAGTTCCTCGCGCGAGAACGCACGGGGTGCATATGCAAGATGCGGGAGGCCGGGAACTTGCGGGAGCGCCGTAGCGAGTGCGGCGCCATCCGGCGCGGCGATCGCTTCGACGAGGCGGACTGAGATCGGCGCATAGCCCGAGGAAACCTGTGCAAATGCGATCTGTCGGTGACAATTCCGCCTGTCCCCCTCAGTCTGGGCAGTGCAATATCCCATCCGGGGTCCGCTTAGGTATAGGCGCGCAGTGCAGGGAGCCCGGCACGGGGCGCCGACTACGAATTGAATGCAACTTGAGTGAAGACAGCTAGCGCCTCACGCCGGGGTGTCGCGTATGCGGCGTCGCTCGGCTGGCGTGAATTAACGTCGGCGACCACAAGGCGCAGCGCGCGCCGAAGTGCGGCAAAGGGCGTGCGGGCGCCGCCACCACCGAGGACGAGGCCTGCCGCCGTCGCGTCGCGAGCACGTGCGAGCAGGCCGACGCGTTCCAGGTGGTGGAGCGTGCCGAGGAGCTCGAAGCCATACGTCTGCAGTACGCCACGGCGGAGCGCGTCGTGCCGCGCGGCGCGAAGGCCGCCCGTCGTGAGCGACGCAAGACACGCGAGGCGAAGGAGCGAGAATGGCGGCTCTCGCGTCGCGAGGAGGTCATCGATTACGTCGAACGCGGGCTCGCCCTCGAGGAAAGTCCGCTCGGCATGCCATCGTGCGCGGAAGGCGCGTGCATCTGTCGCGCGTGCGACGCACTCCGCGAGGCGGATGTGCGTCTGGAGGCTCCGGTACGCCGCCGCTAGGCCCGGGATGCGCTTCACGAAGTCGTGGATCTCTGTGATGGACGCGTCGCGGCGGGCGCGGAATGCGTCATACCTGTACGAAACCGGCCTTTAAGGGAATCCTCTCGACACGATTGGGACTAAGGGTCAGGGCATCTCGCTGAAGCCACAAAAATCGGGGATAATCTCCGAACTTGGACATCTACGCTGTGTCGCACGCTGCGCGTATCGCCTTGGCGCGATCGCCCAGACGAGCGCCGAGTTCTTCGATGTTGAGGTCGCGGACCTCGGCGTAGAGCGCATCGCGTGAGTTGAGCGCGTAGGCGACGCGGTCGCCGTCGGCGTCTGCAGCGGCGGCGGAAGCTGTCTCATCGGCATCATCCGCGACAACAGCGCGGGGTAGGCGCGCACAGCCGTGGTGGATGCCACCCATCACCTCGTCGACGAGCCCCTCGTAGGTGAGAGGCGTCACCATGGGCGTGACGAGGTCGGCAAGTCGGTCAATAATCACCAACGTGTCAACGTCGCGGCGCGCGCGCGCATCAGCCGCGTCGCTAAGGTTGCACTGTGGCAGCACGCCGCCGAAGTCGCGCGGCCCCGCGGCGGTAGCAACCCCATCACCGCCGCTGCGCGCGCGGCAGCGCGCGCGCTCGGCCCGGAGGTCAGCGCGCGCGAGGCGCTCAGCAACGCCACGCGCTGCTGTGCCGAACGTCCGGACTTCACGCGGTGTCCCGTAAAGCTGTTCGAAACGCAGCAGAAATTGAGTAACACACTCGAGTGCTGTCGGGTCGCCATCGACCGCGACCTCGCGCAGGCTGTCTGGGAGTTCGAGCGAGAGTACGTCGGTGTCGAGCGCAATGGCATCGAGGCGGTACGCGCCGACGCGAACGTGCGGCAGAACGCCCGCTTCCTCAAGCACGTGTGTGCAGAGGACAGTGGTCCGCGGCACCATAAAGACGTGAAACCGTCGCGGTGTGACCTCGGCCATGTTTTCGTTCATCACGTGGCCAGCAATCAGCATCATCGCAGCAACCGTCGGACGGACGAGATACACAACTCGGTGTTCGCGCACTGCGTCGAGCTCTGGCCGCAGTGAGCGCACGAAACGGACGCCGTGCGACCGGAGTGCCTCTGCACCGCCAGGCACGACGTGATCCAGCTGTCCGCCGATGCCGCGATCCAGGACCAGGCATATTTGACCACCCACATCATCCAAGAGAAGATATAGCTCGGATCGTATCTCCGCAGTCAACTGCTCTAAGGCGAGAGCTGCCGAACGCCGGCTCGGAGCAGGGGCGGACATGCAGCTCTTTGTCTGCTAGCAGGTGCCGCTATGCAAACATCCTCGCGTACTAAGAGTATGGTTCGTTTGCGTTGTACAAGGAGGGCTAGAGCGCCGGCAGTGAGTCGTTTTATTTGCATAGCGCGGCGCTGCTGCCAGCGATAGTCCTGGAAAGCCCTGTGGCATTGCACGCGGAGGCCCCTGGGAGCAATGGGGCCGCGCCGGGGCAGCCCAAGGAAGCATCATAGCCAGCGGAACGCTCAGGGGCAGCCGGCGGTACCTTGACGACGCGCAGTGGCACTTTGACGAACTCGCCGAACGGGAGCCCCGCTGGACAGACGTGATGCTGGCCGCGTACAATGCCACCAGCCCATGGGCGCGGGTCATGGGGTCGCCGACGACGCTCCCGCACCCTCGATACGCTCGAAATGGGCAGCATAGCATGCGAAAAGTGGCCCGCAAAGCACCACCGCGGGGGCGTTCGCGGTCGGCCAAAGGCTCCCGAGCGCTCAAACCAAAGGCCTTGGGGCGCGGGCGGGGGTACGTATAGACGCCTGTGTAATTTACAACCCTGACTGGGCCCCATAAGGCGAGGCAAAGGGGAGGTCGGGATTTTTAGCTAAATTTAGTAATTCCATGTACCGCGTCGCCGCTCTTTTCTCTGCGCGAGGCTGCCCAAACCGTACCAAACTTTGCACAGCCCAATATTTTATCATACGGAACCTGCGCCTCAGCGAAAGTTTCCCGCCATTCGGCCGGCGCGTGGGTGAAGCGCACATTGCGCCGAATCACAGCCAACGTACGCCATTTACACTGATGCTTGACCCCCCATCGTTGTACACACAGCAGCGCGGAGAAGCGAAGGCGGCCGGACAGCCAGCCCATACATGTGAGTCCCCCAGAGTAGTCCTATATTGCCTAACCGGGCCGTCCCTTATATTGCCGCGTCCGTTATATTGCCGTTCCCTCTAGGTACGGTATGTTTCTGCGGCTTACCTGCGTCAAGTGATCCTAAGGCCTACCTAAACTTCGCCGATACTCTCAGCTACCTCGTGCCAGCGGACGCGTAGAGACGCCAGGGCCTCCTACGGACCTCTCAGGCTCAGAGTAGTGAAAAGTCGCATCGAGAAAATGGTGCCCCACACCGCCGGCGGCGACGACATCTTCGTGCAGATCGCCGACGGCGGCTTCGTCATGTTCGACGCGCATGCGAACGTGCCTCAGCCGTGCCCCGTCGGCGGCTCGCCGTTGTAGACCGGCCGAGCCCGTCAAGATTCCCTTTCCCCACGCTCAAGACGCAAGAACCCAAGAAGAAGCAACTGTAACTACCTTGTGCAACGTGTCCACACTTCATCGACGATAAAAAGACAGAGTACCATATACATATCTACCAGACGCCGCGGGTATATGTGCGTATACATTGGGGCTTTGGGATGAATTTTCCGCATGTGGTGCGTATTTTTATTATATAGCTCCGGGCGCCGAAA
>Ga0310343_10001041_pt1 | contig 13959 bp, 8 predicted proteins | sample HC15DNA2025_MG_FD_203519 | JGI IMG/M metagenome (GOLD analysis project Ga0310343, IMG submission 203519) | Marine microbial communities from station ALOHA, North Pacific Subtropical Gyre - HC15-DNA-20-25_MG | ecosystem: Environmental > Aquatic > Marine > Oceanic | place: Pacific Ocean: North... | reverse complement strand
TCAGGGCATGCGAAAAAAGACCGGTGTTTTTTTAAAGGCTTTGCCCTTGGCTTTGTTCGTACCCGGTTGCCTCTGGGCCCGAGCCGAGGGGCTTTGGCAAGAATACCGCAATGAAATCCAGCCGCTCTTGTCCGAGTATTGCTACGATTGCCATGGGGAAGGAGCCAAAAAGGGAGGGTTTTCGCTGGATGGCGCAAAGGATCTGAATACTCTTTTGCAGAAGAGAGATTCCTGGGAAGGAGCTTGGGAAAACCTTCATCGCAGAAACATGCCTCCCGCCGACAAGCCGCAGCCCACGGATAAGGAAATCGACCGGGTTTTGACCTGGGTGGAGAAAGCCGTTTTCGACCACGATCCCCGAAACAGGGATCCCGGTCGGGTTGTCTTGCGGCGCCTTAACAGGGTGGAGTACCGAAACACGGTCCGGGATCTTTTCGGTGTTGATTTTGACGCCGAGGCCTTCTTTCCGGCCGACGATACGGGTCATGGTTTCGATACCATCGGTGAGGTCCTGACCCTGTCGCCCCTTCTGTTGGAAAAGTATCTTGGGGCCGCCGATACCATACTGGAGGATGCCTTTGGTCTTGCCGGATCCAAGCAAACCACCAATGTCTTCGAGGCTTCCTCGATCAGAGGGGGGAGGATGCTGAACCGCTCCAGGGTTCTGCCCTCCCACGGCTCATTTTCGGTCCTCACTGCAACGGGGACTCCCGGAAACTACCTCGTGGAAATCGATGCTTCCGCGAGTCGGGCGGGAAAATCCCTTGCCAGAATGGGGGTTAGAGTGGGGAAGGTTTTTTCACGGGAGCTTGAGGTCAGGGCCGAATACCCCGAGTTCAAGACCTACCGGTTCGAAGTCCGCCTCGGCAAAACCCCTGAGCTGGCAATTCAAGCGTCTTTCCTCAATGACTTTTACGATCCTCGCAACAAGGATCCTAGAATGAGGGATCGCAATCTTTTCCTCCGCAGGATATCCATTACGCCTCTAGATGCCGCAAAACCGCCTTCCCTCGAGAGGAGAAAAAAGCTTCTGGGTTGGGAAAGGGGAAAGGATTATTCCCTTGAGATCATCCGACCCCGCCTTGAAAGGTTGTTGTCCCGCATCTACCGTTTTCCCCTTGATGATTCCGAACTCGATCGGCACCTTGCGTTTCTGAAGGCTTCCCGAAAAGGTGACGAGGATAACCTCGGCGCGCTGATGGTCGTTCTCAAGGCCGCCTTGGTCTCACCGAAATTCCTTTATCGCGAGGAACTCCCTCCCGAGGGAGGGAAGCCAACCGAATCCTATCCTCTGGATGATTTTGCGCTCGCCAGCCGACTCTCCTATTTCCTTTGGAGTTCCTTGCCTGACGAAGCCCTCTGGCAAAAGGCCAATGCGGGAAAACTGAGGACAAGCTTGGGGGAGGAGGTCCGAAGAATGGTTGCTGATCGGAAATCGGAAGCCTTTGCGAGAAACTTTATCGGCCAATGGCTACAGCTAAGAGACCTGGACCTTTCCAACCCGGACCGCCGTCGCTTTCCCTCCTTCACGGACGAGCTCAAGGACTCCATGCGGAGGGAAACGGAAACCTTCTTCTCCTTCGTTCTTCGTCAAAACAGACCTATTACGGAATTGCTGACTGCAGAGTACACTTTTTCGAACCAGACCCTCGCCAGTTTCTACGGCCTGGAGGGTAAATTTGGGAAGAATTTCGACAAGGTCTCCCTGAACGGCCCCGCCGGCGTTCGAAGAGGAGGGCTGTTGGCTCATTCCTCCATCCTCACCATTACCTCCAACCCCACCCGGACCTCCCCGGTCAAGCGAGGACGTTGGGTCTTGGACAACTTGTTGGGCGCTCCGCCCAAGGACCCCCCGCCCGGAATTGCCGAACTTGAGACGGTGGACGAGGAGGGAAAGCCGAGCATGACCCTTCGCGAGCAACTTGCCAAGCATAGCCGGAAGTCAGAGTGCTCTTCCTGCCACGCCAACATGGACGCTCTCGGGTTCGCCCTCGAGAATTTCGATGCCATCGGCAAGTGGAGGACTCATGAAAGGGGGTCGGAAATCGACTCGCGGGGAAAGCTGGCTACCGGGGAAACCTTTTCCGGATCAAGGGAACTGCAGAAATTCATAGCGGAACGAAAACTCGCCGCTTTTGCCCGATGCCTAACCGAAAAGCTCATGACCTATGGGATCGGGCGAGGGATGGAGTACTACGACCGGGCCGCCATCGAGGGCATAGCCCGCAAGGCCGTCCTGGAAGGAGATGGCCTCTTGGACCTCCTGACGGGAGTCGTCCAGAGCAGGCCCTTCACTCATTCAAAGGGTCAAACCTTAAATTCTCCGGACCAAAAATAAGATTTGTCTCCAAATCGAATTTAGGGGATATTGGCCTTTATGATAGCGGAAAGTTCGACGCGTCGGGTTTTTTTGAGGAATCTTGGTGTTTCACTTGCCTTGCCTAACCTCGAGTCTCTTGCGGGGAAGACGGGTTCCGGAGCCTCCATACCTCTACGGCTTGGTTTTGCCTACGTACCCAATGGTGTCATCATGGAGAACTGGAGGCCGTCAAAACTCGGTCGCCAGTTCGACTTCCCGACCTCCCTCCAGCCCCTGGAGGAGAGTCGAAGGGATTTTCAAATCCTCAGCGGGCTTGATCACACCAAGGCAAATGCCAATGGTGACGGGGGAGGTGACCATGCCCGAGCAAGCGCTACTTTTCTCACGGGTTGCCAGGCCCGCAAGACGTCCGGTAAGGATATCAAGTTGGGCGTCTCGGTGGACCAAGTGGCGGCCCAAGCGATCGGGCATGCCACCAAGCTGCCTTCTCTTGAGCTGAGTTGCGATGGCTCCCGTCGTTCCGGAAAATGCGACTCCGGGTACAGTTGCGCCTATCAGTACAACCTCTCTTGGAAATCCGAATCCATTCCGGTCCCATCCGAATCAAACCCAAGATCCGTTTTCGAGAGACTTTTCGGTCAGGCTCAATTCTCCGAGGACCGTAAGGCTGCGGCCCGCAGAATCAAGACCGCTGGGAGCGTCCTTGACTTCGTCCTCGAAGATGCCAGGAAAATGAAGTCCCGCCTCGGTTATGAGGATCGCCAGAAGCTCGAGGAATATTTTTCCAGTGTACGGGAAGTTGAAACCAGAATTCGTTCCAAGGACGGCGCGAGTGAGTCCTTTGCAGACGTTGAGAGCCCGGAGGGCATACCTAACGCCTACCGTGATCACGTCCGCTCCATGTTCGACATGATGACCCTAGCCTTTAGGGCGGACCTTACCCGCATTTCAACCTTCCTGCTGGCCCATGATGGAAGCAACCGAAGCTTTCGTGAGATTGGTGTTCCGGAGGGGCACCACAGCCTTTCTCATCATCGGGACGACCCCGTAAAAATTCGAAAACTCTCCCGCATCGACAGGTTTTATTGCGAGCAGTTCGCTTATTTTTTGAAAAGGCTCTCGGGCTTCAGGGAAAAAGACGGAAGTCGCCTGCTCGACCATTGCATGATTGTTTATGGCGGTGGCATCAGCGACGGCAACCGCCATCGCCACGTAGACTTACCCGTATTGCTGGCCGGAGGAAAGGCCCACGGATTGAAAACCGGCAGGCATTTCGATTACTCTGGTAAAAAGACGAAGTTTTCGCCGACGGAAATTGAGGAGATCGAAAGGACCAAGGATGGATTCGGTATTCCCATGGCCAACCTTCATCTCGGTCTGCTTGAAAAGATGGGCGTCAAGGCGAACAGCTTGGGCGACAGCACGGGCATTGCAAGGGACTTCTAGTCCGTTTCCCTTCACTCTGACGGCGGCTCTTGTAGTCGGCCCAATTACCCTCGCCATGGCTTTGTTGCCGAAAAGGAAACTCTTGCCAGTCTCCATTTTTTGCTTTGTGAATTAGTCAAAGACAGAAAGTACTTTTGCCGTGTATAGTGTTAACCGCTTGTTTTTCCTTACCTTGGGAAGCGTTTGCTTCCTTGTCATCCCTTTCTTTTGGTTGGCCCTGTATTTCGACTTCAGTGCCTTGGAAAACTTTGTTATCGCCCTTTCAGCGTCCGAGTTCGTCGGCTATCCGATCCCCGAGTTGCTTGGTGCCGAAAGGGGAACGTCGGTCGTGGCACAAGTCCAAAGAATAGAAATATTATTTACCATTTTGGTCATCGCCTACTCGTTTTTCTTCGTAGGCCTTTCGTTCATGAAAGAGGCCGATCAGAGGATGCGTTATTTTGCTGGAGGGATCGCAACGCCGTTATTTTTTGGCCTCTTGGTTTTCTGGCTTAAGTTCATCGAGGATGATCATATAATTTCAAAAACTGAAAAGCACGAATTGTTCGAATACACCATAGGCTGCCTTGTTTTGTCGGTACTCTTGTTCACCTATTCATTCCGCTCCAAGAAGAGACCAAGGCCATCTCTCCAGCCGGTTGAAGCACAAGCGGAGGAGGATTTCGAGGGAGGGGCCGCATCCACAGAAAGTGAAGGAGAAGCCTCTTCCGAGGAAGAAGACGTATTGCCTCGGCCGGACTCGGAAGATCAACCTCCGTCCGAATCTGAGGATACGCAAACAACACCGGAGGCCGTGGAGGAGCTTCCCTCACCCGAGTCGCTCGAAGAACCCGCCGCCATCGAACCGCCTCCCGAGCCCGAGCCTGAGGTCGCGGCGCAATCCCCGGAGGCCGTGGAGGAGCTTCCCTCACCCGAGTCGCTCGAAGAACCCGCCGCCATCGAACCGCTTCCCGAGCCGGATGATCTTGCCAGTCCGGGTTCCGATCTTCCCCTTGCTGAGCTTGAAATTGGTTATCCCTCCCCTGATGAGGTTCCGCCTCCGTCTCCTGATGACGCTGAGAATCTCAAACCCGACCGACCATGATCAGAGTGATAAAGCTATTTCTGACCTTCCTCTTCTTCGTGGTGATCCTGTATGTTCTCGAGGGTGCCTGTTTTCGTCTGGTGGAGCAATATGCCGACTTCAGGCTCAAATACGCTTGGGGAGAGCCCGGTCAAGGGGTTTTCCATCCCGTGCTGAAGAAGTTTGGGCTCGATCATTTCATTGAAAGACCCAAACAGTCGGATTTTCCGGAACCTCATAAGTATGCCGAAGCGGAGAGCGACTATGCAAAGACCGTTATGAGTTTTGCCCGGCCTTTGCGCGACCGCTATGAAGACTACGTTGCTTCCGAGCCCGATCCCCTCTCGAACTTTGAAATCCGGGACTTCGGAAAGATTCGAGGACTTGTCCTTCCCGGCTTGAAGCGGCCCGCTACCATGGAGGAGGTTACGCTTAAGAAAGCCAGAAGGGTAGGGGACCCTCTGGAATATTCAGAAGCCATGTTGATACGCTTTCTCTCATCGAGCCAAACAGAGGACTATGAGGCGGAATTCGGATTTCAGGAGCCAACCTTTGGTTTTCTTCTCCAGAATGGGATTGCCTGCATGGTCCTACCGGTATCGTCCGCCCGGGACGTAATGGAAACCATTTCCTACCTGAAAAAGGAGCACGACTTGCTAGCCCATAACATCTTCGCTTGGGGGGACGGAATAGCCGGCACTTACCTACTGGAAGCCTGCAGGCAGAAACCGGGGCAGTTTAAGGCGGTGTTGGTCGCCGACCCCGCCGAGATTCCTGCTCCTCCCTTATTTAGCGGATTGCCATGGATGAACTTTCTCGTCTCGGAGGACCTGATCCCCAAAGACGAAAGCCTTTCCAGGCTCTTGAAATGGGTGAGGGCAGGTCGAGAGACGGAATCCATCTATCCATCGCGCCTTGGGGGCGTTATGCGCATAGAGGAGAACCATGCTCAGGAATCAACCATGCCATCGTTTTTTCTCTCTTGGCTCCTGCAGTGCGCAGCCTACATCGAGAATGCCGGGGATCAATGGCCCGAAGCGAAACCCTTTCCTTCGGATGAAACCCAACTGGATCAGTCTCCCCGAGAAGGGAATCTTACCGAGGGCCCTCTTGACCTGAGCACGGTTGAGCAAACGAACCAGGAGCTCTCAATCCCCTTAGGGGAAGGGCATTCGATCTACGGAACCGATCCTACCTTTGACTGCAAGATGGTCAGGAGTTATCGTGAGATGCACAAGGACAACCCGAAAATCCGCGCCATCAGCAACAGGGACCTAATCCTTCGGCTGGGCCGTGGCTTCGAAAAAAGAGGAGGAGACGTTCTGGAGCAAATCCGCGAAAGGGACGCCCTTTTCCATCGCTACTATCTTTCCCTTAAGGCACTGGAAGACTCACCTCTGTACTAGCAGGCGGGCGCTATTTCAACGCCGGGGATCGACCGGGAAAGGTCAGTTCGGCAATACCGGACTTGTCGAGGCTTCCCAAACCGGCCGCAACCAGTTTCTCGTATTGCTCCAGAGTGGCTTGGGCGAGGGGGGTTTGAAGCAGGCTTTCCTTTGCCAGAGCCAGAGCGATCCTGGAATCCTTCGCGGCATGCTCGGCTGAAAAGTAGCATTCGTGATCCCGCTGAAGCATGTCTTCCGCATCGGTTTCCAGCACCCTGGAATTGGCTCCCGTTTGGGAAAAGACCTCAACCAGCATCTCAAGGTCCAGACCTAGGGCGCACCCTATCCCAAGACCCTCTGCCAAAGCCGCCGTGTTGACGTTCATAACCATATTGACCAAAGCCTTGACTTCAGCGGCCTTTCCCGATGGCCCTACGAACCGAAGATTCTTGCTGAGATCCTGCAAGAGAGGAGAGGCATCCTCGAAGGTATTTCTGTCCCCACCGATCATTAGATAAAGGGTTCCGTTGCGGGCTTGGGTGATGCTGGAAGCCATACAGCACTCAAGGCATCCCCCCCCCCGCTCGATGATTCTTTTTTCGACTATCCGGTGGATGTCGGGGCTGATGGTTGCGCAGTTCAAAAAGAGTTTTCCCTCCGCATGGGTCAGGAGAGATTCCTTTTCCTCGCTGAAGATTTCATCCATTGCGGAGTCATCGGTCACTACCGTGATGATCACCTCGGAATCCCGGCTGACCTCTTCGAGCGACAAGGACAGCTTGCATTCAAGGTCGGTTGCGCTTTCCTTGGCGGCAGTTTCCGACGTATCGAAAACGCAACTAATGGAATGACCGCAATCGCGAAGGTGCAGGGCCATGTTGGCTCCCATTCTTCCCACTCCGACGAACCCGATAGACTTGGAAGGCGACGAACTTTTCATAGTTTTTGATCACTACCCGTAAAGGCTTTGGACCGCAAGGATGGAAGACTTTTCCCGAGACGGGTTGCGTTTGACGTTGGCTGGAGCCCGGAATCCGGTCAAGTTGAACGGATGTTCGACAGGATAACCAACCGACATGGGGAAACCTTGGACTATACCTTTCACGAAGGCTCTGAAGACATGCGCAACCTGCTCGTGATCGGGCATGGCGTGACGGGCAACAAGGACAGGCCGCTCGTGACCGCACTGGCGGAAAGAGTTTCCGGCGAAGGCATGCCGTGCCTGCGGTTTTCCTTTTCCGGAAACGGGGATTCCCAAGGCAGGTTTTCCGAGTGCACGATCTCCAAGGAGGTAGAGGACCTTAAGTCCGTTCTGACCACCGTAGTCGAGCGAGGGTGGACCCCGATATATGCGGGGCACAGCATGGGTGCCGCTGTCGGTGCCTTGGCTACCGCCGGAGACGGGCGGATGAGGTATTTGATTTCCTTGGCCGGCATGGTCGAGACGGCGGACTTCTGCAAAAGGGAGTTTTCCGGCGTGACGCCCGACGAAGGTTTTATGTGGGATCAGGAGGAATGCCCGTTCTCAAGGGCATTCCTCGACGACATGGAAAAGATTCAAACAATTTCCGGAGAGGCTTCCGCGGTAAAAGTTCCTTGGCTTTTCGTACATGGAACTGGAGACGACGTCGTTCCCGTGCAAGAGAGCAGAAGCCTCTTCGCCTTAGCCAACGAGCCCAAGAAATTGATTGAGATCCCGGGAGCCGATCACGTCTTTTCCGGCGAGGCTCTTGAGCGGGTCTGTGAAGAAGTCGTTTCCTGGCTTGGGGATAACCTGTCTGGTTGACCCAAAAGCGGCTTTGCTTGGTGGCTCTTAGCCCTCCATTGCCTTGGCTCGGAAAACGATCTCGATTGTCTGGGCCTTTTGGTCGGAAGGCGGATTGGGAACGAGGATGAAGTCGTCCGTAACGACCGGTCCGAATTCGGAACCCGAAAGGATTTCGATCTCCTTGAGCCTATGTTCGAAAAAGTTGACGAAGGGTCTGTAGCCCCGCTGAACGCCATTCACATTGACCGGGCTGAAACTATCCTTGCCGGCGGTTGGCTTGATGGTGAGGCGATACTTCCCGTCCCCGGACTCGAGTGACTGAGTCCAGTTCCTTGCCCCCTCCGCCATTCTTGCGTCCCAAGCCGGATCCCCGTAAAAAGCCACGATGTCGCGATCGAACAGGAGCCCCCGCAGGTCTTGCCTGCCAAGCCCGAGTCGTCGAGCAAGTTGAGTTTGACGTACGGTAGGCTTCTCTCCTTTCCCACCGTTTGAGCCAGGGAAACAGGTCTCGAGGCGGTGAATGAGGGCATGGTGGTTGGCGAAGAATGCTTGCGTAAAGGAGTAGCGACCGGGTTGCTCCACGAAATAGTCCAGGCATCCCCAGCCCATGTAGCCGTACCAGGTCACTTCGACGTATCCCATCATTTGTCGAACCCCGGCGCTTTTCAGGAATGCCGCCGCCATGGAATCCGGACCCCGAAGGTGTCCCATTAGGCAATTGCCGATAGGCATATAAACCTTTGGGTTGGGGGAATTCACGGTATGACTTTTGCCGGACAAGTCGGCTCCGTATAGGGTGCCGTCCTTCCTGCATCGGAAAACACCGTTCTTGTAACGGTAGCCCAACTGAAGGTCCTGCTCGGTGGCATGCCCTGAAGTCACGAAGAGATCGGGTTTATCCTCGTTCAGTTCCTTGACGAAAAGCGAGGTGGTGTCCTGCCTGAGCTTGATGGGCTTGGAGGGACCGTTCTTCTCCTTGACCACTCCATGACCCTTTCGAAGCTCACAAAACCATTTCCCCTCCTCGCATCGATCCAGAGCTATCTCCGTACAGGATAGTGATTTTCGGATGACGAGAGGCTTGGAGGTCCTCGCGATCTGCAGGGCGTTCGCCGAGTCATGTCCCGAAAGGATACCCCAGAACAAATCCGTATAGGGGTCGTCATCCAGTTTTCTGGTCAAGCAATGAATCGACCTGACGAAACCCTTGGTGGTTTCTTCGGGAGTAGCGACGAAGCAGGCGTAACGGGGAAAAACCGACTTGAGGACGGGGAGAGATTGCTCCACGGAGTCCTCGTAGGAAAAGATGCCGGCGTCGTGCTTCTCGCGCAGGGCACTGACGACCTTGGCCCATTTGGGATCTTCCGAGGTGTTTTTGGATACCACTACCATGTAGCCGGCCCCTGAGCAGACCAAGCGGCTGACCAGGAAGGATAACCAGAGAAAGTTTCTCATGGCTCCTGCTCCAAACGCTATACGAAACGAGTAACTCCGGGAACGGGAATCTTTTGGGTGGGCAACTCCTGATCCCAGTCGAGGTGCGGAGGGGTCAAGTCCTCTTCCGAGTTGAGGGCCTGATCGTAGGTGATCTTCTGGCCCGTGTAGGCCACCATCCTTCCGAGGATGGCAACCATCGTGCTGTGAGCGGCCCGCTCGCCGTCATTGAAGGCTTTTCCTCCCTTTCGGATGCTCGCGAACAAAGTGTCGTGCTCGCTTTGATACATGTCGTTGTTCTCGCCCCGGAAGCGCCAGGCGTCGTCGCCCGAAACGATGGCGTGCCTGTTCTTGGCCGAGCAGAAGCCCTTCTCTCCGTAGAGCTCGACCTCGTAACTACCGACCGTTCCGTTTTGCTGTCGGGAAAAGTGGTAACCCCGGGTGCCGTTCTCCCATTGGTAGGCGATGGCAAAGTGATCATAGATGTTGCCGTACTTGTCCATGTCGTCATAGACCTGCCGTCCGCCAGAGCCTTCGGCGTGGGTGGGCAATTCCTCTCCCATGGCCCATTGCATCATATCGATGCAGTGAACGGCTTGCTCTACGATCGAGTCGCCGGAAAGCCAAAGATGGGCATTCCAATTGCGGGCCTGGGCCTCCAGATCCCCCCATCCATCCTCTCTCGCCTTTTTCCATACCTCGCCACCGTTGTAGGTGCTGTACATAGCATGGACGTCGCCAATCGCCCCATCAAGGATTCTTCCGAAGACTTCCTGCTTTGGGATATGATGCCTCCAGCAGAATCCCGACATGAAGTTAAGGTTTTTCTCTTTTGCCTTTTTGGCCAACTCGATAACTTTTCTGACGCCTGGCCCATCGACGGCCACTGGTTTCTCGAAGAAGCAATGAACGCCCTTCTCCACGGCATAGGCAAGATGTTCCGGCCGAAAAAACGGAGGTGAGGTAAGGATCACCACGTCGACACCGGAGTCGATGACCTTCTTGTAGGCATCAAACCCGGTAAAGGTGGTCTCGGGGGTAACCTGAAACTTGTCTCTGCCCCGTGCCTTGAGGATACGGCTCCGAAGCTTGATGCGGTCCTCGAACAAGTCGCCTATGGCCGTCAGGGCGACGTTGTCGTCCGCACCCATCGCTTGGGCGGCGGCTCCACTCCCTCGTCCCCCAATGCCAACCAGGCCAACCTTGATGACCTTGTCGTTTTTGGCTGCCCGGGCAACGTGAGGGGCGGCCAAGAGGGTTCCCGCGGTAAGGGAGGAACCGGCTTTAACGAAATCGCGACGTGAGGTAAATGGACTCATGAAATGTAATTTGAAGAGATTTTAAACGTATGTGAAGGGATTAATTCAAGAAAAGCGAAATTTCTTCGCCTATCATGGAATTCATACTTACCCGAAAAAGCTATCCCGCCAACCTGCCTCATCCAAATAAAACTCATTCCCTCAACTTTTTATGATTGATGAATTTTCGGCATCGGCGAATTTAATAGGTTTACAATAACCTCGTTACCCGTTCAATGATGATAAGAAACCCCTCGCCTCTTCTTTCCCTTTGCCTGGCTTTCCTGCTTGGGCTTCCTTGCCTGGCCGCGAAAAGCCCCAAGAAGGATCCGACCAAGCCTCTATTCGCAAGCAAGGTCGTCACCGCCCAGACTCCCGGTCAGTCGATCGAGGTTTCCGCAGATCTCAAGGGAGCCAAGGAACTGCATCTCTACGTAAGCGACGCGGGGAACGGTTATGCCTGCGATTGGGCCGACTGGGTGGATCCTCGGTTGGTGGACGCCTCGGGCAAGGAAACAAAGCTTACCTCGATTAAATGGAAGTACGCTTCCGCAGGGTGGGGGGCCGTAAACTTGAACAAAAACGCAGGAGGGGCCCCCATGAAGGTCGCAGGCAAAGCCGCTCACGGCATTGGGTGCCATGCCAACTCCCTCATCAGCTACGAGCTACCGGCCAATCACAAGTTCGTTCGTTTTGTTGCCAAGGGCGCTTTGGATGATGGTGGAGCCACCCAGGGAGCTTGCGGCAACCAGTCGAGCGTCCAGTTCTTCGTATACTCCCAAAAGCCCAAGGTCATGTCCGGGATTAGCGTCGCCTCGAGGTCCAAGCCTGCCGGCAAGCGCATCGGGGATCAAGGTGACCCCGCCCATGCGGTCGACAACCTGGACGTCCACGAGGAAGTCAAGGCGACCCTCTTCGCCAGCGAGCCCATGATGCTGAGTCCTTCCGCGATCGACGTAGATCACCGAGGACGAGTCTGGGTGTGCGAGGTTACCAACTACCGTAGGCACAAGAACAAGCGCGAGGAGGGCGACCGCATCCTGATTCTCGAGGATACGGATGGGGACAACAAGGCCGACAAGGCGAAGACCTTTTACCAGGGCCGAGATGTGGATTCCGCTCATGGAGTGAGCGTTTTCGGGAATAAGATCGTGGTTGCCGTTGCCGACCGAATCGTCGTTTTCACGGACAAGGATGGGGACGATAAACCCGATTCCAAGGAGAACCTGTTCACGGGGATCTCGGGGGCCCAGCACGACCATGGCATCCATGCCGTCCACTTCGGCCCGGATGGGAAGTTCTACTTCAACTTCGGAAACACCGGTCGACAGATCAAGGACAAGGACGGAAAACCCATCGTCGACATGGCGGGGAATGAGGTCAACGACCGCAGGAACCCGTACCAGCAGGGAATGGTTTTCCGTTGCAACGAAGATGGTTCCGAGTTCGAGACATTGGGTTGGAACTTTCGCAACAATTGGGAGGTAACGGTAGACAGTTTTGGAACCATTTGGCAGTCCGACAACGACGATGACGGCAACCGCGGGGTGCGCATCAACTACGTCATGGAATTCGGAAACTATGGTTACCGGGGAGAGTTCAGCGGAAAAGGCTGGCGGGACAAGAGGACCAATATCGAGACGGAGATCCCCTTGCGTCACTGGCATCTCAACGATCCGGGAGTCATGCCTAATCTTCTTCAAACCGGAGGAGGTTCCCCGACGGGGATTACGGTTTACGAAGGTACCTTGCTGCCACCGATTTTTCACGGGCAGGTGATTCATTGCGATGCCGGACCCAGTGTCGTCCGCGCCTATCCCGTAACGAAGAGCGGGGCGGGTTACGATGCCGAGATCGTAGACGTTCTCAATGGGGCAAGCCGCGACAAATGGTTTCGTCCCTCGGACGTGGTGACTGCCCCGGATGGCTCCCTTATGGTGGCTGATTGGTACGATCCGGGCGTGGGTGGCCACAACATGCGCGACTTGGAACGCGGTCGGCTCTTCCTGGTTGCTCCGGAGGGCCACAAGTACAAGTCGTCCAAGGTGGACGTGTCGGGGGTCGATGGAGCCATCTCGGCTCTCAAGAGCCCCAACGAAGCAACCCGTTATCTGGCTTGGCATGCTCTTCATGGGAAAGGCAGGAAAGCGGAATCCGCCCTTGGGCGTATGTTTGGCTCCTCCGACCCCATCCATCGGTCGCGGGCCCTTTGGTTACTGGGCAAGATCGAGGGTCGGGCCAAGCACTACGTGGATCTCGCGATCAAGGACAAGGATCCCGATATCCGAATCGTCGGTCTTCGCCTTGCTCGTCAATCGTCAGGGTTGGACGTCCTCTCGTTTGTTGAGAAACTTGTTTCCGACCCATCGGCTCAAGTGCGCCGAGAGTGCGCCGTTGCCCTCAGGCATGAGAAGACTCCCAGAGCGGCCAAGCTCTGGGCCGATTTGGCAACTAGGCACGACGGCAAGGACCGTTGGTACCTGGAAGCCTTGGGCCTCGCTTCGGACTTGAATGCGGATGCCTGTTTCGAGGCTTGGCTGGCCAAGGTAGGAGGCAAGTGGAATACGCCTGCGGGAAGAGATCTCGTCTGGCGCGTCCGGGCAAAGGCCGCACCCGCTTATCTGGTCAAGATTCTCAAGGATGAGAAGATTCCCGCAGAGAGTCATCCGCGCTACGTTCGGGCCTTGGATTTTCATTCCGGTCCCGAGAAGGATAAAGCCTTGGAATCCCTTCTGGACATTTGAATTATACAGGAGTTGGCCTTGGGCGTGCCCTGGGGTTCTGAAAAATTTTACACACGAGCCCGGAATTGTGTTAGTCATGCTGAAGTTCGCGACAAGGTATCTGATGCCCCTTGCCTTCACGGGGATCCTCTTCGCCGAAGAAGTCAGTCCCAAGGATCGATTGATCGTCGAAACCCTGACCCGGCTCAATCGGTTCGACGTTTCGGGGAATGAAAAGTGGAAGGGAGCAGTGGAAAGATTCGCTCGCTCGCAAAGAGGAGAAGAGGGATATTTTGAGGTGGTGGAACAATTTTCGGTCGAGGCCGAGTTGCCCGAGTTGCTCCGCCTCGTGCAAGAAAATCCCGCCGGAGGCCGTGCAGCCAAGGCCGTTCAAGTCGTTTTCGCCTTGGGAAGGCATGAGAAACTCTCCTCCTTGCTTGCCGCAGGACCCGCAAAAAAAGCGGATGCAATCGCCGCACTCATCAGCTTCGTCAAGACGCCTCAGGCCGAAAAGTTGCTTGA
>Ga0310343_10001040_pt1 | contig 13964 bp, 10 predicted proteins | sample HC15DNA2025_MG_FD_203519 | JGI IMG/M metagenome (GOLD analysis project Ga0310343, IMG submission 203519) | Marine microbial communities from station ALOHA, North Pacific Subtropical Gyre - HC15-DNA-20-25_MG | ecosystem: Environmental > Aquatic > Marine > Oceanic | place: Pacific Ocean: North... | reverse complement strand
AAGAGTTTTATTTACCTTTTTATATATAATTAGATAGTAAATAGCAAGAAAACAAACTTCTAAGAAAACAATTTCCCAACTTATTAAAAGAAGAGCTCCAACTATAAAAATCCCTAAAATTATACTTCCTACACTAATTAATAAAGAACATAATGCATTAGAAGTCGAAGTTACTTTTTGTATAATTATATCTGTTATCTCTGAGGATTTTTTCTTTGAATAATTTGTATATGTCTGCAAAATATTATCCTTAAAAATCATCCTACTTAATTCAATTTCTAAATTAGCTTTTAATTTGAATATATATCGCAAATTAAATATCCTAAAAAATGTAGAGAGAATAATAAATAAACAAAAGAAAAAGGTTATAAAGAAAAAAGAATTAGAGATATCGGTAATACCAAAAAAAGGTAATATATTCCCAAATATTGGAATTGAAGTTTCATTATTCCTTGTTGCAAGCATTGATATAAAAGGAACAACTGCTGCGATAGAAAATGATTCAAAAATACCATTTAATATTTGTAAAATAATCAAAAAACAAATCTGAATTTTTCTTTTCTTACTTAAAAAAAGAAACAACCTATAAAGTATATTTTTTCTAATCCTCTGCATTTAAGGATATCCTTTTCCAATAATTATGTATTTCCTTTCATGATTTCTGATTAATTTTGAATTTATTTTAAAATTTAATTCATTAGAAAAAGATGAAAGATCTTGATTTATCTTGTTTTCCATTAGTTGCTCTGAGATACCATTGAATAAAAACTGTCCAGGTTCTAACTCTTTCCAGAATTGTGGATTACGAAAATAATTAAATATTACTGGAATTGATTTCTCAGAGATTCCTAGCCATTCGCAGATTAAATCAATATGACTTAAGCCTTTATTCTGATAGTTTCTTACTAAATTAAGACCTTGTTGTCTTGTGATTCTTTTATGTCTAATCTCCCTACAAGCATGATCAGTAACTCTTGAAAAACCATGTTTTATTAACTTTAATTGATCATGAATATCCATGTAATTAAAACAATCCACATGTTCATACGTATCAAAAGTTCTTTTGAATGATGAAGTTTCATAATCATATAACTTAATCATTAATTCATGTTGTTTCTTTGGATCCCATCTTATAAAATTTCCTAAATATATTCCTCGAACGCCTACAGAATTTAAATCATAATCTTCAGGATACCTAAAGCCATGTATATCTTCTTCAGTCAAATTGTTTTCAACTGCTATTAAATCATCTGCTTCAAAACCCATTAGATCATGATCCTTCCTATATCTTCTTGTCATTTCTACTTGATTTAGATGAGAATACATTCCAACTTGCTCTACACCTTGATGTGCTCCCCAAATAATCAAAGGTATTTTATAATTAATAGCCGTTTTTACAGGGAAAACAGTTTGTCCTGCAATACATGGCCAATAAATACTTCCAAATTTTCTTAATGTTTCTTTGGTTATTTTCTTTACTACATTAATATTGATATTTTGAATAATAATATCGCAATTAAACTTTATACGTAGGTTAGAAAGATTTCTAATACCAAGAGGAGTATTGAAGTATTTATTATGAGTAACAAGTAAAGGATTTAGTTTTAAAATATTTTTAACAACATGGACTATAAAATAGGAATCATTTCCACCTGTAACTGGCACTATACAGTCATAATTAGATGAATTTATAGATTTATAAGGTTTAACAATAGACTTCAGCAAATCAAGTCTAGAATCCCAATCAAGATAATCTTTTTCTTCGTGAATTCTGCACCCAGAGCATATACCCTCTTTATCAATAGTAATCCCCAAAGGATGTTTGTTCGTGTAAAGACAACGTTTACAAAAAATTAAATTATTCATGAGCTTTTATATCTATTAAGAATTTTTCTGTATTTTGATTTTCTTAGAAAATTTAGTTTTGTATTATCTCTAATCTTTTGAACTGCATGCTCTTTGTAATTTAAAAAATTACCTATGGCCACTGCTGAAACATTTTTGTTTTTTAATATATCTTTTACTTGATAATCATCACTAATTCCACCAAAAGCAATAATAGGTATTGGAATATTAATCTTTTCAATTAATTCTTTGTTAAAGCTTTGAGGGATACCTTCATTTTCTAAATCTATAATCAATGCTTCAGAAAATACCGAACTTTTTAAAAGATTAAGAATCATCTTTTCATCTTTATTTTTATAAATATTTTTATAATTTATAAAATCAATTTTTCCACTATTTAGTTTAGTTGGTAGTGATGCAATAAGAGACTGACTTCCCAACTTTTCAGAAATCTTAAATATTTCATCAATAGAATTTTTTTCAATTATAGAATCTAATAAAAGCCTTTCTACCCCATTATTTATTACAGATACAGCATCTCTAAGTGTACTTATACCACCTCCATAACAAATAGGGGTACTTAGGGATTTGTAGCTCAATGAATTTAAAGTTTCTTTGTCGGGTCCTGCTTTATTAATTGTCCTATCTATACAGATTATCAAAATTTCATCAACTCCCCATCTATCAAGATTTTCAGCAATAATATTTGGTCTACCTATTGGTAAATATTTCTTGTATCCAATAGATTGAACCGCCCATCCATCTAATACTGTTATTACTCCAATGATTCTTTTCTTTAACATTTTATAAGGACTCAATAATTGAGTGGAGTAATGAATCCCCACTATCTTGACTTTTTTCAGGATGAAATTGAACCCCGATTACGTTTTTTGATCTAATTATTGAGGCAAATTCTATATCCTTAAATTTAGTAATAGAGAGGACATGATCTCCATCGTCTTGATAAGCATAGGAGTGATTAAAATAATAATCTTTATTATTAGAAGAAATAAATAATTTATCTTTTTTGATGAGTTCTATTGTATTCCAACCTATATGCCATTCTTGGTCTCCTATTGAAGTTACTTTAGAATTTATTAGACCTAACCCTCTAGTTTCGCCATTCTCAGAAGAAGATATTCCTAATAATTGCATCCCCAAGCAAATTCCAAGCAGTGTTTTTCCATTCTCTACATGATTAAAAATAATTTTGTCTATTCTTTTCTCTTTAATAGATTTCATTGCCGGTTTAAATGCTCCTACTCCAGGAAGAACAAGTAAATCTGATTCCAGAACAGACCTCTCATCCCTATATACCTTACAACTACATCCAATTCTCTTGAATGAGTTCTGAATAGAGCGCCAATTCCCACTGCCATAATCAATAATTGAGACGCGCTTTTTCATATTCTTAAATTCCTTTACCTACTTTGAAGAGCCTTTTAATAGATCCATCACTTTCTATGGAGAAAAGAGATTTATTAACTGATTTCTTAACAATCTCCCAAAATTTTTCGACTGTTATATCAATATAAGAACAAAAATTTTCTATATATTCTTCTGAACATAAACCATCATATCTTTCAAGAATCTCAATACCTTTTTCTCTGGTAATTCCACCAGACCTTATCTCTTCATTAACATGATCAGCGACTCTTCCAAAACCATATTTATAGTATTTGATCATCTGATTCAAAGTTACCCAATCTTCATCTAATGAGGTTACTCTAGTAATGTCTCCTGTTTCTTTTACAGATTTATCTCTGATTTCTATACCATTAGTAACTGAATACATACCATTATTCATTAATGACCAATCTCTCCAAAACCAACCCATATAAATTATTTGAATATTTGCTGCATCGAATTCTTCAGGATCAGGATATTTGTAATGAATTAAGTTTTCCTTATTAACTCCTGAAGATAATAACCAAGTCAAATCACCTCCTGCAACGGTATTCATAAAACGAAGTTGATTCCCATCATACCCAGTTTTACCAACTGTTTTCATATCTCCTAATTGTAATCCAGGATTTTCTCCCCAAAGAATAAGGTTGATTTTGTGCTTAATTGCAGCTACAGGAACAGCCGAAATAATTGCTATTTCAGCTGCTTTTTGAAAATTTGTGAATTGCAAAAATCCCTCCCTTAATGTCTTTTTCCAAGTTTGAGGACCTAAAGAAATTATTTCAAAATCAAATCCGTGTTCTATAAGATTAGATAAATTATTAACTCCACAATCCGTAACTTGTTCAGGAGGATATGTTAAACAAACCAGTAAAGGCCTAACCCCTAACTTCTCTCTAGCCCATAAAGCTTGCCTAGTGCTATCTTTCCCGCCACTAACCCCAATAATGCAATCATAATAACTATTGTTTTTATTTTGGTTTTTTTTAATAATATTTTTAAACAAGTCAAATCTTTCTTCCCAATCTACTTCTTTTAATTTTGAGTAATAAATACACGCGGGACAAATACCATCTTTTGAAAAAAAACTATTAGGTCTAGTGTCTGTATTAAGGCAAGTTTTGCAATATTTCATAAAAACAATAATTTTAAATCTTAACTATATTCATAAAACATTTTTTACTTATCTATATAAAATACTATAAATAAGGAATATTTGAATTTAATTTTAAAATTTTTATAAAAAATCTTATGTTTATTAGAAAATATAAAATTACTTATCTCATTTAATTAAATTTAAATCATTAAATAGGCTGCTCTATTCTAATTTGCTGTTCTGATTATTTAATTTGCAATATGATTTACTTTCTTTTAAAGTTCAAATAATATTTTATAAAACTCCTCTTGTTCTTATTTAATTTTATGAGGATTCAAATATTCGTAAAGGCTCTATATCTAACCTTAACAAAAGGTCCAGGAAATATAACCAATAAAGAAGGAAGGGCAATACATTATAAGACTGAACATACAATAAAACTCAATGCAATGCTTATAGTTAGAGATATCTTAAGAAGTTCGAATCATAAGAACAAATATATTAAAGATGAATATGCAAGTCTTAGAAACTTTATAATTTGGAAAGTTCATATACTAACTTATGAAGTAATACATTTTTGTGTTCTCTTTGATTTTTACTATGGGACAATAGCTTCAAATAACTTTAAAAAAAAAATATTATTAAAAACATTTATAAAGAGATTCAAAATACTAAGAAATATTATTTTAATTTACCTACCTTTCAAGATTATTTATCTCAATTTAGTTTCTATTAAGTCAAATTTAAAAAATAAATCAAGAAATAGTTTCATAACAAAACATCCTAATACAGAAAAACCAAAATGGGCTGTTTTACTGGATACAGGATTATCACTAAACCCTAGGCATGATTTGCACCTCTATAAGGATTTAAAGCATTTTGGGATTAGTAAAAATAGTCCAATTGTTGTGTTTCTTATTTCGTCATTATCGTTTAAAGAAAAAATTAGATATAAACATAAACCTGGCTATATTTTTTGCCAATTACCCAAACAAAATTTTATTACCTTATCAAAAATAATAAAATATGTATTTAAAAATATTTTTTCAAAAAATTTTAATTTTTGGTTAATTGAATTCTTTCAAAGTGAATTTAAATTAGCTGATAATTATATAAAAAAATCAATTGATAAGTTTAATATTAAGTTAATATCTTTAGGAGACTCTTTCGAAGCAGAGAGGAATATTTTTAAATATAGTTCAGAATCATCTTCAAATAAAATTAAACTAATTTCTAGAGAAAGGTCAGTTTGGGATATTCATGATAAGTGGACTAGAAACTTTGTTCTTACAGATTTTTATTTAGCTATTACAAAAAGAGATTTGCATATTGCTACCCCATGTAAAAATAAATTTCTATTGAATTATAAAATTAATCTAAAAAACTATAAAAAGTATTCTTCAAAAAATACTAGAATTGCATCTTGCAAAAAGAAAATTCTCATATTAACTTCAAACCTTTCAATAAATAAAAATCCATTTGGTCAACAAAAAATACATGAATCTGATATGGAAATATTTTTGAACATTTTATTAAATTATTTAATAAATAAAAAATCTTTGGGGATAGTATTTAAATGTAAGAAAATTCAAGAATATAGATTTCTTAATGAGTGGCGTAAGAGGAATAAAATTATTAATAAACAAATAGATATTATTCTTCCTTCTAGAGGTATACCTCTTTTAGAAATGACAAATGGCTATCATGAATTTATAGCCTTAACACCATTTTGTGCCCCAAGTACTATTTTTGAGCTTTCTTGTTTAATTCCTAAAAGTTCTTTACACTTTATCGATTTTGCAGGAATTTACAATACCCCTTTTTACTTAAATACGAATTCAGGAAAAAGGTATCTAGATAAATTACCATTTATGGTTCATAAAAATATTACAAATCTCTTAGATGAATTAAATAATAAGGATTTATCCTTAAAAAGGAAATTTTCCTTACAAGAATATAATGATAAATGTAATAAGTTAAATACTATTTTTTTAAAAAGATTGAAAAATTTTTCTAATACTGATTAGTATTTGATTATATTTCAAAATATATGACATGAAAACAAAAAAAATTTTTACTCAGATTTTTTATAGAATCAAGCCTCAACAAGTAAGGTATTTTCCATAATTATTTTTCTCATCAACCCAAACAAATTTTTAAATTTTTGTTAATTGGAAAATATTTTGTATTATTCATAATTAAGAATAAATAAAAGCATGAGAAACTATTTAAAAAAATTTGCAAAAGTTATTAAGGAAAATCGCAAAACTTCTAATAACAAAGCGATAGATTATTTTAAACTCTTACCAAACGGTCTAACTTTACTTGATATTGGAGCAGCGGGAGGTATAGAACCTAGATGGGATAAAGTTTGCGAACACCTAAATTATATTGGAGTTGAGCCAGATTCCAGAAGCAACAAAGAATTAGAAAAAAATGATAAATTCAAGAATATAAAAATTCTAAATACATTTGCCTGGAGCCAGGAAACTGAAATAGAATTTAATCTTTGCAAAAAGCCGATTCTTTCATCTGCATATAAACCTAATAGAGAATTTTTAGACCAGTATCCTAATGCAGAAAGGTTTGACATAATAAAAAAAGAATTTATACAAGCTAAGCCCTTATTTGAAGATAAACATTATCAGACCTTTGATTTTGTAAAACTAGATATACAGGGGGGTGAACTTAACGCTTTAAAAGGGCTTGAAAAATCTTTAGATAATTGTCTTGGGATGGAAATTGAGGTTGAATTCTCGGAGATGTATAAGTCTCAACCACTGTTTGGAGATGTCCATAGCTTTCTATCTAGTAAAGGTTTTTACTTTTGTGACTTTGTAAATCTATACCGATGGGAAAGGGATTCGCATAACGGCTTTGGCAGATGTATCTTTAGTGACGGTTTATGGATGAAGGATTTAAAAAATCTAGACTCAAATAAAACTGAAGATTATCTCAAATACGCAGCAATCTGCTCAATTTATGGTAAGACTGAAGAGGCTATTCACTCACTTCAATTGCTGGGAGATGCCTCTCAATCAAAATTTAGAAAAAAATTAATTGAGCAACTAAAACAGCAAAAGAAAGAGAGAAGAAACTTTAATATACTCAGAAGACTATGGAATTTATACGCTCCAAACTCCCATATCATATTGATGGAATAATAAATTTAATTTCTAGATAAAAAGCAAAAAATTTCTTGAGAAATGATTCCGATCTCTTTTAAAGTTTTAAAAATCATAATGCATCATTATTTGAATATTTTCATAAAATAATTTAAAAATTTTATATTGCCATTATTTAGCGGATTTATATAAATTTCTTCTGCATCTATCGCATCTTTTGCTTTTTCTTACTTGCACAATCCATAAATGACTAACCTGACTGTTTAGGAATGTGAGGAATTGCTTGAGAACAGCTCTAGAAAGTATACTAAAACTTGTAAATCTCTAGGTGTATTTATAGGTGCAGATTCCAATAATAGAGCACTATAAAGTACTATAGGAATTACGGACGTTAAGGAAGAAATCTTTTGATTAATATGAAAGACGTTTCGAGATTTGGGGCCATAGCTCAGCTGGTAGAGCACCTGCATGGCATGCAGGGGGTCAGCGGTTCGAGTCCGCTTGGCTCCACTTAATTTTTACGGCTATAGAACTAGATCAGAGAAATTCTCACATTTCCAATGATAAGACTGCAATTGGTTGATAGTTAACGATATAGATAAATTCTTGCAATAAGATTGTTAATTAAAGTCAAGTCATTGCAGCAACTCTGGATTGGATTAAAATTTTTAAGCGCCGAAATTGGCGCGACAAGGGAAGTTGCAGAAAAATAATCTTGCCCTTAAGCAACTAGTTCAGCAGCATGGGTAACTCTTAATTAAGCATCTTTTTTTTAAGCTCCTCTAGTCATAAAATTTCTTTAATTCAATGTTTTAAAAGTACATTCTTATATCTTGTAAAGTAAATTAATAATCTTTGAAAAGATAGAAATAATTATATGGGAAATCTTTTATTAATAGATTTGGTCAGATAAGAATAATAGATTCTTTGAAATCTTTTTTATTTCATTAATATTTACTAGATAAAATTGCTTCACAAAATTAATACTTTATTAAATTAAAATATGAATCTATACTGTGTTATGTTTAAAAATATTTATTTAAGATATTGCAAATTAATAAAGCTAGTATAGCAAGGGTTAAATTGGTTGATTGTACTTTAAGAGATGGAGGCTATTATACTGACTGGCTATTTGATGAATCTTTAATCGAATCTTATTTAATTGCTTGTGAATCAACTTCTATAGATATATGCGAAATTGGTTTAAGGCAGAAGCCTAATTCAAAGAGATTTTTGGGACCTTGTGCTTTTTGTTCAGAGGCTTTTTTGAATTCCTTAAATATACCTAAAAATCTTAAAATCTCTGTCTTAGTAAATTCCTCAGATATTATTTCTAAAAGCAAAAATGGTATTGAATTGATATCATCACTTTTCCCCTTTAAAGCGAAATTTAGCAAGGTTGATATGGTTAGGATTGCAACCCCTATTTCAGATATTAAAAATCTTATTGAAATAACGAAATATTTAAAAAATAATGGTTATATGGTCACCATAAATATTATGAAATGTCATCTATTGAACATTAATGAAATAAAAGAATTAAATAAAATAATAAAAAAATTATCTATAGATGTTATTTACATAGCAGATAGCCTTGGATGTTGTCTTCCGGAGGAAATAAACAAAATTGTTAAAAAACTAAAATTAACATCTGAATTGGATATTGGGATACATGCTCATGATAATAAAGGCCTTGCTTTGGCTAATACTCTTGCAGGCCTAAACGGTGGAGCTAGTTATCTTGACTCTACTATGCTTGGAATGGGAAGAGGAGCAGGTAATACTAAAACAGAAGAATTGATTCCAATAATACATAAAAAGAATAATTTTAAAGAATTTATACCAATAGCAAACTTCATTGATAAATTTCAAAAACCATTGCTTAAAGAAAAAGCATGGGGAAGTTCTATTTATTACAATATTTCGGCATCTTTAAAATTACATCCAACATATATTCAGGAAATGTCTTCTAATAAGAACTTTACTCCCCACGATATTATTAACTTCATCACGACTTTATCTTCAAATGAGAAAGATATATTTTCAAAATCTACCTATGAAGAGATAACAAACCCCTACAATGAAGTTAAACATTGTAGTTGGTCTCCTTCTGAAATTTTATTTAATAAAGATATTCTTTTAGTTGGTTCTGGTCCTTCATTAAAACTACATAAAAAAGCAATTTCAAGATATATATTAACCCATAAGCCATTTGTGATTAGTTTGAATTTCAATAAAATCTTAGAACCCCATTTTTTTGATGCATTTATATCCTCTCACTTAGTAAGCTTATTACCTCATATATCTGAAGTTTTGAATAATAAAAAACCAGTAATTATTCCATGCTTAGAAATTTTTAACATTGATAACTTTATAACAGAGAAAAAAAATATTTTTCAATATGGTTTACAAGTAAATAAAAATAAATTCGAAATTAATAAATATTTTTGCAGCTTGCCATCTTCTTTAGTTCTGGCATATTCATTAGCAACTTGCATAGCAGGTAAAGTGAACCATATAAAATTATGTGGGGTTGATGGGTTTAACCAAACAGATATAAAACATTTAGAACATAAGGAAGTAGCGGAATTATTTATTGATTCAGCTAGAGATATTAATGTGGAATCCCTTCTCCCTAACAATCTTGGATTCAAGGTAGATTCTGTATATAATTATGTTTAAATTTAAAAATCAATTATTTACTGTAATTGGAATAATTCCATCAAGATTAAATTCTAGTAGGCTTCCAAGGAAGCCATTAATAGATATTAATGGTGAACAATTAATAAAAAGAGTACATAGATTATCTTGTCAATCAAATATTTTAGATTCTGTGATAGTAGCAACAGATTCTGAGGAAATTAAAAATCTAATAAATGATAATAATGGAATTGCAATGATGACTTCTCCTGAACACAAAAATGGCACAGAGAGGATGGGTGAAGTGATTAAAAAATTAAAAAAAGATTATGATGTATATGTTTTAATAAATGGAGATGAAGCCCTCCTAAACCCATCTCATATAAAGGATGCAGTTGAAACCTTATTAATAAATAATACTGATGCTTCCATGCTTGCTTGTAAATTTTATAAAAGAAATTCTCCTTCTGATTTCAAATTAGTAATGAATAAAAAAAATGAATTAATGTATATCTCTAGAGGAGATATACCCTCAGAGAGCAGAAATAAATTGTCATATTTTTTAAAGGCTTACCATATTATGGCGTTTAAAAAAAATACAATACTTGAATATGCCTTACTTGAAAAGTCAAGTTTAGAAAAAATAGAAGATCATGAGCATTTAAGACTACTTGAAAATGGATATAAAATTTCTTGTTCTTTGGTTGATTCAGATTCAATAAGTGTTGATACTAAATTAGATTTAGAGTATGTACTAAATCGTATTAGGAATGAAAATAAATAAAATTAATTTATATAAGACAATAGTTTTTGATTGTGATGGAGTAATACTTAATTCAAACAAAATAAAAACAGAAGCTTTTCATGAGGTTACAAAAAAATATGGAAAAGAATTATCACGTAAACTAGTTGAATTTCATATCAAAAATGGGGGGAAATCTCGCTATGAGAAATTCAATTATTTTTTAAATAATCTGAGAGAAACAAATCATGAAAAGATACCCTCTCTAAAAGATTTAACTGATAATTATGGTGAATTTGTTTTTCAAAAAGTCTTAAATTGTGATGTAGCTAAGGGGTTAAAAGAATTGAGAAAAAAAACCTCAAAATCTAAATGGTGCGTTGTTTCCGGTAGTGATGAAAAAGAATTAAGAAAAATATTTTTTCAAAAGAAGCTAACAAATTTATTCAATGCTGGAATTTATGGAAGTCCTAATAACAAGGTTAATATTATTAAAGAATTGCTAGCTAATAAGATAATAGAAAGGCCTGGACTATTTATTGGAGATAGTAAGTATGATTTTGAATGCGCTTTGTACCATAAAATGGATTTTGTATTTTTATCTAATTGGTCTGAGATTACACAAAATGATTTAGGCTTAAATGAACATAATATAAGAATTGATGTATTTAAGGAATTATCGTGTTTACTTTAAAATCAAAGTTGTTGAATATATCATTTTTAAAAAATTATTTATACATAATATTTGTTGCTCAAATTTGATAAATTTTTAAAGAATTAATTAAATAAATAATTTTTGGATTTATATATTTATTAAATTCATTGTTAGGCTAGAATTTAGAAAATAATTAAAAATAAAATGAAAGAATTAGAAATTTTATATAAAAAAATTTCTAAAGATACAAAGTTTTCCTATGTATTCAATACTAAAAAAGCAGAAAACTATCTAAATCTTTCAGTACATTTAAGTAGGGATGATAGAGAGTTTGATATTACAAACTACAAGTTATTATTAGATTTATTTTCTCATAAAAATAGTAAACAAATTAAACCTAATCATCTAAATAGCAAAGAAATTTATTTACGCTCTTTTAAAGAGTCAGAATATCTTCCATCAATCAAATTAATTTTTATAATTTTCTTAGATATTTTAAAATTCCTTATACAAATAATAGATATTTCGGCCTTAATTATAATTATCTTATTTTCAATGATATTTAATAAATCAAGAAAAGCTAAATCTAAAAATATAATCAAAAAAAATAAAAATTTTTATAGTATCTATTATTGGAAAAAAAAAGGTTTAAATTCAAAAAATTATTATTATCCAAATATTGATAATAATAATTCCAACCTAACCTATATTGTTTCATTCGCAGATACAAAATTTATATCTATTGGTCTAATAGATTCACTTAAATATAAAGAATATTTATCCCCAGCTAATTTAATTAGTATTAAGGGATTTTTATTAAGTATTATTCAGTTCATACATCTTTATTTAAATGATTTTATTTTAGGTATTTTTCATAAGGATTTTTATCTAATGAAGTTCTGGTTTGGATGGAAAAAAGCGTCAGAAATATTTTATTCGATTTTAAATTACAATACAATTTTAGATTTGGTCAGAGTATCTAAAAATTGTGAATTTATCTCATGGTATGAGAACCAAGTAACCAATAGATCATTTTCTCTTGGAGTAAGTTATGTGATTAAAAACTATGATTGCTCTAGCAAACTATCTACTTATTTTGGAACACCATTCTCCATATTAATTAAGTCCCAATATCTTCCTCAAAAGGAAGAATTTACAATAGGTTTATGGGGTAATAAATTTTACTTACAAGACAAAGACTCTTTTACAGAAATGTATTCTTATTTAAGAAAATTTTCGAATTGCGTTTCATTAGAAATAGTTCCAGTATTTATGCAAAGAACAGCTTTAAAAACAAATATAAAAGAAACTTTAATGAAGAAAGAAAGAGGAATAACTATATTTACTCATGACTCTTATTGGGATCTTATAGGCTGCATTCTGTCAATTTTCAATCTAAAAAATGATGGATGCAATATACCAAATAAAATGATAAGAGAAAATAAATTAATTTATATAAGACTTCACCCCTCTCTAAATAAAGATGAAGCATTAGAAAATATTAAAAAAATAAAGGAGATTCCAAATTTCCTAAGATTTTATTTTATTGATAATGAAAAGGAAACTATGATTAAATCTCTTAAATTAAGTAGATATTGTTTTTTTGGTTTATCTTCTCATATTAATATGGCTATTAATTTAAATTGCAATGTAGTTGGAGTTCAAACAAATCATATTTTTAAAAATCCAATAAAAAAAGATTTACTTTATTCATCTAATCTTAAAATTTTTATGCCATGGTGTTAATTTAATATTTAAAATAAAAAAAATCATAACAAAAATGTTAATTAAAGAAAAAGTAAAATCAATTTTTCGTGAAAATAAACTTATTTTTAATGGATTAAAAGAAATTTATAAATTTTATAATTTTACTTATCTAAAATTTTTTGCGGGTACAAATAAAGATATATTTACTGAAATATATGTAAAGAATAAATGGAAAGATGATTTTTCACACTCTGGTACAGGATCTAATTTAGAGCAAACAAAGGAAATAATTAAAGTTTTTCCGAAATTAATTTTACAGTACAATATTCAAAGTATTTTAGATATCCCATGTGGTGATTTTTATTGGATGAAAGAAATAAACTTTGATAAAGTTAATTATATTGGAGGAGATATAGTTCCTCAATTAATAAAAAGAAATAACGAATTATTCAGAAAAAAAAATGTAGTCTTTAAAATAATTGATCTCACAATCGATAATCTTCCAAAATCTGATGTAATATTTTGCCGTGATTGCTTGGTTCATTTATCTTTTAAAGATATCTTCAAAGCATTAAATAATATTAAAAGAAGCAATTCTAAGTACTTGATAACAACTAGTTTCATAAAAAGAAATCTAAATCATGACATTGCAACTGGATCTTGGAGAACAATCAATCTATGCAAAAAACCTTTTAATTTTCCAGATCCAATTTTAAATATTAATGAGAATTGTTCCGAGGCAAACAA
>Ga0310343_10001039_pt1 | contig 13970 bp, 15 predicted proteins | sample HC15DNA2025_MG_FD_203519 | JGI IMG/M metagenome (GOLD analysis project Ga0310343, IMG submission 203519) | Marine microbial communities from station ALOHA, North Pacific Subtropical Gyre - HC15-DNA-20-25_MG | ecosystem: Environmental > Aquatic > Marine > Oceanic | place: Pacific Ocean: North... | reverse complement strand
TATTTAATGAGAATAATTTACCCATAAAAATGTTTATTATGTATAGCTAGATACATAAATTGATTAATTTTAAATTAAGACATATTTAGGAAATTATTAAATTTAATTTGGATTAATAACTGTACCTATCAAAGCTTTCCTCTGAAAAGTCTTGATCAGTTTCCTCTAATTCTTTTTCTAACCGTTTTCTTTTTTTTTCGTTTTCTTTAGCTTCTCTTAATTTTTTCTCTTGTTCTTTTTTTAGATCTCTTGCAAGTTTTCTATTTGGGTGTAGCTTATCCAAGTATTCAACACAATAGCTGAATTGCTCCTTTTCTCTTACAACTGTTTCAACAATTTGAGATGCAGCTTGTTTTGGAGAAACCTTAAAAATTCCACCCTTTTGTTTTTTGATGTAAGTATAGGCTGCTTCCCAGCTGCTTTCGTGGTCATTACCTCCTTCTCTCATAGTGCAAAATATTTCAGCTCCGAATGAACCTCCGTAAGCTTTCGGAGTAAATAATGCTAATGGCGTTATTATCCCAATAGTTAAAAATAAAAATAATTTTTTCCCGATTACTTTCATTAAATTTTATTTGATATATATAAAAATTATCTTTAATTCTGATTATGTCTATAGAAATTTAAGATTTTATTACTCCGAAGAAATTTAAGAATTTTACTACTAGTGGAAGAATTAGAAGAACAGTTATTAATCTTACAGCGTGAAGAGTAGCAACTGCAGCACCCACTCCATATTCTGATCCAACTAGGCTCATACCACTTATACCTCCGGGCGCTGCACCAAGAATTGTCGTGATTACATCAATATTCAGTAATCGACTTGTCCATAATCCTATTGCGAGACCAGTTATTACAAGAGTAAATGTTATTAAAATTGCGGGTCTCCATAAGGTTTGTAGATCAACTAATGAATCTTTTGTCAGGCTTGTCCCAATTACCGTCCCAATTCCGATCTCTAAAAGGGTTCTTGTGCCAATTGGCCATTCTGCAATAGTAAACTTTCCACTAATGCTTAGTATGCTTGCACCAATTAAAGCTCCAGCGAGAGGAGCAGCAGGAATTCCGGTTTTAAGCGCTAAAGCTCCAAAAATGCCTCCAGCAAGTAGATAATAAATTAGGTTTATATTAGACATAAATATAAAAATGTTTGGTCATAATATAAGAAAATATTTTTAAATATTAGCTAATTGGAAAATATATTTTCAAAAACGTTTTTATTTTTCTAGATATCTAAATAAAATAACTATTGATTTAAACTTAAGAAATTCTCTACAAAATCTTTATTCAAAATTCGATTAACCCTTTAATTTTTAAATCTAATGAACTTTCTTTCTCTAAATGTCCCCTTGAGTTGGCATAATAATATAAAACCATTTTTATTATGGCTACAAAAGTTCCTTACAAAACTAATAAAAATCCCATTAAGAAAAAATTTTCTTTTATTGAGGGAGGTCATCAACTTGAAAAATTAGAGTTTGCTCTTGCAATCGCACAGACTAAGGGCGATGAAAAAAAATGTTTAATCCTAAGAAAAAAGATAGTCGAGCTTGGAGGCAATGTTGAAGAGCCAGGTACCTAATTCCAATGGGTTTCAAGATACTTGGCGGCTACTTTTAAAGCATCTCCTGCTTGTTCAGTTGATATTTTGTTTTCATTGAAAAGAACATTACTTATTGCAGAAATAACAGTAATAATATCCCTGTCATTAATATATCCTAGATGTCCCACCCTAAATATTTTGCCTTTTAGATGATCTTGTCCTCCTGCTAGTAGGATATCGAATCTATTTTTTACTTTTTTTCTAAATTCTTCAGCATCAATCTGCTCTGTTGCTATTGCAGTAATTGAGGGACTTAAATGTTGTTCATCAGCAAATAGCTTAAGATTAAGTGCTTTTGCAGCATTACTTATCGCTTGTTTATGTCTTTCATGTCTTGCAAAAATTTTTTCTAAGCCTTCGCTTCTCATCATTTTTAATGATTCATCTAAAGCAAAAACTAAGTTAACAGCTGGCGTATAAGGATTACTATTATTTACAAGACTTTTTCTGTATGATTTTAGATTTAAATAAAATTTCGGTAAATTAGAATACTCCGTTGCTTGCCATGCTTTTTCGCTCACTGATATGAAGCTAAGACCGGGTGGTATCATATAGCCTTTTTGAGAGCCTGAAGCAACAATATCTAGTTCCCACTCATCAATAGGGACATTACAAGCACCTATACTTGTAACGCAGTCAACGATAGATAGTGCTTTTTTATGCTCACGTACGTAATTACTAATTTTTTTTAAGTCATTTATTACTCCGGTTGAAGTCTCGGAATGTGTTAATATAACTGCCTTTATTTCTTTCTCTTTATCTTTTTCTAAGATCATTTTGAAATCTTCTGGGTTTAGAGCAGTTCCCCATTTAGCATTAATCTTAATTACTTCCAAACCGAATTCTTCAGCTACCTTAACCCACCTCTCGCCAAATTTTCCATTTTCCCCACAAATAACTTTATCCCCTTTACTGAGAGTATTTATTATTCCAGCCTCCATTGCAGCAGTTCCACTACCAGTAATCGTTAAAACGTCATTTTGTGTTTGGTGTAACCACTTTAGATTTTTAGTTGTTTCTTCTACAAGATCTTGAAAGTCTTTGCTTCTGTGCCCAATAGGATGTTTGCCTAATGCTTGTAAAACTTTTTCTGGAACTGGTGTGGGACCAGGAATCATCAATGATAATTTTTGTTGTATGGCCACTTTTTATTAAATAGGTCATTCTTAGATTAGTTGTCATTAAATATTTTTCAATTACTTGATTTGAAAAAAGGATTTTCTTTACCTATTTGGGTTACTGGAGCTGCTAAATCAGCAGTGAAAAAATTGTTAGGATTTTCGTTTGAAAGTTATGAATTAATTAAAATTCCTAATAAAAAAGAGCAGATTAAAATTGCTGTTCACTCTGCTGCTTTGATTCATAGAGAATCTTATGCATTAGGCATTTCTTTTGCACAATCTGGACTAGATTTAGACATAACCAAAAATTTAGAAATATGGACTTTAGTCTCTTTTGAAAAAGAATTAATAAAAGATTTAAATAGTGAAAACAAAATAAATATCATTGCAGGATATGGAGTTGGTATTGATAAGAAAACATCAGAAATATGTATTTCGAATTTTGCAAAACAATTATTATTTGAAAATTTATTAGATATTATTCCCGATGGTTTTAAGCTGAATTTAGAAATTATTTTCCCAAATGGAAAATTCTTGGCAGAAAGGACCAGTAATTCTTCATTTGGCGTTGTCGAAGGCTTATCAATAATTGGAACTAATGCAGAGACTTACTCTAGTGCTTCACAAGATCAATTAAAATATGCAAAGTTGCAGTTACAAAAAGTTGTTGAGGATAATTTTAAAGGAAAAATAGTTTTTGTAATTGGTGAAAATGGTTTACAACTAGCAAAAAACTGTAATCCCTCATTTCCAATTATTAAAGTCGGAAATTGGATAGGACCGTTATTAGTTGATGCAGCTATAAAAAAAGTAAAAACAATAATTCTTTTTGGATATCATGGAAAATTAATTAAATTAGCGGGAGGTATTTTTCATACTCATAATCATTTGGCGGATGCAAGAATTGAAATTCTAGTTTATCTAGCCGTTAAAGAAAAAGTTCCAAGTGAAATAATTTTGGAATTATCTTGTGCAAATACTATTGAGGATGCATTCTTACTGCTTGAGGAATTTAGCAAATCTTTAGCCAATAACTTGTGGAATGTATTATCAAATAATGTTGAGAAGCGCTCTGAATCATATATTCAAAAATATTTAAATACGGATATGGAAATCGCAGCAATAATTTTTGATAGACAAAGACAAATAAGATGGTCTGGTTTAAATGGAAAAAAATATTTGTCCTTTTTTAAAATTAATTAATTTCTCCATTGATTATGCTTTTGCAATTAAATTGAGCTAACTTTTATACATGAGTAAAAAATTATTGACAAAAGAACGAAATCCATCAATATTAATTCTAGATTTCGGATCTCAATATTCTGAATTGATTGCTAGAAGGATAAGGGAAACAAACGTTTTTTCTCTTGTTGTAAGTAACTGTATTTCAATCGATGAAATTAACCATATAAATCCACAAGGAATAATTCTCAGCGGTGGACCTAACTCTGTATATGCAATAAATGCGCCAAAATGTAATAAGGAAATTTTTAATTTGGGTATTCCAGTTCTTGGAATATGCTATGGAATGCAATTAATGGTTAAAGAACTTGGTGGCTCTGTTACTCCAGCAATTAAAAAAGCTGAATATGGAAGAGCACCAATAAATATTGATTACAAAAATGATTTACTTTGTGATGTTGCTAATAAATCTATTATGTGGATGAGTCATGGTGATTCAATTAATTCTTTACCTAATGGATTTAATAAAATTGCACATACGGAAAATACGCTTCACGCGGCTATTTCAAATAATGAAAAAAATTTATATGGTGTGCAATTTCATCCCGAAGTCATACATTCAGAATTTGGGATGACCGTTATTAAAAATTTTGTTTTTGGAATTTCTAAATGTGTCGCCGATTGGACTACAAAGACTTTTTTAGAAGAAACGATTCCTAAAATAAAAGAACAGGTTGGTAATAAGAAAGTTTTACTTGCTTTATCAGGAGGAGTAGATTCTTCAACTCTTGCTTTTCTCCTGAATAAAGCAATTGGTGATCAGCTTACTTGTATGTTTATTGATCAAGGTTTCATGAGAAAAGGTGAACCTGAATTTTTGATGGATTTTTTTGATAAGAAATTTCGCATTAAGGTTAAATATATTAATGCTCGAGAAAGATTTATTGAAAAATTAAAGGGAGTAACTGACCCAGAAGAAAAAAGAAACATTATTGGTGTAGAATTTATCAGAGTTTTCGAAGAAGAAAGCAATAGACTAGGACCTTTTCATTATCTAGCACAAGGCACTCTTTATCCTGATGTTATTGAGAGTGCAGGTACCAAAGTAGATCCAAATACAGGGGAGAGAATTGCAGTAAAAATTAAAAGTCATCATAATGTTGGAGGCTTGCCAAAGGATTTGCAGTTTAAATTAGTTGAGCCATTAAGAAAACTTTTTAAGGATGAAGTTAGAAAACTTGGCGCTAATTTAGGTTTGCCAGATGAAATTATAAAAAGGCATCCATTCCCAGGTCCAGGATTAGCGATAAGGATCTTGGGCGAAGTTACTAATGAAAAACTTAATTGTTTGAGGGATGCAGATTGGATAGTTAGAGATGAAATAAAGAAAGCTGGTCTTTATAATGAGATTTGGCAAGCATTTGCAGTGCTCTTACCAGTAAAGACTGTTGGAGTTATGGGTGATAAAAGAACTTATGCCTGGCCAATTGTTTTAAGGTGTGTATCAAGTGAAGATGGGATGACAGCAGATTGGTCAAGAATACCTAATGCAATATTAGAAAGAATATCTAATAGAATTGTTAATGAGGTAAATCAAGTTAATAGAGTCGTTTTCGATATAACGAGTAAGCCTCCAGGGACTATTGAGTGGGAGTAATCCATAGGGCATAAAGTCAGTCATAGTGCGGATTTAGTGGTTTGTCACGGGTTTGTCAAGTAGATTAGGGATACGATTTTACTGGGGTTTCGACCTTCCATTTGTCATAGGTTTGTCATAATATATTTGCATTGTCTCTGTTGAGAAATCGTTAAGAATAGTTTTTCTCTACAATATATTTATCAATTAAATTTACTTTCTGATGAGAAAAAGAAGTGCGCTAATTGGTTTATTAATATCCCTAATGCCAATCAGTCCAGCATTAATGTTGAAGTATGGAATATTATTTACTTCATCTACTTTTGCTTTACCTTTAAAGGTTAATGCAGAAAGTCCTGGTGAGTTGTATAAAAATGGATTGAAGAAAGTAAAAGAGACTAAAGACTATAAGGGTGCAATTGAGGATTTTACAAAAGCGATTGAAAAAAGGTCTTCTTACTTACTAGCGTATTATTTTCGTGGTGTTGCAAAAAGTTTTTTAGAAGATTACGAAGGTGCAATTGCTGATTATTCGAAAGTTTTAAAAATGGATAGATGGGATAGAGAAGCGGCACTAGATAGGGGAAGAGCAAAATATAGTATTGGTGATTATGAAGGTGCAATTGCTGATTATAGAAAAGCGATAAAGATTGACCCAAGATATTCAGATGCATTTTATTTCCGAGGAATTTATAAAGATAAATTCGAAGATTATAAAGGTGCTCTCGCTGATTTTAATAAGGCAATAAAATTAAAAACAAAATTCAACGACGTCTTTTTTGCAAGAGGATTAACTAAGAGTTTCTTAGATGATGATGAAGGTGCAATTGCTGATTTTAATAAGGCAATAAATATTAACCCAGAAAATTTAGATGCTTACCTTTATAGAGGATATGCAAAGTTTATGATTAATGATTTAAAAGGTGCTTGCGAGGATTGGTTATTTCTCAAATCTTCAGGCAATTTTGATGCAAAAACTGAAATTGAACAATACTGCAACTAATGATTATGTTTTAAATTGATATTTTTGACGAATTCTCTACAATTAGTTCAACAAGTAAGTTCGATTTACATAATGTTAGGAATAACTCGGTTTGTCATAGGTTTGTCACGCAAAATCCACTCCTGTCATAGTGCGGGATTAGAGCAATGGAACTATTGAGTGGGAGTAGTTAGTTCAATAACAACTTTGTTTGTCATTGGCAGGGTTTAGTCGTTTGTTGCATGTTTAGAAATTAGATTTAAGGAACATTTTACTGGGATCAAGTACCCTATATTTGTCAAAGGCTTGTCAGGCAAAGTCTACCCTTGTTTTAGTGTGAGGTTAGAGCAATATTAGAACTATGCGATGGGATTTTATAGCAATCCTTAAACCTGTTTATATTTTTAAAAAGTAGGCTTTATCTTAAGTTTTAAATATTTTTTATTAAGAAGTATTTTAATTAGGATTTTTTGCTCATGGAAATGAATTATTTTTTAAGCTAATTTAGGAAGAATTTATAAATATACTAAATTAATGAGTGGAGATTACGAAACACTTGAAATTAATCAGCCAAAAATTTCATATTTTCTAAAGAGACAAGAAAATAATACAAAGTGGTTAGATGAATTAATTAATAAAATTGAAGATATGAAAAATAAGATTTCGGAAGTTTCATAAATTTTTCATAGAGATTTCTTTGTTTTTACTTTTTTAGGCTAATGAAGATAGCCCTTAATTCAAATAAAAATAATAATAAAAAAGATCTAAAGTTATTTAGTTTTCTTTAAAATTTTGAGGTTCAAAAAATGTAGTTTGTTTAATAAGTTCCTTTGGGATTTTATTGGACCAAATGAAATTATTATGTTGTCTATCCACTATTGGATCAAACTTTTTTGTGACTGAAATTTTATATAATATCGCAGGTGTATGAGTAGCTTTTGACCCTGGTTTGCTTGGAAAAAAATAATTAGAAAATCCTATTTCTTTAAACTTTGAAAAATATCTCCCAATTTCTCTCTTCTGAATTCTTTTTGCTGCATCTTTAATTGTTTCTTTAAAAAATAATCTTCCTCCAACAACCCAATAGTCATTTTTAAGAGGTTCTTCTTTTCTTTGTAGAAGTAAGTATTGTTTTTCCCACGTAATTAGAAAATCAATACAAAAAATAGGCATTAAATTTATTATTTTTTTATATTCTTGATCAGGTAAATAATTCATGAATTTTTTAATTTCAATAATTTTATTGATTTGTGTTGAATTTAAATAATGGTTCCCTAAACTAAATGCAATATACTATCAATTTTGTAAATTTAATTTTAAGGTTTTCATCGATCTTTGTAAAAAATTAGAATAATGCTGAAGCTTAGTAGATCTACTGTAGAAAAATTTCTTAGTTGTCCTAGATGCTGTTTTTTAGAAAAAAACCATAAAATTAAACCTCCTTCTCTTCCATTTACATTAAATATAGCTGTAGATAATTTATGCAAAAATGAATTTGATCACTTCCGAGAGATTCAAAAGCCTCATCCATTATTCATTGAACATAATATTGAGGCTGTTCCATTTAAGCATAAAGATTTAGATACATGGAGAAGCAACTTCAAAGGAATAAGATACCAATCTCCTAAACACAATTATGATTTTGGTGGTGCAGTTGACGACGTTTGGCAAAAAAGTAATGGTGAATTAATTATTGCTGATGTCAAAGCAACTTCTCGAAATAATTTTGATTGGAATGAAACTTTTCATAAATATGATTATGCAAAAGCGTACAAGAGGCAATTAGAAATTTATCAATGGTTATTTAAAAAGAATGGTTTTCAAGTTGCTGATGAAGCATATCTTGTATATTTTAATGGAAAAAAAAATGAAAAGTTTTTTAATAATGAACTTAAGTTCGATTCATATGTCATTAGATTAGATTGTTCTACAGATTGGGTAGAGAAGACAATAATTAAAACAGTTAATCTCTTGAGATCAATTGATTTCCCAAAACCGTCTAACACATGTGAATATTGTAATTATTTAAAAAAGCGTTGGCAATTACAGAAGAACTTTAATTAGAAAGTTAATTAAAAATTTCTTTTAGCATATGGAAAAAAAATACAAAAAAGTTAATCTTAATAAGATATAGATTTAAAAACTTGGTAAAAACAAAAAACTCTAAATTAAAAATAAGTAATCACTTACAGCAAGATATTGTAAAAATTGCTGGTAAAACAATTTTTATCAATCCCTTTTTGTATTGGAGGAGATTTGATCAAAATACAAGTAGATGGTTAAGAGAGCCTGGGCAAATGTCTGAGGATCAATTACGTACTAATAGAAATAGATTTTTTCCAGAATTAGATTGGGATGATTTAGAAGATGAAGAAAAACTAATAAAAGATGCCACAGTTGAAATGTTTTTAAAAACATTAGAGTTAATTAGTACATTTCATCCTCAACTCAATTCTGGACAACTTCTAGAAGTTGAGAGAAAGATGGCTGTTGTAAAAAAACAGGCTTTTGAAAAATGGGTAACAAAATCTTTTGAAAAAAAATCAAGAGCTGCACGTAATGAAAAACGAAAATTCCAGAGAGATAGATTTATAAGGAGTTGGAGGGAATGGCTAAGCCTTGAAAATACACATCAAGCCATCTTGCCGATTATTGTCATTGTGTTTGTTGCTTCATTTATTGGCTGGTCTCTTGGAGTGTCAAAAAACAGTTGTAATCCTTATTTTGAGCAAAATTTAGATCAAACTTTTTAGATTGTTTATGGTAACTCTTTAATAATTAGGTTAGAAATGCTTTTAATAAAGAGTTTTTTATTTATTATATAAATAATGATGAATTAATTTAACTAAATAAATTTCATGAAAGATCAATCATCTATCAAAGAAAAATTGGAGTATGTTGATAACCATTCTGATGATTATGAATATTTACTAATCAGACTTAAGGCAATAAAAGAAACAATTATTTTATTAGAAAGCAATTATTTACCCTAATAGCTTTATTCTTGGAAAACTATAAAAAGAGAAAGAATTTTTTGCTCACAAAAAGGCAACCTTTAGTACTTTCTTTATTTACATCTTTGTCTTTTTTATTGATATTTTTTAGATTAGTTTTTTTGCAGATATTAAATAATGATACTTATAAACAAATGTCAGATGAAAACAGAATAAGATTGATTTCATCTCAGCCAATTCGAGGAAGAATTCTGGCTAAAAATGGAGAGGTACTTGCCGATAGTAAACTTAAATATTCTCTAAAAATAAAGCCACAACATATTGACCAGAGTACTTGGGAGCAAAATAAATTAAAAATTTCTAATTTATTGGGTGTACAACCAGATGAACTTCAAAAAAAATATATTAATGGTTTAAAACAACAGCAATTATCTATTAATTTATTGGATAATTTATCTGTTAATCAAGTTATCAAAATAAAGGAAAACGAAAGTAGTTTGTTTGGATTAGAAGTAAGCACTAAATTAATAAGAAATTATCCCTATAAAAATGTCGCCGCTCATGTTATCGGATATACTCAACCTATAACTGACTCAGAATTTGAGATATTATCAAAAAAAGGTTATAGATTAAATGATTTAATAGGCAGAACTGGCATTGAATATGTTTTCGAAGATTTAATCAGAGGTGAGTGGGGAGGAGAGATGGTTGAGGTTAATTCTCAAGGCACTTTCCAGAAATCTTTAGGAATTAGACCCTCAAAAAAAGGGGAGGATATTCAATTGACCATTGATTTAAATTTACAATTAGTGGCTGAGGAAGTTTTAAGAGATAAAAAGGCTGGTGCGATTATAGTCTTAGATCCTCAAGATGGCGCAATAAAAGCATTGGCAAGTAAACCAACGTTTGATTTAAATTTCTTTTCTCAAGATTTTAAGCCAGAAAAAGAATATAGTCAGTTATTTAATTCACCAGAAAAACCATTATTTAATAGAGCTTTAAATGCATATGATCCAGGAAGTGTTTGGAAAATTGTCACAGCTTTAGCTGGATTGGAAAGTGGGAAATTTCCCATTGATACTTTACTAGAAACAAAACCATGTATTACTTATGGGAGTCAATGTTTTAGGGAACATAATGATTTAGGTTTTGGAGTAATCGGTTATGAAGATGCTTTAAGAGTTTCCAGTAATACATTCTTTTATCAAGTTGGATATGGAACAGGAGTTGATGAAATTTATGCAGTCTCCAAAAAACTTGGTTTTAATTCTTTATCTGGGATTGAAATTTCTGAACAAGAAAATATAGGATTAGTTGCTAGTAGTGAATGGGCTCAAAAAGGAAGAGGATGGGGTCAGCCAGGTAGAACCCCATGGGTTCCAGAAGACATTGCTAGTATGTCAATTGGACAATTTGTCGTTCAAGTTACTCCTATTCAAATAGCTAGAGCATATGCGGTGATCGCAAATGACGGTTATCTAGTTACTCCCCACTTAGTCAAGACAGATGGAGACTATCTCTCAGAAAAAAAACGTATTAAACTGGATATTGATCCAAATAATATTCAATTAATAAAACGCGGACTCAAGAAAGTAGTTGAGTCTGGTACTGGCGTATCAATTAATTATGGAGTTTCAAATTTACCTCCGGTGTCAGGTAAAACCGGCACTGCTGAAGATGGTGAAGGAGGTTCAGATCATGCTTGGTTTGTTTGCTTTACTCCTTCTGAAAAAAGCGAGTTGCTTGTGGTTGCTTTTGCACAAAATACTCCTGGTGGAGGCTCTGTACATGCACTGCCTATGGCAAGAGAAATTTTAAAAATTTGGAATGAGAATAAATAATACTTATTTTTAGTTTTAAAGATACTATGTTTTTAATTTTTTCATTTGCAAAAGTCTTTTAATTATATCTTCAATAGTTTTGGTATCTATCGGTTTGCTATACGATGATAAAAGTTGTCTCCCTAATACTTGACTGCCTAAATGGACTAATTGAATGCGCAATGAAGTAAGTAGTTCTAATCCAATGCCACCAGAAAATGTTGCAATAGCAATTGGTTGACCATTAAATAAATTCCTAAAGTCATCTCCTGAAATAGAAAGCCATGCTATGAAGTTGGAGAGAATGGGAGGTATAGATCCATTATATTCAGGCGCACAAATCACCCACTTTTCAACTTTGAGAAGCTTTTGTTTTAACTTTTCTACTTCATTTGGAATATTTTCTTTGCTGTGAATTCTTGGATTAAATAATGGAATATTAAGAGTGGTAAGGTCTAAGATTTCAGAACTTATTTTAAGTTCATTACTTTTTTCTAGAAATTTATTGGAAAGTTCTAGATTTTTCCCACAACTAGCTGAAATAATTATTAGATCCTTTGATTCAGTCATAAATAAGATAAATAAATTTAATAGTTAGCACCAGTTTTACGGTGATGAACTGCTGTTAGACTATCGGTTTTTAGTATATTACCGTGTAGAACCTCAGCATATATCACCCAATGATCTCCACATTCCATCCTCTCTTTTACAGAGGCATCTAACCATGCTAAAGACTCAGGAATGATTATCTGTTCATTAGGGGTTAATTCAATATTTAAACCTTCGAATCTATCTTCACCTGGTGAAAAAGGTTTTGTGAATCTTTTTAAAGGTTCTTTAAAATCTTTTTCACTTAAAATATTTAATGCAAATGAATCTCCTACTTGAAGTAAAGACTCTACTGATCTATCTTTTGCAACTGCAATACTTAATCCAGGTGGAGAAAAACTTGCTTGACTAACCCAAGATGCAAGCATAGCTCCTCTGATATTATTTTCATCATTTCCTTTAGAAGCAGTTAGAACACAAAGTGAGCCAATTACTCTTCCAAGAGCTTGTAACTTTGGATCAGTTTTACTCGTAATCATTCCAGTATCTGATTTTCTAGGTTTTTTCTTAGCTTTCTTTATAATTTTTCTCCCAAAGTGAGTTCCTATTTCTTCTAGCTCTTTAATTTTTGGTTTATTTGGACTGAATTTAATTCTTATAGGATCAAAACTAAACTGAAAACCGCCATCTTTTAATTTTGATTCAAGTAAATCTATTGCCTCACCGCTCCAGCCAAAACTACCAAAAATCCCAACTGGTTTATCTCTATTGCCTTCTGATAACAGTGTCCCTAGTGCACTGACTATAGGTGTTGGGGCGTGCCCCCCAAGTGTGGGAGATCCTATTAAATATCCATCAGCATTTTGGATAGATTTTATAAGTACATCATTTGATGTAAATTCACAATTAATACTTTCTACTTCTACAGAAGTTCTATTTATCCCTTTGGCCAAAGCATCTCCTATAGAGGCTGTATTGCCATAAGCACTTGCGTAAATAAGAGCGATTTTAGGATTATTTGTTGAGATATTTTCACCCCATCGAATGTAGTCATTTAAAAAGCTTTTTAAGCTATATTCGATAGCTGGACCATGCAATGGGGCAATAGTTTTAATGTCATAATCTGCAATTTTTTCAGTTATTGATACCACTTGATTAGACATTGGTGCCATCAAGCAATCATAAAAGTGTTTTCTATCAATTTCTGTGCTAATCCGATTTGTCTCAGACCAATATTCAGATGCAATGTGTGCTGAAAAAATTTTTTCACTTAGAAGTATTTCTTGATTACGTTCATAAATTATTAGTCCTCCAGGCCAACGTGCAGTTGGAATAGGTATTAATTCAAGTGAAATATTATCTAATTCTAAATTATGTTCTTTCTTGATTATGTTAATTTCAGGTAATTCAATTTCAACGAATTCTTTTAATGTAGGATTTCTTTGATTCCAAAGTTCACTAATAAGTTTAAAGCCAGGATTTGAGCAAGTTATAGTTAGGGCTTTAAATTGCTTACTAATGTTTCTTATGGTTTCTATTATTTGGGGATTAATATGTCCAGAGATGATGTTAATTTTTTTAAATTTATATTGATTAAAAAAATTAGATATTATCTCATTAAATGAATTTAAATATTGCTTTTCAGGTGGATGAATAATTAAAAGTTCTTCATTATTTCTTATTAAAAAAGTGTTAAATGATGTTCCTTTTTCGAGATTAAATTCAAGTTCAAATCTTTCTTTATTATGATCAAGAAATCTTATGCAAGTAAAATTTTCAGCAATTTCAAATTTTGATAAGTTTTGATTTTCTGAAAGTAAGCTTATATTAATCTCTGACATCTTAAGGACTTATTTATTAATAATGATTAGCAACTTTTCTGTGATGAACTGCTGTTTTGCATGATAGGTCAGAGACATTACCATTTTCAACAGTTCCGTAAATTATCCAATGGTCTGGAGTCTCCAGTCTGGAATTAACTTTACAATCTAAAAAGGCGAGTGAATCTGAGAGGACTGGCCCTCCTTCTGCAATGTTGCTAATTATATCTACATCTGCAAATCTATCAGCTCCAGGAGCAAATCTTTTTAAAAAATGTCTGAACATTTTTTGATAGTTATCTT
>Ga0310343_10001036_pt1 | contig 13985 bp, 15 predicted proteins | sample HC15DNA2025_MG_FD_203519 | JGI IMG/M metagenome (GOLD analysis project Ga0310343, IMG submission 203519) | Marine microbial communities from station ALOHA, North Pacific Subtropical Gyre - HC15-DNA-20-25_MG | ecosystem: Environmental > Aquatic > Marine > Oceanic | place: Pacific Ocean: North... | reverse complement strand
GTAATGAGTAACTCCTTTACTAATCAAGTTTTAGCTCAAATTGAACTTTTTAACAAATTTGAAGAATATTCTAAAAAAGTTTATGTTCTCCCAAAACATTTAGACGAAATGGTTGCAAGGTTACATTTAGATAAAATTGGTGCAAAATTAACGAAACTAACAAAGGAACAAGCAGATTATATAAATGTGCCTATTGAAGGTCCATATAAACCTGAACTATATAGATATTAAATGTGAGTTCGATATTTATAAGTTTACTCACCTCAATTCCTGAATATATAAGCAAAGCTGTTGAAACCAACTCTACAATGGCTTACTTTACTATATCTTTAGCAATGTTTTTAGAAAACATAATACCTCCAATTCCTTCAGAGGTAATAATGCCTTTAGGAGGGTTTTTTGTTTCTCAACAAAAATTAAATTTTTATATTTTAGTGTTTTGGGGTTTATTTGGAACCATACTTGGTTCACTCCCTTGGTATTATTTAGGAAGGTTAGTGAATGAAAAAAGATTATCAAATTTTTTAGATAAAAGAGGTAAATACCTAGGTGTAACCTCAAAAGATCTCGCTAAAAGTAAAATTTGGTTTGATAAATATGGGGTTTCTTTAGTTTTTTGGGGTCGACTAGTCCCGGGTATAAGAACTTTAATTTCTGTTCCGGCAGGCATGGAACTTATGCCACTAAAGCAATTTTTAATATGGACAACTTTTGGTAGTCTAATCTGGGTTTTATTGTTGACATTTGCGGGTTTCATGTTTGGTGAAAATTATCCACTCATTGAGACCTATTTAGATCAAATAAAATTCATAATAAAACCTATATTAATTGTTTTATTTATATATTTTTTAATAAAATTTTTTATGCGAGTAAACAAAAAAAATATTTCTTAAAAAGGGATTTCATTTGAATTATTATTAGAATATTGTGTATTTTCACTTTCTTTACGAGAGCTTAGCAAGTTTAATCTATCAACTCTAATTACTGGCTTAAATCTGTCTTCACCAGTATTTTTATCTTTCCAACTGTCAATTTTAAAGCTTCCCGTTATACCAATAAGTGAACCTTTTTTGACATAATCTGCAGCTATCTGAGCTTGTTTACCCCATATTTCTAAATTAAACCAATCAGGTTCTTCATCTTTGCTTCTCCTGTTAACCGCAAGGGCAAAATTAGCTACAATACTTCCTGATTCAAAATATTTTACGTCTGGCTCTCTTCCAGCTCTGCCTACGAGATTTACGGTGTTAATTTGCATAATTTTTTTTTTTTATAATACTCAGTTTTTTAGTTATTGCTGAAAGTTTTGCTTTATATTCATAACCAAACAAGATAATTGTTAGAGCTTACGAAAAAAAGTAATATGATTTACTTAAAAGATTTTCTATTGTGATTTTTAACAGATTTAAATTTTCAAGAGACATTGGTATTGATTTAGGTACTGCCAATACACTTATTCACGTGTCGGGAAAGGGTGTAGTTTTACAAGAACCTTCCGTTGTTGCTATGGATTTAGAAGAGGGTGTACCAATGGCAGTTGGAGAAGAAGCCAAATTAATGCTTGGTAGAACCCCTGGCAATATTAGAGCTGTAAGACCCTTAAGAGATGGAGTCATAGCTGATTTTGATGCAGCAGAACAAATGATAAAAACTTTTATTCAAAAATGTAATGAGGGGAGGGGCCTATTAGCTCCGAGGATAGTAATAGGCATTCCCAGTGGTGTTACGAGCGTTGAACGTAGAGCAGTTAGAGAAGCTGGACTTGCAGGTGCAAGGGAAGTTCATTTGATTGATGAACCTGTAGCTGCTGCTATTGGAGCTTCATTACCAGTAACTGAACCAATTGGAACGATGATTGTTGATATAGGTGGAGGAACAACCGAAGTAGCGGTTCTAAGTTTAGGGGGAACTGTGTTAAGTGAGTCTGTGAGAATAGCAGGTGATGAAATAAATGAATCAATTGCAATTTATCTCAAAAAGGTTCATAATTTAGTCGTTGGTGAAAGGACTGCTGAAGATATTAAAATAAAAATTGGTTCTGCATTTCCAGACGATGATTTTGACAAGACTTCGATAGAGGTTCGGGGTTTACATCTTTTGTCTGGATTGCCTAGATCTATTAATCTTACCTCAGGAGAAATTAGAGAGGCTATGGCAGACCCATTAAACAAAATTGTCGAAGCTGTAAAAAGAACTTTAGAGAGAACTCCCCCCGAATTAGCTGCTGACATCGTGGATAGGGGCATTATGCTTGCAGGTGGTGGTGCTCTAGTTAGAGGAATTAGTGATTTAGTAAGTGATGAGACGGGGATATTTGCTCACATAGCCGAAAATCCATTATTGTGCGTTGTAAATGGTTGTGGAGAAGTTTTAGATGATTTTAAAAAGCTTAAAAGAGTAGTTGATACGCCAGATTTTATTAGGAACGCTATAAGAGATTAAATTTATGTTAGATATTCGTAGAATATCAATAAACCGATGGGTTCTAAATAAGAAAATTTGGGTTTTATTTGGGTTTTTATTATTTTTTTTCTTTATAAGATTGTCTAAAGGTTCTTTATTTAAGGATTTCTATTATTTTATATCGAAGCCATTTTGGCCAGGTCAATTTCAAAGAGAAATCATTCGAAATAGTGTTGATCAAGAATTCTTGATCAAACTACAACAGGTTGAAAATGATAATGAAAGATTACGTGAAATTTTAACTCTTCAAAAATTATCTGAACCTGATACTATTGTGGCTTCAGTTATTTCTAGACAAACAGGTAGTTGGTGGAGACAAATCATTTTAAATAAAGGTGCGAATGATGGAGTTGAAATTGGAAGTCCTGTTGTTGGTCCAGGTGGGCTATTAGGAAGAGTTTACAGCACTTCATCGTTTACTTCTTCTGTAAGATTATTAACTTCTCCAGAAAGTCAGGTTGGGGTCTGGATTGATAGGATTCAGCTTCATGGATTATTGGTAGGTTCGGGGAATGATTTTCCTAAATTAATTTTTTTTAATAAAGAAGTTGATGTGAAAGTTGGGGATTTTGTAACATCTTCTTCCGCGAGTACTTTGCTACCACCAAATATTCCCATAGGTGTAATAAGTTCTGTAGATGAAGAAACAAAATTAAAAAAAACTGCGAATGTTCTGTTACTTGGAAAACCTCAAGCTATAGATTGGGTAGAGGTTTTAAAAGTAAAGATTTAGATGATTAATTTTGTAAAAAAAAATTTGCCAATAATTTCATTTTTAATTATCCCTCTTGTTTTTTTATATAGCCCTACTTGGTTAGATTTTTTTGGTTCTAAGCCTTATTGGCCTTTATATTGGTTACTACCTTGGTCAATGATGCATGGACCGTTTAGCGGTTTAATTGTTAGTTTATTTTTAGGACTAATTCTTGATTCAATTAGTCCTGATCATATTTTTACTCAAATACCAGGGTTAATGTTATGTGGTCTCTGGTTCAGTAGATGCAAAACCTGTAGTAATTATTTAATAGGTCATTTTAGATATGGATTAATTTGTTCAATTGGAAGTTTTCTCTGTGGTTCTATTTATTTTCTTCAAATTTTAATTAAGAATTTGCCAGATCAAAACTTCATTTTTTATTACCCAAGTATTAAAAATATTTTGGCTCAAGTTTTTGTTACTGGCCTCTTCGCTCCTTTATTTTGCTCAACACTCTTCAAACTTTTTAGTACTAATAAAGGTAGGAAATCACTCTTGGTTTCACAAAGAATACGGAACTTTTAAAAATTTAAATTACTGTTTGGATTAAAAATAAAAAAAATTTGTAGATCTTGAGAATATATCTTTTAGGATACTTAATGTTATATTTTTAATTGTTAGATTATATAAACAAGATATTCTTTGCAACAAATCATTGCTTTGAAATATCTGCAAATTTTTTTTTATCAATGTCAAAAGCAAGCATTTTAGTTGTTGATGATGAACCAGCAGTTTTGAAGGTATTAGTAACTAGACTTCAATTAGCTGGCTATCAAGTCTTCTCGGCAACTAATGGTGAAGAAGCTCTTGAAGCTTTTCATAGAGAATCTCCAGATTTAATAGTTCTTGATGTAATGCTTCCAAAAATGGACGGTTTTGCAGTTTGCAGGAGAATTCGAGCAGAATCTGTTGTACCAATAATATTTTTGACGGCTTTAGAGGCTATTTCTGAGAGAGTTGCTGGATTGGATTTGGGTGCTGATGACTATCTTTCTAAACCTTTTAGTCCTAAGGAGTTAGAAGCAAGGATTGCAACAATATTAAGACGTATGGGTCCAAGTGTCGCAGTCACTGAAACCAAAGAGGTCCCTTCTGGTAAGGGAGTGATGAAATTTGGTAGTTTGGTAGTCGATACAAATAGGAGGCAAGTATCAAGAGCCGGAGATAGAATCAGTCTTACTTATACAGAATTTAGTCTTCTTGAACTCTTATTCGATGAACCAGGTAAAGTAGTTCCACGTGCAGAAATTCTTGAGCAACTTTGGGGATATCCTCCAAGACGAGCAGCAGATTTGAGAGTAGTAGATGTTTATGTAGCAAGATTAAGAGGTAAATTGGAGCCAGATCCAAGGAACCCTGAATTAATTCTTACTGTTAGAGGAATAGGTTATGCTTCGCAAAGGGTTGGAGAAACAGCAACATCTTTGGCAAGTTGAATGTTATTCTGATAATTTAATTAAATAAACAAAGTACTTAATAAAATCTTGTCAGAAATTAGAGAAGCTCGGCTATTAAAAGCAAATTTGTTGGTAAATAAGGGTTTTGAACCTTATGCGGAAACTTTTAAGATATCTCACTCTTCTAAATTTCTTTTTGAAAAATTTTATTATCTTAAAGATGGTGAAGAATGCAATTTCAATGTCTCTATTGCAGGTAGGGTTTTAGCAAAAAGAGTGATGGGTAAAATTGCTTTTTTTAAAATTATTGATGAGGAAGGTCAGATTCAACTTTATCTTGATCAAAAAATTATAAATAATGATATTGAAACTAAAAAAACACTTTCTTTTGAAGATCTTAAAGAACTGGTAGATATTGGTGATTGGATAGGAGTTAAAGGAATAATAAAAAAAACTAATAAAGGTGAGCTGTCAATCAAAGTAGAGAAATGGGAAATGTTATCAAAAGCAATTCAACCCTTGCCCGATAAGTGGCATGGATTAACAGATATTGAGAAAAGGTATCGACAACGTTATTTGGACTTAATAGTAAATCCTCATTCAAAAAATGTTTTTAAAACAAGAGCTAAATGCATAAGTTTTATAAGAAAATGGTTAGATGAAAGAAATTTTTTAGAAATTGAAACCCCAATTTTGCAATCAGAGGCTGGTGGAGCTGAAGCTAGACCCTTTATTACGCATCATAATACTTTAGATATACCCCTTTATTTAAGAATAGCTACTGAGCTGCATCTAAAAAGAATGGTTGTAGGAGGTTTCGAAAAAGTATATGAACTTGGCAGAATTTTTCGTAATGAGGGAGTCAGCACAAAGCATAATCCAGAATTTACTTCTGTGGAAATTTATCAGGCTTTTTCTAATTATGTTGATATGATGGATATCACTGAAAAATTAATTAAAGATTTAGTTGGAGATATATGCGGTTCATTAGTCATAAATTATCAAAATAAGGAAATTAATTTTTCTAAACCGTGGAAGCGAATTTCTATGAAAGATATTGTTAAAGAATATACAGGAATTGATTTTGATACTTTTAAAGGTGACTTAGAGATAGCAAAACAAGCTGTCAAAAATATCAATGTAGACCTTACAAAGAAAGTCAATACAATTGGCAGAGTAATGAATGAAGTCTTTGAACAAAAAGTCGAGTCAAATCTTATAGAACCAACATTTGTTATTGATTATCCAGTTGAAATTTCGCCTTTAGCAAGACCACATCCTAACAATAAAGAAATGGTACAGAGATTTGAATTATTTATAGTGGGTCGCGAACTTGCCAATGCCTTTAGTGAGTTAATAGATCCTATTGATCAAAGACAAAGAATGCAATTGCAGCAATCTTTAAGAGATGAAGGAGATCTTGAAGCCCACTGCATTGATGAAGATTTTTTAAATGCTTTAGAGATTGGTATGCCTCCCACTGGTGGATTAGGAATTGGTATTGATAGGCTCATTATGATAATCACGAATAGTCCATCAATTAGAGATGTAATTCCTTTCCCATTACTAAAACCAGAAATAACTTCTAATAAATCTGAAAAATTAACCTCGAATGAAGTAAAATAAATTTAATTGATCCAATACGAAATTTTTTAAATGAGTGGTGAACGTGTTGGTTTCCGTTTTAAATACGCGGATGCAGTAGTTAAAAGAAATCCTCAAGGCCGATCAAGAAGAGGCTGGGTTATGGAGCCAGTAGAGCAAACTACAAGCAGGGGCACTAAGATGCCTGCATATAAAATACGCTGGAGAGATAGCGAAAGGCCAGAAACTGTTTTACAACATATGTTAATTGCAGATCCAGATCCTTCTCCTCCTCCAACTTCAGTCAGTTTGGATTCCTAGTGGAAATTGTTTGTAAAAAATATTTATTACCTTTGTAAAGCAGATTTTATTTCTTTATTAATAACCTTACTTTTATCTGCTTGTCTTTTATCATGTAATTTTTTTCCCTTACCTAAACCAATTGATAATTTAATCCAAGACCCTTTTAGATAAATAGATAATGGAACAATAGTCATACCTTTTTTTTCAATATTTGATTTTAGTTTTAATATTTCCTTTTTATGTAAGAGTAATTTTCGATTTCTTAAAGGTTCATGATTAAAAAAAGATCCAACATTTTTATGTGGTGAAATGTGGACATTCATTAGTAATATTTCTCCATCTCTAAATGAACAGTATCCTTCTCTAATATTTGCTTTACCATTTCTTATTGACTTTACTTCTGTACCTAAGAGTTCAATTCCCGCTTCAATTGTTTCATATATTTCATATTGAAATCTTGCATATCTATTTTCAGCGAGACGTTTTATGACCAAGTCTTTTTGGTTTCTTTTATGGACTTTGTTTGATTTTTTCTGCATCTTATTAAAAAAATCTTTCTCCTTAGGACAATTGCTACTAACCTTTAATTATGGCAATAATTTCCTCTAATATAAGCGATTCTAATTTTTCTCCTCATAGAAAAGAGCTGAGGATCGTAAATGCAACCGAAATTACTGAAGAGAAAAATAATAAAAATTTAAATTTAGTTCGGCCAAAAAATTTTAAAGAATTCGTTGGTCAAGAACAAATTAAATCTTCATTAAGAATAGCTATAGAGGCATCAATTTATAGGAAAGAGGCATTGGAACATGTACTTCTATATGGACAGCCAGGCTTGGGGAAAACTACATTAGCTTTTTTGATAGCGCAAGAGATGAATAAAAAATGTAAAGTGGCTAATGCCCCTGCAATTGAAAGACCCAGAGATGTCGTTGGCCTACTTCTTGGATTAAAAGAAGGAGAAGTTTTATTTATTGATGAGATACATCGTTTAAATAAATTGGCAGAAGAACTTTTATATTCTGCTATGGAAGATTTTCGATTAGATTTAACTGTGGGCGCTAACAAGGGTACTAGATGCAGAACTATTAACCTTCCGAGGTTTACCCTTATTGGTGCAACAACAAAATTAGCATCCATAAGTGCGCCTTTAAGAGATAGATTTGGTATATCTCAAAAAATTGAATATTACTCTAATGATGATTTAAAAAAAATAATTCAAAATTTTTCTCGTTCAATAAATCTTCAAATAGAAGATGAAGCTTCTTGGATCTTATCTAAAATATCAAGAGGTACGCCAAGAATTGCTTTAAGGTTGCTGAAACGAATTAGAGACTATGCTCAAGTTATCAAAAAGACTCGTATTGTTGATCTTGATATTGTTAAAGAGGCCTTAAATTTTCAAGAAATTGATGAAAAAGGATTAGATTATTTAGATAGAAAGTACCTGTCTTTTTTGAATCTTAATAATGAAACTGCAATTGGATTAGATGCAATTTCAGCCGGTTTAGGTGAAGATTCTTCACTGTTAGAATTTATTGTTGAGCCATATTTAATGCAAATTGGCTTTCTTGTTAGAACTTCTCGAGGCAGATTACTTACTTCTCTTGGGAAAAATTACATTAATTCAAACAATGATTGATATACACAAAATTAAGATTTATTTTTTATTAATTATTTTTGTTTCATTAAATATTGCAAATGTTTCACCATCTTATTCATTAATTGATAGGGAGGATTTATTTAAAAATGCATTAACTTTAACTTCAGAAGGAGAATTCGAAACAGCATTACGAGAATGGAATAATTATTTGGAATTGTATCCTAATGATGCAGCTGCTTTAAGTAATAGAGGAAATGTCAAACTTGTAATTGGCGATATTAAGGGTTCAATAAATGATCAAGATGAAGCAATTAATTTGAATCCTGATGAAGTTGATCCTTATATCAATAGGGGTATAGCTGAGGAGGCTTTAGGTCTTTGGTTATTAGCTGAAAAGGACTATAAGTTTGTAATTTCAAAAGATAGCAAAAATTTCTCAGCATTATATAATCTTGCAAATGTTGAAGGATCGTTAACAAATTGGGGGAGAGCTAGAGAGCTATTTTCATTAGCAGCATCATATAATCCTGGATTTGCTATGGCAAGGTCAAGTATGGCTTTGGCAGACTACCAGTTGGGCAATATTGAACAGTCTGAAATAGAATTAAAAAAATTAATTAGGCGTTATCCTACTTTTGCTGATGCTAGGGCAGCTTTGACAGCTTTGAATTGGTCAAAGGGGATAATTGGGCAAGCAGAGAGTAATTGGATCGCTGTTACTGAATTGGATCCCAGGTATCTTGATGAGGAATGGTTAATAAAAGTCAGACGATGGCCACCAAATCCAGCTAAAGATTTAATGAAATTTATTGCCCTCAAATAAAAAATGGATCAAGAAAAATTGCTAAAAAAAATTGATTTAATTAACGATGAATTGATTTATATTAGAAGACATATACATGCACATCCTGAATTAAGTGGATTAGAAAATCAAACAGCAATTTTGATAAGTGGTTTTTTAAAAAAAATTGGTTGGAGGGTAACCGAATCTATTGGAAGAACAGGAGTTATTGCAGAACTTGGACCTGAAGATAAAGGTTTTATAGGCCTGAGAGTGGATATGGATGCTCTTCCAATAATAGAAAAGACTAATTTAAGTTTTTCTTCAAAAATTGATGGTGTTATGCATGCTTGTGGTCATGATTTACATACATCGATTGGGTTGGGTGTAGCAAAAATTTTAAAAGATTTGAAATTAAAGTTTGGGACTAGAATTATCTTCCAACCAGCTGAAGAAATTGCAAGTGGAGCTAAATGGATGATCCATGATGGTGCAAGCGATCATTTAAATCAAATCTTAGGTGTTCATGTTTTTCCAGAATTGAATGCTGGTACTGTAGGCATCAAAGAGGGTACTTTAACTGCTGCTGCTGGGGAATTGCAGGTTGAGATTAAAGGAAAATCAGCGCATGGAGCGAGGCCTTTTGAAGGAGTCGATGCTGTATGGGTCGCATCTAAAGTTATCACTGGTATTCAAGAGTTAATAACGCGGCAATTAGATCCTTTAGATCCCGTTGTTATAACTTTTGGTAAGATTAATGGAGGGAGTGCTTATAATATTCTTGCTGAAAAAGTTAATTTGATAGGGACTGTTAGGTGTACAAATCTTAAATTATTTAAGAGTATGGGAAAATGGTTAAATGATCATATATCTGCGATAGCAATGAGTTTTGGTGCTCAAGCAAAAATAAAATTTAGGGAAATTACTCCGCCAGTAAATAATAATTCTTCAATAAATAGAGTTCTTAGAGACTCTGCGATTCACATTTTAGGTCAACAGAATGTTATTGAATTGCAAAAACCATCATTAGGTGCTGAAGATTTTGCTGAGTTTTTAAATGAAGTGCCTGGTGCAATGTTTAGACTTGGTGTCTCTGGTGATAAGGGTTGTTCCCCCTTGCATAGTTCTACATTTAATCCTGATGAGAGAGCTATTGCTGTTGGAATAAAAGTAATAACTGAAACAATAGTAAGATTAAATAAAATGACTAATTAAAAAACTTTTAAATGAAGATGAATAAAGCTTTAGTTTTATCCCTTATAGCTCCACTAATGATTGTGATATCAACTGTTGGTTTATATTTAAAACAAGATAGTAAAAAAATTTTTTATTTACCAATTGGATTAATGGGCGTATTTATAATTTTAGAAAAAGATATCAGTAGAAAAATGAAAAGGCGAAAAATTCTAAAAAAGATAAGTAACTATAAGAAAGTTAAATGCGAGTAATTTGTTTATTTTTAAGTAATAATTGATGACTATTTTTTTAAAAAGAGCTATTAATAAAATAATGCTAAGGGTGTTTAGCCATTAAGCTTAACTGAGATCATATCCTTTGGATCTGAGTCATTGGTAACGGCTCAGAAAAGTGGAATTCTGATCAAACTTTAGTAAAAACATTTTTAAAATTTTAATGTTATGAGACATTCCTGGATAAGTAATCGCGTTGGTAAGGAAAATATTACTCAAATGAATTTTGCGAGAAATGGAATTGTCACTGAGGAAATGGATTTTGTCGCTAAAAAAGAAAATCTTCCAAATTCATTAGTTATGGAGGAAGTAGCGCGAGGAAGGCTCATCATACCAGCAAATATAAATCATCTTAATCTTGAGCCAATGGCTATTGGAATTTCCTCCAGATGCAAAGTTAATGCAAATATTGGAGCTTCCCCTAATGCGAGTAATATAAATGAAGAAGTTGAAAAGCTTAAACTGGCCGTAAAATATGGAGCTGATACGGTCATGGATCTCTCCACTGGGGGAGTTAATTTAGATGAAGTTAGAAAAGCAATTATAGATGCGTCTCCTGTCCCTATTGGGACTGTCCCTGTTTATCAAGCTTTAGAGAGTGTACACGGTTCAATAGATAAATTAACCGAAGATGATTTTCTGCATATAATCGAAAAACATTGTCAGCAAGGTGTGGATTATCAAACTATACATGCTGGTTTATTGATAGAGCATCTGCCGAAAGTGAAAGGCAGAATAACAGGCATTGTGAGTAGAGGCGGGGGTATATTAGCTCAATGGATGTTACACCATTTTAAGCAAAATCCTTTGTATACCAGGTTCGACGATATTTGTGAAATTTTTAAAAAGTACGATTGTACTTTTTCTTTAGGAGATTCACTTAGGCCTGGATGTTTGCATGATGCCTCAGATGATGCTCAGCTATCTGAATTAAAGACACTCGGGGAACTTACCAGAAGGGCGTGGGCACATAATGTTCAAGTAATGGTTGAAGGCCCAGGTCATGTACCTATGGACCAAATTGAGTTTAATGTAAGAAAGCAAATGGAAGAATGTTCGGAAGCTCCATTCTATGTACTTGGTCCACTAGTAACTGATATATCGCCAGGCTATGACCATATTTCAAGTGCGATAGGTGCAGCAATGGCTGGTTGGTATGGAACTTCTATGTTGTGTTATGTAACTCCTAAAGAACATCTCGGACTTCCTAACGCGGAAGATGTTAGGGAGGGTTTGATTGCCTATAAAATTGCAGCGCATGCTGCGGATGTAGCAAGACATAGATCAGGTGCAAGAGATAGAGATGATGAACTTAGTCATGCAAGATATAATTTTGATTGGAATAAACAATTTGAACTGTCTCTAGATCCAGAGAGAGCTAAGCAATATCATGATGAAACATTGCCTGAAGAGATTTTTAAAAAAGCAGAGTTTTGTTCCATGTGTGGTCCAAAACATTGCCCAATGAATTCAAAAATTTCAAATGAAGCTCTTGATGAATTAAATAATAAACTCAATAAATCTGATATCTCAGTTTAGGTTTAAATTTAATTTTATAAGATTTCTTTAGTTCTATTCACAACATTTTCAACAGTAAATCCAAAGTTAGTCATACATTTACCACCTGGTGCTGATGCGCCAAAGGTATCCATAGTGATACAAATACCTTCAAAACCGGTGTATTTGTGCCAACCAAATGAATGAGCAGCTTCAACCACTACTCTTTTTTTGACATTACTTGGTAAAACACTTTCTTTATAAGATTCATCTTGTTCTTCAAAAAGTTCTACGCAAGGCATAGAAACAACTCTGGTTTTTTTACCTAATTCTGAAATTTGATTACTTGCTTCAATGCAAAGATTTAGCTCACTGCCAGTTCCAATAAATATTAAATCTGGAATTCCTTCGCAATCAGAAACTATATATCCCCCTAATGCAACTTTCTCAATAGAAGTATTCTCTTGATTAGGCATGCCTTGTCTACTTAAACATAGTGCAGAAGGCCTTTTTCTATTTTTAATAGCTAGTTTATAAGCACCACTGGTTTCATTACCGTCTCCGGGTCTGAATACTAGCATATTAGGCATTGCGCGAAGTGAAGGGATAGTCTCTACTGGTTGATGAGTTGGTCCATCTTCGCCTACACCAATAGAATCATGTGTTAATACATATATAACTCCAAGTTCGCTTAGTGCAGATAGCCTCATCGAACCTCTCATATAATCAGCAAAAACAAGGAAGGTTCCTCCATACGGTATTAGACCACTATCGTGATACGCAATACCATTTAAGATGGCGGCCATGGCATGTTCCCTAACGCCGAAATGTAAGTATCTTTTTTCTGGACTATTTGATTGAAAAGATCCTGTTTCTCCTTTAATGTCTGTGTAGTTAGAGTGAGTTAAATCAGCAGATCCTCCAATTAATTCAGGAAGATTTGGTCCAAGAGCTCCAAGACATATTTGCGAATGTTTTCTAGTAGCTAGACCACTATCATCAGGGGTATAGGAAGGTAGATCAACGTCCCAATTATCTGGTAACTGGCCATTTAACATTCTTTTTAGTTCTGAACCTTCAGAGGGATAATTTTTTTGATATTCTTCAAATTTTAGATCCCAATTTTTCTCTAACTCTTCACCTTTTGTTAAAGCTTGCCTAAACTGTGAATACACTTCATCAGGTATTTCAAAAGGCGGATATTCCCAATTTAAAAACTCTCTAGTTAAGATAGCTTCCTCTTCTCCGACAGCGGCGCCGTGAATACCTGCGGTATCAGATTTGTTTGGAGAACCATAACCAATAGTTGTAGAAATTTTAATGATAGAAGGCTTATCTGTGACTGATTTTGCATTATTGATAGCTTTGGTGATTCCATCAATATCATGATTACCATCCTCGACATGTTGAACATGCCATCCGTAAGCTTCATATCTTTTTAAAACATCCTCTGTAAAAGAAACATCTGTACGTCCATCAATTGTTATCTGATTATCATCATATAGTGCTATTAATTTGCCAAGTTTGAGATGACCAGCAAGTGAGCATGCTTCAGAAGCAATACCTTCTTGATTACATCCATCTCCCATAATGACGTATGTGTAATGGTCAACAATCTTACAATCAGGCTTATTGAATTTTGCTGCCAAGTGGGTTTCTGCAATAGCTAATCCAACTGCATTTGATATTCCTGCTCCAAGAGGACCAGCAGTTACTTCTACACCTTCAGTTTCAAATGTTTCAGGGTGGCCAGGAGTTTTTGATCCCCATTGTCTAAATTCTTTAATATCTTCTATGGAAACGGATTTATAACCCGTAAGGTGCAATAAAGAATATAGAAGCATGCATCCATGACCAGCTGATAAAACAAAACGATCTCTATTGAACCATTTTGGATTGTTGGGGTTGTGGTTGAGTATGTTCTGCCATAATGCATAACCCATTGGTGCACAACCCATAGGTAAACCTGGGTGCCCACTGTTGGATTTATTAACTGCATCTACAGCAAGCATTCTTATACTATTTACACAGAGTGATTCTAATGAAACGGATGCAGCGACCATTTTTTTAAATTGAGATAAATTGGGAACATAGAATTGGTTGTCGTCAACTCATTTGACTAAAAGCCAGG
>Ga0310343_10001035_pt1 | contig 13994 bp, 10 predicted proteins | sample HC15DNA2025_MG_FD_203519 | JGI IMG/M metagenome (GOLD analysis project Ga0310343, IMG submission 203519) | Marine microbial communities from station ALOHA, North Pacific Subtropical Gyre - HC15-DNA-20-25_MG | ecosystem: Environmental > Aquatic > Marine > Oceanic | place: Pacific Ocean: North... | reverse complement strand
GATATTAGATTTTTATGAGAAATTATTGGATTGAGTTTTTTATCTAAAATTTCGCAAATGCTATTAACAATCTGATTATTCGTCTTTAAATTATTAGCGCCAATACAATATGAATTCCCTGGCTTACCAGATTCTATAATTTTTAAAATAGCATTAATATGATCTTTAACGAATATCCAATCTCTAATATTTTCTCCATTTCCATACAAGGGAATCTCTTGATTATTTAAAGCTTTAAAAATCGACAGGGGAATTAATTTTTCTGGGAATTGCTCAGGACCAAAATTATTTGAACAATTTCCTATAAGAATAGGTATATCATAAGTATGGAACCAACTTTTAACTAAAAAATTACTAGAGGCTTTTGAAGACGAATAAGGAGATCTAGGATTATATCTAGAGTCTTCATTAAAATATTCATTTTTAGGTGCTGATCCATAAACTTCATCAGTACCAGCATGATAAAAAATAAATTTTTCTTGCCAATCATTTGGCATCTTAAAGTAAAGATTCCTAACTGCTTCTAATAAATTTAAAGTTCCAATAATATTATTTTCTACAAAAAGTTCAGGATTATCAATAGAACGATCAACATGAGTTTCTGCCGCTAAGTTAATTATTAAATCAGGTATTATTTCAAGTACTATTTCTTTAATTCTACTTTTATCACAAAGATCATATTTAAAAAATTTATATCTTTCATTTTTAATCTTATTTATCTCTTGATCTGTTTGGCCAGCGTAACTATTTTTATCAATATTAAAAACCCTAAAATTCTTTTTTTTTAGTAATTCTTTTACTAAGTATCTTCCTATAAACCCTGAACCGCCAGTAACTAAGACCTTTATTATTTTATTAGGATACATTATTTTAAAAATTATTTTTTATTCCTCCTTTGTAATAACTTTAACAAGTATTCTCCATATCCACTTTCTAGTAAATTAAATGCTAAAGATTCTAATTGTTTATCATCTATCCACCCTTTTCGCCAAGCTATTTCTTCGGGACATCCTATTTTTAATCCCTGACGACTTTCTAATGTTCTTACATAACTACTTGCATAATGCAAAGAATCAATTGAACCGGTGTCTAACCAAGCAAAACCTCTACTTATAATATTTGCCTTTAATTTTTTTTCCATCAAATACATTTTGTTCAAATCAGTTATTTCTAATTCCCCACGAATTGAAGGCCTTACTTTTTGAGCCTTATCAACTACTGATTCATCATAAAAATATAATCCAGTAATGGCATATTCACTTATAAATGAATTTGGTTTTTCATAAAGAGATTTAATATTATAATCTTCATCGAATTCTATAACTCCATAATTTTGGGGATCAATTACTGGATAAACCATTAATGTAGCACCATTATTAAAATGCATAGATTCTTCAAGTTGCTTAATAAAATTTTGACCGTGAAAGAGATTATCGCCCAAAATAACTACAGATGAATATCCTTTAAGAAATTCTTTGCCAATAAGAAATGATTGCACTATTCCATTAGGCTTTTCTTGAATTGCATATCTTATATCTATACCAAAAGATCTGCCATCTCCAAGAAGATCTTTATAAAGGGGAAGATCTCTTGGAGAAGCTATAATAAGAATTTCCCTTAATCCTGCAAGCATTAAAGTTGATAAAGAATAATATATCATTGGCTTGTCATAAATTGGCATTAAATGTTTGCTTATAGACTTAGTTAAAGGGGACAATCTCTTCCCATATCCACCAGCCAAAATAATACCTCTATATTGCATCCTTAAAATTGAAGAAATTTTATTAGATAATATTAATTGAATATAGAAAAAAATTCTTACTAATAAATTAATTTTAATTTTTTTAAAATTAATTTTTAATAATATTAGTTTTTTTTCTTATAAAATAACTTTTTCTAAACCAAAAAAATTAATTATATTTAATTATCATATTTCATAAGATATTTATTTAATAACAAAATTTTAAACTTCCCAATAATTTTCGCATCAATAATTAAAAAAAGCATTTCATTAATCCTTAATTAAATTTTTGACTGCATCTAAAGCAATATTTTCAAAATTAAGTGCAAATTCTAGAATAATTTTTTTATTTGATTTATTATTTAAAGGATTAATAGAAAAGTCTGAATTAATTCCTGAATCATTAATAATATTTTCCATTTGTTCAGCAAGTTCTAAAGGTGAAGATGGACTAAAAAATTTACCTTTGATGGGATTCTGTTCTTTATGAACAGGGATATCAGATAATAATATTTTTTTATTAAGAATTTTTGATTCTTCAACAGATGTTGACCATCCTTCAAAAAGAGAAGGATTAATAACAGATTGAGAATAGTTCATCAAGCTTATCATGTCTTCATAAGGAATTATGCCAAGAATTTTGAATTGTTTTTCAACATTCAAAACTTTTAAAAGTTCTAAAAAGCTTGAAAAAAATTCAGGATTTCTGTAATCATAAATGTTTCCAGTACAAATAACATTGCAATGAATTTTTTTATTATTTAGCATTGCCACTGCTTGTGCAACTAGTTTATGATTTTTATGCTTCCAAAATTGATTTGGTAAGTGAAAATAAGATTTTGGAATATTATATTTCTCTTCAATTTCATTAAATCCTAATACTTTTGATTTAAATGAATTGCACGAAACAAACTTTAAAATCCTTAAATTTTTAACTACCTTTGGGCTGAATTTTTTAAGATCATTTCTAGCAGAATTACTACTTAAAAGGATAATAGTAGAATTTTTAATATAACTTTTAAAAAGCTTATTTCTTTTTAAGACTTCTTTCTTAGGAAATAAATTTGGTAAATAAATATGTTGAAAATCTGGTATCCAGCAAATTGAAGCTACTCTTTGAAGTTTTCCTACTGGAGAAGAGTATGCTAAGACTGATATCCCTAAATAACTTAAAAGCAATTCATGAAGATTATTATTTCCAATATATTTAGCTATAAATTTTGTAGCCCAATAAAACAAACCCAAAGGATTAAATGTTGATACATTAATAAAAGTAATTTTCTTAAATTGACCACTTAATTTATCCTTGATTTCTCTAGAACAGAATACAACTATTTCTAATCTTGGATTTGGAAGTTGATCTAAAGCTTCTAGTAAATTAGTTATGTAATTATATCCTCCTAACCAATTTGAATTTTTTACTAAGGGTATTCCAACCTTAATTTTTTTCATTAATTTAAGTTTTTAAACCATCTTACATATTCATCAATACCATCTTCCAAATCTTTTTTGGGTTCCCATCCCAATGAAAGTGCCTCTTTTATATCTGCTTCATAAAAAAAAGGATCCCCTTCTCTAACTAATCCTGAAAATCGAGGCTTAGAATTTATACCTATTTTTTTATATAAGATAGTTAAAACTTCTTGTATTGAAGTCGCTTTACCCACGCCGCCATTTAATATTGTTAGTTTGCTTGATGCATTTTCTAACGCTAGTAACAAAAGAGAAGCAGCATCATCTATATTTATCCAATCTCTCATTTCTAATCCAGTCCCTGAGTAAACATGGTTATCTAATTTTGCTTTAATGCATGCATCCCAAAGAAGTTGCTTCTTTAAACCAGGACCATATAAAGAAAAAAGTCTTACAATTGATATTTTTAAATTATAGTGTTTTGCATAGAATTCAGATAAGATTTCTGCAATTCTTTTACTATTTCCATATGGAGACAGAGGATTTAGTATATCTCCAACAGAAATAGATTTTTTTTCCTTTTGACCATATACTGCCGCGCTAGAAGGAATCACTAATTTTGAATCATTTGTATAAAGCCTCATTAATTCAAGAACTGATAATGTAGAGTTAACTGTTCTTTCAAAATCCCTGCTCGGATTAGCAACAGAGTAAGAAACTGAGGAACTAGAGGCACAATGAATAATTTTATTTGGATTTTCACAAGTATTTAAAAGATTTGACAAGTTTATATCGCCACTTACATATTTAATTATTCCAAGTTCTAACATTTCCTCTGAAGAAAGTTTCCCGTGTCCAATCCCATAAATTTCAGCTCCTTTTTTACTATATTTCTTAGCAAGGTTTCTCCCAAGAAAGCCACATGTACCAGTTATAAGTATTTTCTCACCCTCGTTTATCATAGAATTTCTAAATTAATACTTTTACAGCATATCTATATATAAATAAATAAATTGATATTTAAGAATTGTGCAAGGTTTAATTACATTTTATAAGAATTTAAGATTGAAATAAATAACAAAATCTTTTTATCAATTCATTCCAAATAAATACATTAAGTATGTCCATCTAAGGTTTATTAATAAGCAATATATATATTTATTGGTTGCTAAATTTCTTATATATCGTTTGAATTTAATTATCAATAGATCAATTTATTAGCTTTTCATTCATTTTCTAAAAAACATGGATATTATCCCTTATTTAATGACTTCTAAAGGACTTATTTTTCTAAAGACTTTAATAGAGGCTAAAAATTTGAATATTTTGTATGTTGTTTCAGATATTGATACTTCCTTAAGTATTGATAATTTTAATGAAATAAAAACACTTTGTGATTCATTTTCAATACCTTTTTTTTGCAGGAAAGATGCACCTAAAATAAATAGAGATACTGTTATAATAGCTGTTTCTTGGAAGTGGATTATACATGCTGATTTATCAAAAATTATAGTTATTCATGATTCACTATTACCAAAATATAGAGGATTTAATCCTTTAGTATCAGCCTTGATAAATGGAGATAAAGAAATTGGAGCAACTGCTATATATGGAAACTCAGAATATGATAAGGGAGATATAATCAAGCAGATCAAAACATCAATTACTTACCCAATCAAAATTAGAGAAGCAATTGTAATTGTAAGTAAACTATATGTTGAACTTGCAAAATATTTAATAAGTTATTTATCTTCAGGTACTCTTCCCCCATCCAAGCCTCAGGAAGAAAAAAATGCAACTTATAGTTTGTGGAGGAATGATGATGATTATTTGATAAATTGGAGTAAAACATCTAATCAAATAAAAAGATTCATAGATGCAGTTGGTAGTCCTTATAAATCATCATCATCATACATTAATAAAAAAAGAGTAAGAGTAATTGAAGCTTTTGAATACCCAGATGAATTTATAGAAAATAGAACCCCAGGTAAAGTAATTTTTATAAAGAATAGATTACCTATAATAGTTTGCGGAAAAGGATTAATTATGATTACTAGACTTGAAGATGATCATAATAATTCATTACTTCCATTACTATCATTTAGAACTATTTTTAAAAATCATAATTGAAAATATTTTTATCTTTTGATTTAGATGTATTATTATTTAATACTAAGTCAAAAACATGGACGAGAGTTATAAAAATACAAACTTAGAGTTAAGTATAGTTTCGCCCGTATATATGGCAGAGGGTATTTTATATCGTCTAGTCGAAGAGATTTCAAATGCTTGTGATTTGATTAAAAAAAATTATGAAATAATATTAGTAGATGATGGCAGCGAAGATAATTCTTGGGCAGAAATCAAGAAAATATGTAAAGAAAACAACATTGTTAAGGGATTAAAGCTTTCTAGAAATTTTGGACAACATGTAGCAATTAAGGCAGGGATAAAAAAGGCAAATGGCAATTGGATAGTTGTAATGGATTGCGATTTACAAGATAATCCTTATGAGATAAAAAATTTATATAATAAAGCCCTGGAAGGTTATCCAATAGTTAGAGCAAAAAGAAAAAATAGAAAAGATCATTTTTTTAAGAAACTATCATCTATAATTTTTTACAAAATTTATGAGCTCTTTACTGGTATAAGTCAAAATTCATCAATAGCAAATTTTGGCATATACCATATGAAAGTTATTAAAGCTATTTCTAAATTAAATGATAAAGATCCCTTTTTTCCATCTCAAATTAATTGGATAGGTTTTCCGCGATATGATTTAAATGTAATTCATGGGGAGAGGATTACTAAGAAATCAAACTATACAAAAAGAAAACTTTTACAATTAGGATTCAATAATATTATTTTATACTCTGATAAGCCTTTGAAATTTACAATTAAGCTAGGTTTTATTATTTCTCTTATTTCTTTTTTATTAGGCATTATTTATTCATTATTAGCAATATCAAGGATCTTTAGTGTATCAGGATTTGCCTCAATAATAATAACTCTATTTTTTTCAACAGGAATTATTATATTTGTCATTGGCATAATTGGACTTTATGTAGGTAAGATTTTTGAAGCTTCAAAAAATAGACCGCTTTATATAATCGAAGAAAGACTTAACTAAATAAATAATTAAAAATTTTAATTAGATCTGGGATATTACTCTTAGAGATAAAAATATAAGAAAAATAAGAGCTTAAATTTTATTAGAAAGTAGTTTACTTGAAAATTTTTTTTTGAATTTTATACTAATCCTGCAAAAACTTTTCAAAATTAAAATACATTTATCTACTTAATTTCAATAATTATTTTTTTGAAAAAAGATAAATTCCATAATAAGTAATATATATTATTTAAATAAAGTATACAATTAATTTGTGATCCCATTCAACAAGCCTTACTTAACAGGGAAGGAAATACAATACATTAATAAAGCAATTAAATTTGAGAAACTTTCAGGCAAAGGCTACTTTTCTAGCAAATGTGAAAAATGGATAGAATTAAATACTGGTACAAATTTAGCATTGCTTACTAACTCATGTACAGCTGCCCTTGAAATGGCGGCCATACTTGCAGATATCAAAAATGGGGATGAAATTATAATGCCATCATATACTTTTGTATCTACGGCTAATGCTTTTGTCCTGAGAGGTGGAAAGCCAGTATTTGTTGATATCGATCCACAGACTTTAAATATAGACTGGAGGCTAATTGAAAATGAAATAAATGAAAAAACAAAAGCAATTGTTCCTGTTCACTATGCAGGTTTTGGATGTGATATGGATGAGATAAATAAAATTGCTCGAAAATATAACTTACTTGTTATTGAGGATGCAGCTCAAGGAGTTATGTCTAATTATAAAGGGAAAGCACTTGGCTCAATTGGTGATTTGGGTTGTTATTCTTTTCATGAGACAAAAAATATTATTTCTGGGGAAGGTGGAGCAATTCTTATTAATAACAAAACTTTTAAAGAAAGAGCGGAATTAATTAGAGAGAAAGGAACAAATCGGAACTTATTCAGAAAAGGACAAATAGATAAATATACATGGGTAGATATTGGATCATCATTTCTTCCAAGCGAGCTAATAGCAGCATTTCTTTTTGCTCAAATGGAAGAAGCCAAGAAAATCACACAAGAAAGATTAAAAATTTGGAATTACTATAAAAATGGGCTTAGAGATTTAGAAGAAGAAGGATTAATATCTATTCCAAAATTGCAGAAATATAATGAACATAATGGACATTTGTTTTACTTGATTCACAAAAATATTTATGAAAGAGATTTATTTATTAAAAAAATGATTAAAAAAGAGGTAATGGTAGTTTTTCATTACATTCCACTGCATATTTCAGAATATGCTAGAAATAATTTAGACTTAAAAAATAAAAAATTAATTTATACAGAATCAATATACGAAAGAATATCAAGAATACCTATATGGGTAGGTTTAAATAAAGAATATGTTTTAAAGTCAGTTAAAGAAACTTTATATGAAATAAAAAAAGAAATCTGAAAATTTATAAATTTTCCAAATAATTAAATATTTTAAACTAAGTTATTAATAAAATATTTAACCATTAATTCCCGTAATATAACAAACTCTAATTGAATTAATTACAACTCCAATAACAATGGGGAAGATAATAATCTTACTTGTAACGATAGATAATTTAAATACTTCAGAAAAATATTTAAGAAGATAGATTAAACCAATAGCAAATAACAATCCAAATATGTAAGAATGACCATGTAAATGAACAGCAAAGCTTTGCTGAAATATAAATATATATACTAATAAAGACCAAGTAATTGGCATAAAGATCCACTTTACTTTAGGATTATTTCTCACTAGTAGAAATAAGCCTAATATTGAAAATAATGATAATAAAACTTGACTTAATAAAGATAATGAACAATTAAAAATACTCATATATTTTTTCAATTCATTTATTTGGGTAAGATCATATGAATCTAAACAAAGACTAAATCTATTACCACTTAAAAATTGAAAGGCTCCAAGTAATCCTCCATGATAAATATTCTGAAGGTTGTTAATTCCAATTCTAAAAAGAGCAGAGCTATTAGAAAATTCAATACCTGCAAACTTCATAAAATTAAAAGAGATATAATTTATAATTAATGGCAATAAGCCAACTGAAAAATAAATTAAAGATCCTTTTTTATTTTGTAATCCATTTGGGAGGTATTTGTTTCTAAAATTATTTGATTTTTTATATAAATTACTTAAGCAAGAAAAAATAATTAAAAATGAAATTATTAAAAATCCCCATATCCAACTTATTAAGAAAGATAAAAACAAAAAGAATAATGCTAACAATTTTAAATCTTTAATAAAAAAGTAAATACTCAACATATAAAAGGCCAGGAATCCCACCTCAAACCAAGGAGCCAACATCAATCTATAAGTCCATGGAGATGTTAAAAATAATAAAAATATCAAAGCTCCATAAAAAAGCGAATCTAAATTTTTTTTTGTAGATATAATATTACAGCCGACTTCCGCAATTATTATTCCTGTTGAGCTAATAAAAATATAATCAATAATACTTGCATAATTTAGAAATTGAAAATTACCAATTATTTTATAAAGAATTCCTGGAAAAATATAAGTAGTTAAGGGAACAACATATATAGATCCTATACCACTATTAATATGATTTCTTACAACTTGAACAGTATCATATGAAGTATAGCCAAATAAAGATAGCTGAGGATTTTCAAAAATGTTTCTTATTGCATTAACAATCCTTTCATGGTGATATGGTATCAAATTTATCCCTAAAGGAGAGTAAGTTTGCATAAAATAATAAAAAATAATCGCAATTAAAAAATATACGATTAATTTTGAAATATTTATTCTGTTAAAGTAACTATAATTTTTAAGGCCATTATTACTGAATTTTAAATTCATATTTTTTTTATCTTATAGATAAGAATAGCACGTTTACAAATTTAAATAAGATACATATTATTTGTATAATTTAGTTATTTTTTTAAAATTTTATATATCAAAATACAGGAACATTAGAAAAAAGTTAAATCATAAATATTTTTAAAATTAAGCGATTTTATATTTTCAAAAAATAAATATCATATAAAAATTTAATTAATTTTTAAAAATAATTTTATCAATTTTGACAAAATAGACAAAAATAAAAGAATATGAGTTTTTAATATTGTAAGTGATATTTTAAGAAGAGGTTTTAATTTATTTGATGAAATATTAAGAAGCCAAAGGTAAGAAGATAAATAACTTTTTAAATTTTTACTTGGAGTATTTGAACTATATCTTTTTCTTTGAGAGGAAATACCTTGAGATTGATAATCCTTTATAAGGACATTTTCTAAAATATAGGCTACTTTTCCTTTAAAGTAATCTGTATTGAAATAACTAATATATCCAGAAGGAGAATGTCTCTCATCATTGAATACTGGGTATCTAAAATGATTAAGCAAAGGATATGATTCAAAAATATCCAATAAATCCCCTTCAATATAATTCATATATCTTGCAGATAAATAATCTAAGATAATAATTTTTTTTCCTAAATTTTTATTAGTGCTTTTAAGCTTATTAATCCTATTAATTGGTTTACCATTTGGATAGGAAGTTAAAAAAGAAAAAGCATTAATTGAGTTATTAAATTTAGAATTTCTAATTTTATTAATATTTTGGTAAATTATCTCCAATGAGTTTTCAAGTAGATAATCATCTGAATCTAATTTAAAAAAATAATTTGCTTTGACATACTTCAAACCAATATTTATAGCGTGAGTCATACCTTTGTTTTTACTATATTCATAAATTATTTGAAAATTTGATTCTTTCTGTATTTTTAAAATAAATTTAGCTGTTTGATCGCTGGAACCATCATCAATTACTATCCATTCTGAAATATATTCTTTTTGGTGTTTTAAAGAATTCCATACCCTTTCCAAAAGACTATATCTATTATAAGTAGGAGTAATAATACTAAATTTAAAATTCTTATTATTCTCCATATATCAATAAGATTTCAAGTTAATTTTAAATTTAAATAATAAGTAATTAAACATAGAAAACAAAAATAAACAACAGTTTATGCTTAACTAAAATTAAACTAGAATAAATATATAAATAAAGTAATTTTTAAATAAATTTATTAATTATGTGCGGTTTTGCAGGAATATTCGACCCTCATTCAATATTTAATTCAGAAGAAATAGTTCAATATAGTATTGATATGGCCTCGGAGCTAATTCATAGAGGACCTGATGATAAAGGTACATGGTGTGAAGAGATGATATCTATAAGTCATAGAAGATTATCCATTCAAGACCTTTCAAAAGCTGGATCGCAACCAATGAGATCAAAATGTGATAGATATGTAATTTGTTTTAATGGAGAAATTTATAATCACCATGAGATTAGAAATGAAATAAAGAAACTTCAAAACATTAAATTTAGTGGCCATTCAGATACTGAATCTTTAATTGAAGCTATTTCTTATTGGGGGCTAGAGAAGACTCTTGAAAAAGTTAATGGTATGTTTGCTTTCGCATTATGGGACAAAAAATTAAAGTTACTCCATTTAGTTAGGGATAGATTTGGTGAAAAACCTTTATACTATGGTTGGGTAAATCAAACTTTGTTTTTTGCATCAGAATTAAAAGCTATAAAAAAATATCCAAAATTTAAAAAAGAAATTAATAAAGAAGCTACGATTAAATTTTTAAATAAAGGTTATGTCCCTTCTCCCTTATCAATTTATGAGGGAATTTACAAAATAGAGCCAGGCACTTTTATAACTTTAGATAGTAATTTCCCAAGAATTGCCCCGAGAATTCCACTTAGCCCAAACTCAACATATGGGAATATTAAAATCAAAAGATTCTTCGATGCTGAAAAATTAATATCAAATAAAAATAGCTTTAAAAATGAAAAAGAATGCGTTGAGGAATTAGAGAAGCTATTAACTTATTCATTAGAAATTCAATCTAAATCAGATGTCCCTTTTGGTGTTTTATTATCAGGGGGGGTTGATAGCTCTTTAATTGTGAGTCTTCTCCAAAAATCTTCTATTAAAAAAATAAATACCTTTACTTTAGGATTTAATAATAATCAATATGATGAATCAAAAAAAGCATACAGAATATCAAAAATAATTGGAACCAATCATGAAGAATATCAAATAAAGGATAAAGATATATGTGACATAATTCCTAAGTTGCCCTTTATTTATGATGAGCCTTTCGCAGATTCATCTCAAATACCATCATTTTTTATATGTGAATTTTCCAGTCAAAAATGCAAGGTATTATTATCTGGAGATGGAGGTGATGAACTATTCGGAGGTTACCCAAGATATGAATATACCTTAAGCCAGCATAAATTATTAAGATTAGTAGATTACAAGATCCGAAAAAAAATAGGTATTTATGGACTTAAACTTTTAAAAAATAATTTTTTTAATTCTTTGATGTATTCTCCAATATCAGGGTGGAAAGAAAAAAAGATAGTAATGGTACTAAATAAATTTCATAAATTATTTTATAGATTAAATAATGTGCAAAATATTCTTGATATAAATGAAGATATGCTTCGTATTTGGGAAAATAATCATAAATACAAAAATTATGAAAATTTAAAAATATATTCAAATAATGATCCTTTTGTTTTAAGAAAAGATTTAATGATATCTGATTTAAAAGAATATTTACCCGATGACCTAATATGTAAAATGGATAGGGCCGCAATGGCAAATAGTATTGAATTAAGAATGCCATTTCTTGATATAAAAGTTGCAAATTTTTCTTTATCTCTGACAAAAAGCAATAGTTATAAATCAAGTAAGCCTAAATATCTCTTGAAAAAAGTTTTGGAAAAATATTTGCCTAAAGATCTTATATATTCTCCTAAAAAGGGCTTTTCAGTCCCCCTTGCAGAAATGCTCAGAACAAACTTATTTGTTTGGGCTAATGATTTAATAAGTACATATGATTTAGAAGATGAAACATCTATATCAAAAGATATTTTAAGAAAAATTTGGCTTCAGCATATCTCAGGTAACTATGACTGGTCTCAAAAAATTTGGACAATTTTAACTTATATTTCATGGAGAAAAATTAATTCATAAGTTATATTTTTAGAATTATGCATAAAAAATCACTTACTGTTATTACACATAATTTGGATTGTGGGGGGACAGAAAAAGTCTTAACAAATATAATTTATCATTATTCAAAAAATAATATCGAAACTACTATAATTACATTAGGAAAAGCAAAAATATTTTCAGCTTTAAGAATATCAAAAAAGACAAAAATAATAGAGTTGCCAAAAATCTGTTCAAATAATATTTTTTTAAAAATTACAAATATTTTTATTTGGATTTTTGAAATTCGTAAATATATTAAAAACAATAAGGATTCAATCTATTTATCCTTTTTAACCACTCCTAATATATTAACAGTATTATCTTCATTAAATATGAGAATAATACATCATGGATCTGAAAGAATTAATCCTGAATTTATAAATCTATCTCTACATTGGAAGTTACTAAGATTTATAACCTATTCAAGAATGACTACTCTGATTGTTCAAACAGAAGAAATCAAGAAAAAATTTTTAAGTTTTATTCCCGAAAGAAGGGTTAATGTTATTCCTAATTCTGTTAAAAATATAATTAATCAAAAACAAATAAAAAAAATTAACGATAAAAAATTAAAAGTACTTTTTATTGGAAGGTTAGAATATCAAAAAGGTGTAGATGTAATTCTTGATTCAATAATAGAGATCTTCAATAGTAAAAATAAAGATGACTTTAAATTTGAAATAGTTGGAAATGGTAGCTTAGTTAAATTAGTTGAAGATACTATCAAAAAAAATAACTTGAGTAACTATATTAAATTCACTAGAGGCACAAGTAAGCCTTCTCAATATATGAAAAATTGTCATATCATATTGCATGCTTCAAGATATGAAGGGATGTCAAATGTCGTAATTGAGGGAATGTCATTTGGAAAATGTGTAATTAGTACAAAGCAAGCATCTTCAGAAATAATAACAAGCAATAAAGATGGGATTTTAATGGAAAGTGTTTCCGCTGTTCAAATAATCAAATCCCTAGAGAAAATATCAATTAATAGAGTTTTATTAAAAAAAATTGGAATAAATGCAATTAATAAAATAAAGAATAATTATTCAGAAGAAAGAATTTTCAAATTATGGGACGGAGCTCTTAAACTTAATATATGAAAAAGGAAATCTTAATAGTAACTTTAAATTGGAAGAATATTGGAGGGACTCAGAAAAGAGCAGAATTACTAAAAAAAAATTTATCAAAAAACTATAATGTAGAACATTTATTTTTAAAATCTTCTAAAAAATTTAACATATTCCACTTCAAAGCAATTTTTGACAATTTTAAAGATTTTTTGAAATATAGAAATAAATTAAAGGAATATAAGGTTGTAATTGCTTTCTCCAATTTACCCTCTATATTTTCATTATTTTCAAGATCGAATCTTATAACTGTTATAACTGGCTCAACATACCACTATAAGGAAGCTAAATTTATTTCAAAAATATATTGGGTTTTTATATTAGAACCATTGATTTATTTATTTTCAGAGAAAATAGTACCTGCAGCTCCGCATTTGATACCTTCCTACTTAAAAAAAACAAAATTATACAAAAAGGTCAATTATATAAATGGATTAATAGATGTTGATCAACTAAAAAAAAATATATCCATAAAAGAAAAAAAATTCAAATCTAATAAACTTTTTTTAAAAAACTGCATGTGTATATCATCATCATTAATA
>Ga0310343_10001034_pt1 | contig 14001 bp, 14 predicted proteins | sample HC15DNA2025_MG_FD_203519 | JGI IMG/M metagenome (GOLD analysis project Ga0310343, IMG submission 203519) | Marine microbial communities from station ALOHA, North Pacific Subtropical Gyre - HC15-DNA-20-25_MG | ecosystem: Environmental > Aquatic > Marine > Oceanic | place: Pacific Ocean: North... | reverse complement strand
ACCGGCCATACCCAGAAAGATCGTGTCGATCTTCTAAAGATAGCCGAGCCTGTTCCTATTGTGTGGGCAGGAAACTTTTCGATCGGGGTCAATCTGCTCTGCTACCTTACCGAGCGAGCCGCCGATATACTCCCGCTTTACTACAACGCGGAAATCGTCGAGATGCATCACCGCATGAAGAAGGATGCTCCAAGCGGTACGGCTCTAATGCTGGCGGAATCCATCCTCGGACCGAGAAATCTGAGCTATGACGATTTACGCCATGGTCGCGAGGGAGTTTCTGGAGAAAGAGGTGAACGCGAAGTGGGAATGCACTCATTACGAGGTGGCGATGTCGTGGGCGATCACACCGCGATCTTCGCGGATATTGGAGAGCGCATAGAACTTACGCACAAAGCTTCCAGCCGAACGATCTTCTCGCACGGCGCTATCCGAGCCGCCGAATGGATTGTTGGCAAACCGCCTGGAATCTATTCTATCCGCGACGTTCTTGGCCTTAAATAAGGATGATCGTCCTGATCGAAGGTAAACTGATAAAAGCAACCCCCCTCTCGGCAATCATTTCCGCTGGGGGTATCGGCTATTCCGTAAGTATTCCCATAACGACTGCGGAAAAACTACCGACAAACGGCGAGTCAGTTCGCTTGCACACGCGGGCCGTATACCGGGAAGATTCTCAAGCTCTTTACGGTTTTTGGGAAGAAACTGAACGGGATTTCTTCACTCTGGTAATTGAGAAGGTCTCCGGCGTCGGGCCCAAGGTCGCTATCAGCCTTATGAGCAAGCTGCCGCTCAGTAGCCTAATCTCTGCGATATCAGCCGAGGATGCCAACCTTCTTGCCAAAACACCGGGAATTGGGAAGAAAACCGCTGAACGCATAATCATCGAGCTCAAGGACAAGCTAGCCGAATTCAACGCATTCGCTAAAAGCCCAGACATTTCTCCAACTCGCACCTCAAAACCGGATTCTTCCACATACAGCCATTCAAAGAGGGAGGATGCTGTACTCGCACTTCAGACTCTGGGCTACAAAAGAACGGAGGCAGAGAAAGCGATTTCCAAAGCGATCGAAATTGAAGGAGCCAACGTGAGCACTGAGGCTCTCATAAAAGCGGCCCTTGGCTAGTGACTAATCTTTGAAGAGAAGGCTATAGACTCCCGCTTCAAATTCAATCCGACTGACAGCCGTTAAGTTCGGAGGGAATTCACTTACAGGCGGGACATCGAAAACTTGGCTTTTGTCGATCGATTCCCCAAAACCAGGCCTCAGCACGCGTCCCATTCCATCTCGTGAAAATATTCCAATCGACCCGAGGAAATCCCCCTGATGGATCCTAAGCCGCAAGCGGTTCTCCGCAAACCGAACCTGATTGATATCGATTCTCGAACCAATAGAGGACCCCAATGGCTGAAGCACCACCCGATTCGCTGCGCGTTTTCCTGAAACAGCCAAAACCTCGGTTGCCGCAAATTCAGGAAATCGCTTGGTCGCCTTTTCGGTCGACTGAACAGCGACCGTTTCCTCACCGCCGCCTATAAGCGGCACGAGATTTCGTCCAGCCATAGCCAGCAAAGCAAAAGCGGCAGCGAGCCCGACAAACGCGTAGATAAACTGTCCAACTGCACGATGGCTGACTCGCTTTCCATTCAGTTCGTTCCTCATACGTGAGCACGCCTTGTGGATACGACAATATTCGATAAACAACTCCTGACGCTCATGATCCCGCTCTACATCAGAGATTAGCTCGGTCAATTCAGCAGAGCTAATCTCGTCGTCTAAATAAAGGTTTAGAAGTTCTTTAAAACGTTCGATTTTCATTCAGATCTACAAGAGCTCGTTTCCTAGTTTTTCGCGTAGTGCCTCTCTCGCTCTAGCGATACGGCTCTTCACAGTGCCAATGCTAATCTCAAGCATATTGGCGATTTCTTCGTAGGATAGGCTCTTAACATTTCTCAAAATCAATACTTCACGATGCTTGTCGTTCAATAACACCATGGCCTCGGCAACGCGCTCCTGAAACTCGTTGGTGATAGCAACATCCTGCGGCGTTTCGATATCAGCTTCGAAGATCTCGGCGAGAGTCGTGTTCGAGTCCTCACCCACGTTCATGTCGAACGAAACGGATTTATCGCGCTTTCGTCTCCACCAATACCAGTACCGGTTTCGAGCTAGATTCGTTGCGATCTGATAAAGCCATGTTGAAAAGCTAGAATCTCCACGAAATTTCTCCAAGCCTCGATGGGCGCGGATAAACGCGTCCTGCGTAACCTCTTCCGCATCTTGCGTATTACGAAGAAGCTGCAACACCATCGCGTAGATGCGATCCCAGTAGCGGTTCACCATTTCCTCGAACGCGGCCTCGTCGCCGGCCTTGAACCGGGCTACAGCTGCCTTGTCTAGTGCCACCTCTCTAGCTTTTGCCGACATATAAGAATTACCCCTTTGACGTTCCTGTTTTACTAAAGTTCCCAAAAACTTCCCTCCGATTTCCTTAACCCCAAGCCTAGTTCGAACTCGACGATTAAGGGACAAGACTCAGCGAATTTCACTAAATCAGACCCTTAGACGCTTCGAACCCCAGCCTCATTCAATATTTCTTACATAGATACGCACGTAAGGCCAATCCGGTTGCTAAAATCATCCATTTTCATCCTATTCAAAAACCATCCTCAACCTTCACATAAGTTCGCCAAAATCTCTATCGCCTCTGTTACCATGGCACCGCATTTCTCATGTGCTATAAAGATACGGGTACCTACTATATCATCAATTAGAATGGAGAGCTGATCATCGCAGAAGTGACTCCCGATGGGTATAACGAACAAGCTCGGATTCAAGTCATCGAACCATCCAACACCACCAATGCGGGAGGTACGAGGCCGGAGGTCTGGAACCATCCAGCCTTCGCCCGCAGCACTACTCCCTATGTCCTTAAACACAACAGGCTTATCGCGGCGGATTTAGATGCCAACAGCTACCGATAGGAGGTCTCAGATTACTGCTGCCGGCAGGCCTCTAGCACGAGAAATTGAATTGCCCGGTTGACATATTGGCTAGCCGCTTTTGGGTTTATCAGCTCATAAACTGACAATCCTAAAACGCAAACCCCTCAATCACAATGCCATCTACACCTAGCAAAGACTACAAACGTCTCGAGCGAGAACAGAAAAAGCGTGAAAAGCGGGCGGCTCGCGAGGCAGCCAGAGAAGAAAAGCTAAGAGCTAAGCGGGATCGCGAGGCCGAATCAGAAGACGAAGAGGAGTAAAAACCCAAAAGCAAATTCGTCCATGTCGAAGGATCAAATCCGTCCGATAAACTCCTCATTTGGAAGGACATAATGGCACCTTCCAACAAACTGCTAAGATCACGAACCAATACCCAGGTCAACTCTGTCGAGCAGACGGCGCTTTTCCTCTGAAGTCAGATAGTCACTCCAATCGGCGATATCATTCCTGCCCGCTCTTTCGCGTATACGACGCTTTTCATCTTCCGTCAGGAGAGCCCCGTAGTCGACTCGGGTCGCATCGTAAACAGGCGCGCTTGATGGTCCATCGTAAGGCGGCCTCGATCCATAATCCGCTTGGTCGCGCTTGCGGCCCAATTCACGGCCAATCAGCGCCCCAGCAGCCGCTCCAACTGCAGCCCCTTCCCCTGGCTCGCCTGACTGATTGCCTATAATCGTCCCGATTACTGCTCCCGTCGCGGCCCCGGCGAATGTTCCTCGATTTTCATGATACCCAGTTGAGGCACATCCAGAAATCAGAAAACCCGCCGCCAGCGGAGCGAAAGCGACCGCTACCTTGTCGAAACACGCTATTTTAAGAAAAGATTTCGTTTTCATAATTATTAACACCTAACGACTGCATTAATTCAAATCCACACAAGAAATCCCTTTTAATGAACTTTGTATGTGACAATGCGGGAAGCATGATGTTCCGGAACAGGATTTATTCTAAATTTTGCTATTTAAGTTGATGCACCTTCTTGAACCGGCCGCTCAGTGTCCTTTTAATTTAGGTTGCAGAAAGAGCCCATTTAACCTGTTTTGATCACGTGTAAAACGTCCAAAATCGGCGAAGATAAGCCGTAACTCTTCTATGTGAGATCTACTAAATGTTGGTGTTGGTAAAGAGCGACTATATATCCATTTTCTACATAATAGCAATCGCCAACAACCCCCCCCAGTCTGCGAAGGCTTTTGGACGTTTAGTCTCGCTAACTCGCCTGTCAGAGAATCGCAGATGATCGATAATCACGAATCTATGTCATTCGCTTTGCTCATGAAGGAATAGTGAAAAATAGATTTTGTTGGGAGCTTCCCCCTCGACTTCGGTTATGAAGCATCGAATCTCTCAGCCCTACCCGAAGGCGAGACTAGAAAGCGAAACCAGACAAGGGTCCAGCTAGCATGAGCGGTTCTTATCTTGCGAAACCAAAATGCTCGCTTATCCGAGTCTAAGGCTTGCCAGCTACTTTCGGATAGCGACATTCAAATACGATGGCAACGAAACCCATTTTAATCACCGGCGTCTACGGATTGGTCGGAAGTTGTGCCTATCGCCATTTAGCCGAAAAACCGGATCTATTCGATGTCTACGGGATGGATCGGCATCGGGAGCCATCCGCAAGGGTCCATCCCAAAGAGCTGGCCAAAGTACCTGAAGACCGATTCGTCCAATCCGACCTTTCCAATATCGATGAACTCGTAAAAGCGTTCCAAGGAATGGATACAGTTATCCACTTGGCCGGAGACCCAAATGCCGACGCCACATGGGAGAGCCTTCGCAAAAACAACATCGAGGGAACTTTTAATGTATTTGAAGCCGCCAAACAATCCGGAGTCCGACGCATCATATACGCCAGCTCGATCCACGTTAGTTTCGGATACTACTTCAATATCGAACCCTACAAGAGCATCAGCGAAGGAAGGTACGAACAGGTTCCGGATAGTTTCAAACGGATCACGACCTCCGATCCCACTTGGCCTTTTTTCCCCTATGGGGCGAGCAAGATATTTGGCGAATCCCTAGCTCGCATGCACAGCAGCCAATCAGGAATGTCATGCATCTGCCTCCGACTGGGCGGGGTGCAATCCATGGACGACTTTCCTCAGCCGATTGTCCCCAATGCTTGCTCGCGTAGCGACGTTTCCCATCTTATCGAACTTTGTATACAGGCGCCCTATACATTAAGATTCGAAATTTTCTATGGGCTTTCTAACAGTGACTATCGATGGGTAGATATAGAGAACGCCGCCGAAATCCTGGGTTACGTTCCGGAGGACCGGATTCGACTGAAAGACTAGTAGTCCCAAAACGTTCAAAAGGTAAGGCTGCTTGCCCCTTAGCGGCCGCACAACCGCCAATACAATCGTTCCAGTAACCGCTTATGAACGTTAACTTAAGTTGTAGTCGAGCGTACAATCGGGCTTATCCCGCGATAACCCAATACCCATCCTAAAGAAATCGCGAGATAAACCCGTGCCCACAAGCCACTATGAAATAGAAACCTCCAGGCCGGCTTAGTTTGACGCCTACGCGTACTGGCGCGACCAACAAAGCCTCTGTCCTTATTCAAAAGTCTATTCGACTTTTTCTTTGATTCGTTACTGCCAACCGGATGGTCTAAGCACGCCCGTAAAAATCAAATCCCATTCTCTGCAATTACTTAACCTATGATTAAAATCGAACGACGCTCATTCATCAGAAACGGATTAGCCGCGGGAATCGCCCTCTCTGCCGCCCCTACTATCATACATGCCAACGACGACCGTCCTGTAAGACTTGGCTTCATCGGCATAGGCGGCCGAGGCACAGGTCTACTTAAGACGGCCATGCGCCTGCCCCATGTGGCTATCAAAGCTGTCTGTGACACCCATAAACCAAACCTCAAAATCGCCCAAAACCTAGTTGTAGAAACGCAGGGGCAGAAACCTGAAGGATACGGAGACCACGAATTCTCCTACCTGGATTTGCTAAAACGAGATGATCTGGATGGGGTGGTCATCGCCACTCCCTGGGAGCTTCACATTCCCATGACCATCGCTGCGATGAAAGCGGGCAAATACGTAGCTACGGAAGTCGGTCCAGCCTCGTCTGTCGACGAATGCTGGGAGCTGGTCAATACCTACGAAGAGACCCGTGCGCCTTGCATGCTTCTCGAAAACTACTGCTATTTCCGCTACAACATGGCAGTCCTCAACATGGTCAGACAGGGACTGTTTGGCGAAGTCATCCACTGCAGTTGCGGATATGGACACGATCTTAGGGCACGCATAGTACTAGGAAAAGGAACGGGACCAAAGCCAAAGGGAGAAGGCGACTACCGCTCCAGACATAATCAATTCCGCAATGGCGATCTCTACCCTACTCACGGAATGGGACCCATCGCCCAGTGCTTGAATATCCAGCGTGGAAATCGCTTTCAGCATCTCACATCCACAGCTTCTAAGTCGCGCGGCTTAAGTAAATGGTCCAAGGACAACCTCGAACCAGGTCACAAGCGTCGAGATATCAGCTGGGCCCAAGGAGATATCGTTACCACGACGCTCAAATGCTTCAATGGAGAAACGGTGGTTTTGACTTTCGACACGCGTCTTCCCCGACCCATGAGTTTCATGTACCAAGTCCAAGGAACCGCTGGCATGTGGATGCAGGACGGCGATTCATCCTCTCGAAACAAATCCGTTATCTACCTGGACGGGAAAAGCCCGCATCACCAATGGGAGTCTTTTAATCCCTACCAGGAAAAGTTTGAGCACCCCATTTGGAAAAGCTACTTGCATGAAGCGGAAACGTCAGGCCACGGCGGAACTGACTTTCTCGAACTAAGAGAGTTCGTAAGCAGTATTCGCAATAAAACGACGACGTCTATCGATGCCTACGACGCAGCTGCCTGGATGGCCATCGCTCCGCTTTCAGAAGCATCCATATCCACCGGCAGCTCTCCAATCGCTTTCCCGGACTTCACCGATGGGGCCTGGATGACCAATAAGCCTATCTTCGGCTTGGTCTAGGAAATACGAGAGAGCAAAACAAAGTCGCCTGTCGGCGAGCGGGATCACGCTAGCGCGAGAACATGATTGAGTTGTTGTAGGAGCCATAACTCGTTTGGGTAAATCAAATCCTGCCACGAAACGCAGTGGAGGGATGATAGCCCTGCGTTAGCGGGGATCTAGCCCCGACCCGTCGGGGCGACCTGTCTCGTCGTAGCCCTTTGGGCAAAGACGGATGCTAAACTCCCTCTTAAAAGGTCTCTCTACTTAGTCCCAAAGCGGGCGAGAAAGGCTTCCGTCGAAAAGCCTACGAACATGGCCTGATCTTTCTCGGGATCGACCACTACGGGAGATGTCCCCGGAGGACGGATACTCTTCATTCGAGCATCGCAAGCTTCGACTGCGGGCAGAGCGTCTATCGCCTTTTCGCCAAGGAGTTCAATAGCTCGAGCCGCGTGCTGAACGGCAATGAGATCCCCATCGCCTAGAGCCTGGGCTAAAGCCGGTATAGATTTTTCTAACTTCCCATGGCGAGCCAGAGCGTTGGCGGCTTCGATGCGAGGGTTAGGAAACGCGTCATTCAGCGTTTCTGTGAGCGCGATGACGGCTTCCTGGGATAATGACGCAGCTGCGCTAAGACCGACCGCACCCCAGTAACGAACACCGGGATCACTGTGGGTCAGATTACCGAGAAGCTCCTCTTCCGAGGCGTTCCCAACCTGAGAAGCAGCTTCAATGAGAACGGACTGTTGATAGTCGTCCGAAGAGCGAGCAAACTCGTATGCGGTAGATCCCTCCGCTCGTTGCCAAGCCAGGGATTCCGGCATGAAACCGAGATCACGGCTATCCACTAGATTTTTCGCCAGCTGGCCTCGCATTCGTTCAAGGACCCCACGATGATCCTCAGATTCAGCGAGATTTTCCAGGTTCTGTGGATCCGAATGGCAATCGTAGAGTTCTTCAAGCGGCCTTCTAGGACCCGCAAAATGCTCTTGTGCAGGCGTCATACGACCATCTTGGGCCAATCTATAAAACTCGTGCCGAATTTCCCCGAGATCGGGCCAGGCTGTCGGCTGATTGTAGCCTAGGTAAGGCATGTAGTTACGTATGTATAAATAGCGTTTGTCACGAACGGATCGAGCAAGGTCATGAACTTCATCCACTCGATCGCGATGCCCATAAGTGTAATCGCGAGCAGGAACCGCTTTGGGCCCTAGAAACGCTTTTCCTTCCATGTATTCAGGTATCTCAGATCCGGCTAAACTCAGCACGGTTGGACCAAAATCGTCGAAGCTAACCAAACGATCAGTACGCGTGCCGGGACCCGAAGGTGCGAAGTGTCGATATTTCTCCGGGAAACGGACGACCAATGCCACATTCATTCCGGAGTCTAATAGCGCCCGCTTGTGTCGTGGCATGCCCGAGCCGTGATCCGAATAGAAAAACACGATCGTATTATCCCCCAGTCCATCATCTTCCAATTGCTGGAGGATGTCCCCGACCTCTTTGTCCATGGCGGTGACGCAATCGTAGAAGCGGGCCACCGTTCTGCGGACAATCGGCGTATCCGGATAATAAGGGGGCAATAGCGCCGCTTCGGGATCATGGATCTCATTCTCGCCAAGCTTGCTTTGCACTTCCGAAACAAACTGCTCATACGGCCACACCATGGAGCGGCTTTGGTGGGAAGTCATTATGTTGAATACCGAAAAGAAGGGCTGATCGCTACTTCGATTTCTCCAGTGGGCGGTATCGCTATTTTCGTTCCACGAGGCCGCGATAATCTCCTTCCAGTTTCCGTTATTGTAGTCAGTTTTGACATTATTCGAAGCGTAAAAGCCGTCCTTTCTCAAAATACTTGGAAATCCCTTCATGTACTGAGGTATTGGGAAAGCTGACCGCATTTGTTGAGTACCCTGTGATGTCGCAGGTAATCCATTGATAATACACGACCGGGAAGGCGAACAAACCGGAGACGTGGCGAAGGCATTCGTATAAACCACACCATCAGCCGCCAGTTGATCGATGTTAGGCGTGCTCGCATAGTCGTCTCCGTAGCAGCCGAGAGTTGGACTCATATCCTCAGCTGTAATCCAGAGAATATTCGGAGTTTCAGCGGTCGTGTTAATAACAGAAGCTGTCATAAATGTTAGAATGGCGGTATGGTTGCGCATTTGATTTCAAGTAGTGTTACGCCATAGCTCAATTTGATAACGGAGTGATTTAGCAATCTAATTGTTAGATTCTTTCATTCTGATATTTCGAAAGGCGACCGTGCAGCCCCTTCCGTGATCCTGGAAAGCAATGAAGCCCTTTCGACGGCTCATTTTCTCGTCATTATCGATAAGCGTCGCGAAGTGCACGCCATTGATCATTTGAATGATTTGATCCCCGCTAGCGATAATCTCCATCGTGTTCCAAGCATTCTCGTCATAGTGGGCTTGCACCTTGGCCGCAGCCTCTAGCTTATTATTCACACGCGTCCCATCCTCGGCGATAATCGCCCGCTCCCCTGCTGTCGACATGAGGAATCGAGCTTCACGCTTGGGATGGTCTCTAGCAATGAGCGAATGATGCCATAGCCCCATCACTTCCCTGCGAGCGATCTCAACTTGGTATCCAAAAATCTGCCACTCGCCGAGATCATCGCTCCGGACCTGAACGCCTGAATTTCCCTTGTCCCAGCGAAACTCGAGCCTGAGTACGAAATCGGAAGGTTCGCTAGCTCTAAATATCAGCCAATTCTTTCCTTCAGATTCGCCCGTACACCAAATCTCTCCATCGCGAACTTCCCAAGCCCCAGGCTTGCTATCCCAGCCATCGAAATTCTTCCCGTTGAACAAAGGCTTAAAGCCAGGTTCATCAGCGTTTAGCGAAAAGGAAAAAACGAAAATGAGGGCGCGAAGCAGGTCTTTATTCATAATCGTCAAACAGTAAATACGGCCAAATCTCTCCATGCCACTCGAAAAGACACCCATGAGCCCCTTTCTTGGAAATTCGAGTTCGACATCATGAACTGCGAAGGGGACAACAACTCCCAGAAAGATCCAGGTCTAGGAATTATTCGGTACGAAAATCCGCTGAAGTGATACAGTAAGAGAGTTTAGCGGGATCGCATTGAAGCAGTAGCGAATTTTAACTCTACCAGATTTGAAGATACAGCAGAGACCGGTCGAGCATCAACGCAACTCAGCGATCAGAAACTCGACCATTTGCGATTTCAGTCCCAATTTTAGCCAGACTTCGAGACGTCCATCGCCTTTCGAAAGTGCCACAGATTCAAATACGCATGTCGAATCTCCAGCGCGAACTGCCTGAGATGCCTGCGTAGTTCCGAAACGCACGTAAGCATTATGGTCATGGTCAGCGGGAGCGAACTCCAGCGTGAAACGGTATGAGCCCGAGCGGACCACGCGAGCACTCCAAAAAGGAAGTCGCGTCATTTTCTGGGAGTCGATCTGGTTCAACTTGGCAGGGCTCTCCTCCTGTGCGCCAATGTAGATGCGCTGCGTTCTCGTAGCGAAGTGGCTGTGCATTAGGGGGTTCATGATTCGCGTTGTGCTGGAAAAAGAGCATGCGAGCCAGGATCCCCTCACTACGTTACACTGCTGGATTCTTTGGTTCTGCAAACAGTAAAGATTCCCGCAGCAAGTCTCTGGGATCTTGGATAGTTTCCAAAAACTGGATGACTCGGTTCTTCGGCGTAGGGCTGATTCCGCAATTCCGCATGCGCGTCAAGGCAGACGTCGCCTCATATGTACCTCAATTAAACCTTTCGCCCTTCAAAAGCATGTGCCCATAAATCGCCGATTCATGAACAGAAATCTGATTGCCGCCTACGGGAATTAGCAATAAAGCTGAGATCTCTTTCATATCCCATGAATTCTATTCTCTATCTAATTTTCTGCCTTCTGTTGACTCTGGGCATAAACAACAGCCTACCCGCTCAATCTGGAAAGCCCAATATACTTCTATTTTTATCGGATGACCTAACCTACCACGACATAGGCTGCTACGGAAACGAGGAAGTACGCACTCCGACAATCGACCAAATGGCGAAGGATGGTTTACGCTTCGAATACTGTTTCAATTCAGCTCCCATGTGCGCCCCAACCCGCATGAGCCTCTACACTGGCATCCACCCAGTCCGGAATGGGGCCCACCCGAATCACAGCCGCGTCTACGATCATATCCAGAGTGTGCCCCACTATCTGGAGCCATTGGGCTACCGCGTCGGCCTCATGGGCAAGCGGCACGAAGCCCCAATCGAGAATTTCCCCTTCGAATATCTCGGTGGCCAGCATGGTGACAGGGGGGGAGGGATTGATTTGGACATGACGCTCTTGGATACTTTCATCAGGGAAACAGGAGACCAACCCTGGTGCATGGTCGTAGCCTCCAACCAGGCCCACACGCCCTGGACTCGCGGGGATCCGACCGTATATGACGCCGATTCCCTGACTTTGCCACCCTATCTGATCGATACGCCCATTACGCGAGAAAACCTCACTCGCTACTACGCAGAAATCACCTACATGGACAATCAGGTCAAGCAATGTCTAGAGTATCTGGATACGCAAGGGAAATCAGACAACACACTCGTCATATACTTGAGCGAGCAAGGATCTAATTTTCCACATTGCAAATGGACCTGCTACGATACGGGCTTAAGATCGGCCGCCGTTGTTCGCTGGCCAGGCATGGTCAAGCCTGGCAGAGAGACCGAAGCCATGATCCAGTACATCGATGTGCTGCCCACCTTCATTGAAGCAGCTGGCGGGAATCCACTGAACTTCGATTTCGACGGGAAAAGCTTTCTACGAGTGCTCCAGGGTGAAACCAACACTCATCACGAATACTCCTTTGGCATGCAAACCTCGAAAGGCATCTACTCAGGTCCCGAGCCTGATGGCTATGGTATTCGAACAGTGCGGGACCAACGCTACCGTTTCGTCTGGAATCTTAATTGGGAACAAAAGTTCAGTAACACCGTAATAGCGCGAATGGAAGCCTACCACAGCTGGAAGGATAAGGGGGAACGAGGTGATGCATTCGCCATGGAACGGTTCGAACACTACCAAAGCCGCCCCGAATACGAACTCTACGACTTGCAAGCCGATCCCTACGAATTGGAAAATCTCGTAGATAACCCAGAGTATAAAAAAATACAGGAAAGACTAAAGGCCCAAGTCGTTGCTTGGATGAAACAGCAAAGCGATCAAGGAAAACTAACCGAATTCGATGCCCTCAGTCGCAAAGGCACTCACGATACGAGACCATCGACCTCAAGCCCGTAGCACGCCCTAAATAGCGAAGAGCTCGGCTCGAACACCATAGCCCACTAACTCACCACTAACATGAAAAGACGTGAATTTCTCAAAACAGGAGCCCATAGCGTTCTCGCCACCAGTCTCCTGAGCAACCTTAGCCAAGCCGCCAAAATCAAGACCTGATGCTTGAGTAAAATGGCTGGAACGATGTAAGCGAATAGTATGACCGGCAACCAGCTCAGAAATCCTTTAACCCAGCGGCTTTCAAGGCTACTGAGTAAAAATACGAGTGCAACAGTTCCAGCGACCACTGGAAAAGCGATGGATGTCATAAACTAATTAATAATCATTCCACCATGCGGCGGCGGTTACAAGCGATTTGAAGTTGATTTATATCGACACAGGTGTGATTTTCCTAACCCGTGAAATCCCGGATGAATCGCAGACGCTTCCTCAAAGGCTTGGGGTTCAGTCTCGCCCTACCAATGCTGGAGTCGTTCAAAACGCCGATCGCACTGGCCGCATCCGCATCGGCATCCAGCCAAGCGAAACGATTGGTCTGCATCGGCACTTACCTAGGATTTCACCAGGCCCACTTTTTTCCGAAGCAAACAGGCAAGACCTATGAGTTGCCCTATGTGCTTGAACCCTTAGGCCCATTCCGAGATCAGTTTTCGATTTTCTCAGGACTGGATCACCGTGGACGAAATGGGCATGAAGGCTGGAAAGCATGGATGAGCGGATACGCTTCGGGTTCCGTATCAATGGATCAAATGGTTGCCGCCCATGTCGGTGATAGGACTCGCTACGCATCCCTGCAAGTGACGTGCGGCTCGCCCCCGGATGATGCTCGCGTCAGCTATACTAAAGAGGGGCTGGCATTACCGATGGTCGGCAGGCCCAGTGTTCTGTACCAAACGTTATTTCGTTCCGATAGCGACAAGTCGAGAATCGAGTATGTGCTTAAAGGAAATGCCAGCGTGCTAGATGGCGTTTTGGAAGAGGCCAAGTCCATCCAGCGGCAAGTCTCCAAGCGCGACCAACGAAAGCTCGATGAGTACCTCACTTCTTTAAGAGAGGTAGAGAAACGGCTCCAAAAGCAAGAGGCTTGGCTCGATATCCCGTATCCTAAATCGGATTACAAATTACCTCCATTCGATCCAATTTCGCCGGAGCAATCTCTTGATTGCGAGACTATCATGTACGATCTTATGGCCCTTGCCCTAACCACGGACTCCACACGCGTATTGACCTTTATGGTACCCGGATGGAGCCAAGTGTTCGAAATCGATGGTAAGCGGTTAAGTACCGGTTACCATGGCCTTTCTCACCACGGAAACGAAGCGAAGAAGATCGCGGAGTACAGCCTGGTAGGAAGAGAACACGTAAAACGCTTTGGGCACTTTCTGGACAAACTGACGACCCATCAAGATGCTCATGGCCAATCGCTCCTGGACTCGACAATCATCGTATATGGAAGCGGTATGGGAGACTCTAATACGCATGACAATAGCAACCTGCCAACTTTAGTTGCGGGAGGAGGACTCCAGCATGGCCATCACCGGGCTCATGATCGGGCATCGCCCCATCCTCGCATCTTGGGAGACTTGTACATAAGCTTGATGCAGTGTCTCGGATTAGACATCGGTCGATTTGCTGGCGCGACCAACAATCTGAACGAGTGGGTTTCCTAGGCGCTTATGAAAGCTTTCCTTTGGGGTAGTTTTGTTTTCTT
>Ga0310343_10001032_pt1 | contig 14009 bp, 13 predicted proteins | sample HC15DNA2025_MG_FD_203519 | JGI IMG/M metagenome (GOLD analysis project Ga0310343, IMG submission 203519) | Marine microbial communities from station ALOHA, North Pacific Subtropical Gyre - HC15-DNA-20-25_MG | ecosystem: Environmental > Aquatic > Marine > Oceanic | place: Pacific Ocean: North... | reverse complement strand
CATAAATTTTTTTGCACGAAAACCATCATCAATATCATGATTATTATAAGCAATGTCATCAGATAAGGAGGAAATTTGAGCCTCAAGACTTGCAAATGTATCAATTTCGAGATCATATTTAGATATAAAGTTATCAATAAAATAACCTATTGGTGAATTTTTTTTGTAAATTTCAATTGGGCCATTATGTTTTAATATCCCCTCAAGAGTTTCCCATGAGAGATTTAATCCTTCAAATTCTGGGTATCTTTTTTCAAGTCTTGTTACAATTTTTAGTGTTTGAACATTATGGTCAAATCCACCAAAATCAGTCATACATTCATCTAAAGCTTCCTCTCCAGAATGTGAAAAGGGAGGATGTCCTAAATCATGAGATAATGCTAAAACCTCAGCTAAATCCTCATCTAATTTTAAAATTCGAGCAATTGTTCTTGCAATTTGGCTTACCTCAATTGAGTGGGTTAGTCTAGTTCTGTAGTAATCTTCCGTATGAGCAATAAAAACTTGGGTCTTATGTTTTAATAAACGAAAATGCTCTGAATGAATAATTCTATCCTTATCTCTATGAAACGGATTTCTGTGTTGACTGTTTTTTTCATTATACAATCTTCCTCTTGTATAATTATAGTCAGTGGCATATTTTACTTTTTTATACACAAGTGTATCCATTAAAAAAAAGAATCATCAATAGATATACTTATTATAATTAAAAAATATTGATAAGTAATTAATGGGCTAAAACAGCCAATAATAATAAAGCTACAATATTTGTTATCTTAATCATTGGGTTTACAGCTGGGCCAGCAGTGTCTTTATAGGGATCTCCAACCGTATCTCCAGTAACAGCTGCTTTATGAGCATCAGAACCTTTTCCTCCATGATTACCATCTTCAATATATTTTTTTGCATTATCCCAAGCCCCTCCTCCTGCTGTCATTGAAAGTGCAACAAATAGACCAGTAACAATAACGCCAAGAAGCATTGCCCCTAAAGCAGAAAAAGCATCACTTTTAGTAGATATAATATTAACAATGTAAAAAAGAGCTATGGGTGATAGTAAGGGTAGTAAAGATGGAATAATCATTTCTTTGATTGCAGCTTTTGTAAGCAAGTCAACAGCAGATTTATAATCAGGCTTATCCTCACCAGTCATAATACCTGGTTTCTCTTTGAATTGATGTCTAACTTCCTCAACTATTGCTGAACCTGCTCTACCAACTGCTGTCATTCCAAGAGCAGCAAACAGATATGGAAGCATTCCACCAGCTAATAACCCTACAACTACATAAGGATTAGACAATGAAAAATCAGGGCTTACTCCGAAGAAATAACTACCTTCTACTGCACTTATTGAAAAGTATTCTAAATCAGCAGTATAAGCTCCAAAAAGAACTAATGCCCCTAAACCGGCAGATCCAATAGCGTAACCTTTTGTAACAGCTTTGGTTGTGTTACCTACGGCGTCTAAGGCGTCTGTGGTATTTCTTACTTCATCAGGTAACTCTGACATTTCGGCAATACCGCCTGCATTGTCTGTAACAGGACCAAATGCATCCAAAGCAACAACCATACCTGCTAATGCTAACATTGTTGTCACTGCAATAGCGATACCAAATAAACCTGCTAAAGAATATGTTACTATTATTCCAAAAATAATTACTATGGCTGGAAGAGCTGTTGACTCCATTGATATCGCAAGCCCTTGAATAACATTTGTACCATGACCAGTTTCAGAAGATTTAGCAATTGATTTAACTGGTCGATAATCAACACCAGTATAATATTCAGTAATCCATATAATTAGTCCAGTTATAGCTAATCCCATCACGCCACAAATATATAAATCAAAACCATTAAAAGACTTATCCGCAATCGACAATGTTGTTCCAAAACCTACAACTAAATCGGTTATGAAAAACAAAATTATTAATGATAATACTGCAGTTGCGATGAAACCTTTATATAGAGCACCCATAATTGAGTTACTTTTTCCAAGTTTAACAAAATATGTTCCAAGAATCGACGTAACAACACAAGCACCACATATTGCTAGAGGATAAATCATCATTGTTTCATTTCCTGAGAAGAATATAGAGGCTAAAACCATTGTCGCAACAACTGTGACAGCATATGTTTCAAATAAATCTGCTGCCATTCCGGCACAATCACCAACATTATCACCAACATTATCTGCAATAGTTGCCGGATTTCTCGGATCATCCTCTGGTATTCCGGCCTCGACCTTTCCAACTAAATCACCACCAACATCAGCACCTTTTGTAAAAATTCCTCCCCCAAGCCTTGCAAATATAGAAATTAATGAAGATCCAAAACCCAATGCAACCAGGGCATCTATAACAACTCTGTTATTTTGTGGTACCCAAATATTTGTCAAAACAAAATAATAAACTGCAACAGCAAGAAGAGCTAAGCCAGCAACTAACATTCCGGTAACAGCACCTGACTTAAAAGCTATACTCAATCCATCAGCTAAACTTTTCGAGGCTGCATGTGTAGTCCTAACATTTGCTCTAACTGAGACCAGCATACCAATGTAACCAGCTATACCGGATAACACTGCTCCAATAAGAAATCCTATAGAGACTTCAAGACCTAATAGAAAATATGAAATAACAAGAATAACTATCCCAACTATAGAGATAGTAGAATATTGCCTCGATAAATATGCACTGGCACCTGTTTGAATTGCTCCCGCAATTTCTTGCATCTTCTCATTGCCGGTATCTGCTGAAAGAACTGAAACTGATGTTACAATTCCATATAATACAGCAAGTATTCCAGCACCAATAATTAAGTGAATAATTTCCATTTAATCCTCCGAATCCCTTTTTAATCACTCGCGAACATGCCAAATGTTAATATAAATATCAAGTTAAAGCTTAATATAATAAATGATTATATCCTTGTAATAAATTTTTAAAGTTTTTATCAATTATCTTTATCTCTTTTTTTCTTGTCATTCGCCCTATTTTTGTGATGTTTTTAAATTTATCTAGTCCTTTTTTTCCTGTAAATAAAAGCTGATAATCATCGCCGCCAGTTAAAATAAATTTTTCAAATTGTTTATTAACTTTTAAAAATTTTATCACTTCACGTGATTTTGGAATTGCGGAAAATGATATCTCTGCACCCAAATTACTTGAGGAGCAAATATTATTTAAATCATCCAGTAATCCGTCAGAAATATCAGTTGATGCATTAGCATTATTTTTTATCAGATTAGTTAATTGAACTTGAGGATTTGGTATATTATATCTAGCAATTAATTTTTTTTTATCATTATTATCAAAAACAATCTTTTTCTTTTTAATATTCATACCAATGAAAGCGTCACCAATTGTTCCACTTACATATATATAATCATTAAATTTTGCTGTAGATCTCTTTATGATAGTTCGAGATTTAATTGGACCAAATATTGTTAGATTTAATAATGTTTCCTTCTTTGTTGTAATTGTATCACCTCCAATTAGTTTAAGATTATATTTTTTTAAATCTTGATGAAATGATTTAAAAAAAATATCCAACCAATTTTTATTAATAATTTTCCCTGAACAAAAGTTAAATAAACAAAATTCTGGTTTCACACCTTTTGAAATCAAATCACTTATATTTACGCGAATTAATTTTTTTGCAATTGTATCAGGGCCATCATCTTTAAAAAAATGGATATCTTCAGAAATTGTATCAGTTGAATAAGCATAATTATTAACAACACCAACATCATCATTAAAGCCAAGCGAATATTTATACTCGTTGTTTTTTTTCTTAATATATTTTTTTATAAAATCTTTTTCTTTCAATGTTTTAAACTTTTAATTCATTTGATCTTTTAAAATTACATCTAATACAGCATTAATAAGGGAGGGCTCCTCTCCATTAAAAAATAATTTAGCTATTTCAATATACTCATTTAAAACTACCTTTTTTGGTATTTTAAATTCATAAATTAGCTCGTATACCGATATTCTTAAAATTGATCTCATAAGCGAATCTAAATTTGATAGTTTACGATTAGTTAAATTTCTACTTATTAGTTCATCAATTTCTTTTTGATTATTTGAAACACCTTTGATTAATTTTTCAATATAATTTTTGTTAGGTTTGCCATTATTGTTTATTTTTTCCAATTCAAGAAAGTAATCGTCTGAAAAGGCTTCGAGTATTAATTCATAAGACTTATCATTCAATTCCATTTCATAAAGAATTTGAACAGCAAACAATCTTGAGGAGCTTTTTTTAGAACTTGCCATTCTTAATATCTAATAATTGATTACATGCCTCTGCTGCATGATAACCTTTATTTGTCTTATCATTCTTACTTCTTTCAATGGCTTGATTTTTATCTTCAACAGTTAAAATTGAGTTAGTAATTATAATATCTTTATCCATAATCAATTTAGTAATTCCTGCAGCAGACTCATTTACAACTATATCATAGTGTGATGTTTCTCCTCTAATAATGCAACCTATACCAATAAAACCGATATCAAAATCTTTTGAGAAAACTCTATTATAGATCAAGTTTATGCTTGTTGGTATTTCTAATGCTCCTAAGACATTTACAATTTTATAATTTATTTGATTTTCATCTAAATAATTAACTGCTCCAGCAATTAATCTCTTACTAATTTCCTCATAATAATTAGCATTAATAATATATACTTGTTTTTTCATTTTCTAATCTACCAAAGGAATTCTCTCACTTATTTCTAAATTATATCCCTCAATATTTAATAATGTACTTTTTGAGTTAGAAATTAATTTGATATTTCTTACACCAATATCCAATAAAATCTGGGCACCAACCCCATACTCTCTAAGCTCAATTTCTTTTGATGGATCATTACTATTAATTTTTTTTAAATTATTTGATATGACATTTTGATCAGTATCTCTAATAAATATAAAAACACCAAATCCAAGATCATTAATTTTCTTAAAACCTTTATATATAAGGTTCTCTCTTGATGACTCAATACCAACTAAATCTTGAAAAACATTAACTACATGAACTCTAACTGGAGTAATCTCATTTTGAGAAATATCACCTTTAACAAAAGCAATATGTTCTGAATTATCAATATTATTTTTATAAACAGTACAAATCCATTTTCCAAAGTTTGGGGTCTCTATTTCTTTTGTTAATACATTTGAAATTATATGATCATTTCTAATTCGATAATTAATTAAATCTGAAATTGTACCTATTTTTAAATTATGGAATTTTGCAAATTCTATTAATTCAGGTAAACGTGCCATTGTTCCATCATCATTCATTATTTCACATATTACCGCAGATGGATCCTTTCCAGCTAATCTACTGATATCAACTGCTGCTTCAGTATGACCTGCTCGTACTAATACTCCTCCGTCTTTAGCTTTTAGAGGAAAAATATGACCTGGCGTTACGATATCCTCTTTTCGAGCCTTCGGATTTATTGCTGTTTGTATTGTTGTAGATCTATCTTTTGCAGATATACCAGTTGTTATACCTTCTTTTGCCTCGATTGAAACTGTAAATGGAGTTTTATGTCTAGATTTATTATCATCAGACATTAATTTAAGATTTAAATGGTTAGCTTTTTCTTCAGATAGAGGTAAACAAACAAGCCCCCTTCCATACTTTGCCATAAAATTTATTACTTCTGGAGTAGCATCAATTGCAGGAATTACGAGATCACCCTCATTTTCTCTATCTTCAGCATCAACAAGTATGAACATTTTTCCTGCTTTAGCATCATCTATAATATTTTCAATTGGGGATAAATGATTTTTCATATTATTTACTTTTTAGAACATACCTAGCTAATGGATCTACTTCCAAATTTATTTTGGTTTTTATATCAATATCAGACCAAGTGGTAAACTGCTTAGTATGAGGGATTATATTTACTGAAAAGGTTGACTCACTGTTATCTCTCACTTCATTTATGGTCAGTGAAATTCCATCCAAAGCAACAGAACCCTTTTCAACAATAAATTTACTAAATTTTTTTGGATATTTAACTGTATAAACATTACTGTTCTTATTCTCACAAATATCGATTATCTCACCAATGCAATCAACATGTCCATAAACAAAATGACCACCGATTTCACTGCCAACTTTAAGACTTTGTTCTAGATTTATTTTTGTTCCAATATCCCATGAGTCAGAAGTTGTTTTATCATCAGTCTCTTTTGAAACCTCAACATCAAAGAAACTTTTGTTGTTCAATTTACCCTTTTGAATAACAGTTAAACATACTCCTGAACAAGCTATAGATGAACCAATATCTATTTTATTACTTTTGTAAGTACAAGAAATTCTGATTAAACGATGATTATTATTTTCAATTTTTACAATTTCACCAATATCTGTAATTATTCCTGTAAACATTATTTGCTAGCCTTATAAATCTTAAGAAAATTATTATTTAAATTTAGTACATTTTTAAGATGTAAATTTGGAATATTTTCCAATGTATTAATATTAAGCTTTCCAATACTAGATTTTCCTTCTTCACCAATAATCTTATCAGATGAGAACCAATAAATTTTGCTATAAAGAGAAGATTTTATAGCAGAGGCTATTAATTTATTTCCTCCTTCAATTAAGATACTATTAAACTCCAATTCTCCAAGAATCTTTAGTGCTTTTATGAGTGATAAACCATTTTTGTTTTTTGATATTGGTATAATTTTAATTCCTTTGTTTTTCAAAACATTAATTTTTCTTTTGGAGGACACTTTTGAAGTAAAAATAATTGTATTAATTTTATTAGCTGATTTAACAATATTAGACTCAATTGGTATCCTAAGATTTGTATCCATTATAATTCTTGTTGGAGAAAAATCTTCTAAACCTGGTAATCTACAATTTAGTGAAGGATTATCTCTAAGAACAGTATTTATACCAACCATTATTGCATCATTTTGTAATCTCAATTTATGGCCATAATTTCTTGATAACTTATTTGTTATCCATTTTGATTTACCATTTTTTAATGCTGTTTTTCCATCAGCAGAACTTGCAATCTTTAAGTTTACACCAGGTATACCAGTACATATTCTTTTAAAAAAATCGTCATAAAGATCTTCTGTTTCTTCTTTTAACACTCCATTAATTATATTTATTCCTGAATTTTTTAATTTTTTAAAACCCTTTCCATTTACAAGTGGATTTTTATCCAAACAAGCTATAACAACATTTTTTATTCCACTATTTATTATTTCATCGACACATGGTGGATTCTTACCAGAATGAAAACAAGGCTCTAAAGTTGAATAAAGAGTTAAGTCCTCAGAGATTTCTAGATCCTTGAGTGCTATTTTTTCTGCATGAGGTGAACCATTAATACCAGTATTACCAACTGATAGAATTTCTTGATTTTTTGAAGTTATTACGCAACCAACCGAGGGATTTACTCCGGTCATACCAGTATTTCTTTTAGCTATGTTTAAAGCTAACTTCATAAAGAAATTATGATCCTTTGTTAATTTCATACTATTTATTACTTAGAATAGATTGTGTTACTATTCAATCATCTATTTGATTAGGTGGATTATCAAGTTCACCAACAAAATCCTCAAAATCACCTACAGCTCTAAAATTTTTATAAACTGAAGCAAATCTTACATATGCGACCATATCCATTTCTCTTAAAGCCGCCATAATTAAACTTCCAATTAAGTTGGAGGGAATATCAGACTCACCAGTACTTTCTAATTGCCTTATTATCCCGGTAACCATTCTTTCTATTTTTTCTGGGTCGATATCTCTTTTCCTGATAGCAATTTGAACTGAGCGCATCAATTTATCTCTATCAAAGGGAGTTCGCCTTCCAGATCTTTTCACAACAGTTAGGTCCCTCATTTGAATTCTTTCAAATGTGGTAAATCTTCCGCCACATGCTAGACATTGTCTTCGTCGTCTTATTGATGATGCTTCTTCTGTTGGTCGAGAGTCTCGAACTTGAGTATCTTCGTTACCACAGAAAGGGCATCTCATATATTTTCACCGTAAATTGGAAATTTTTTACAAAGATTAATCACCTTTTTTTGAACTTCGCTAATAGATTTTGTTTCATTTCCCTCTTTTTGAAATCCATTTAAGACTTCACAAATATAGTTTCCAACCTTTTGGAATTCAGCTTGACCAAAACCTCTTGTAGTTCCGGCTGGGGTTCCTAATCTGATTCCAGAGGTTATGGTTGGTTTTTCAGGATCAAAAGGAACACCATTTTTATTGCATGTTATATTTGCTTTTCCCAGAATATCCTCAGCCTCATTACCTTTTATATTTTTAGGTCTAAGATCAACAAGAACAAGGTGACTATCAGTACCACCAGAGATTATATCAAAACCGTCCTCAAGAAGTGTTTGAGCTAATATTTTTGCATTATCAATTACATTTTGTGAGTAGGTAACAAAACTAGGTCTCAAAGCTTCTCCAAAAGCAACAGCTTTAGCTAAGATTGTATGCATGAGAGGCCCTCCCTGAATACCTGGAAATATTGCTGAATTGACTTTCTTGGCAATATCCTCATTGTTTGTAAGAATTAACCCTCCTCTTGGACCACGTAGTGTTTTATGGGTTGTAGTAGTTACAATATCAGCAAATGGCAATGGTGATGGGTAAGTTTTTGCAGCTACAAGGCCAGCAAAATGAGCCATGTCTACTAAAAGAAGAGCATTTACACTATTTGCAATATCTCTAAATTTCTTAAAATTGATTACCCTTGGATATGCCGAACCTCCAGCAATAATCAATCTTGGCTTATGATTATTTGCTAACCTTTCCACCTCATTGAAATCTATAAGACTATCTTCTTTATTAACACCATATTGAATCGCATTAAATAATTTTCCTGATTGATTTGGTTTCGCGCCATGGGTTAAGTGCCCCCCTGCATCCAAACTCATACCTAATATTGTATCACCAGGTTTAAGAAGTGCTTGGAAAACAGCCTGATTAGCTTGAGAACCTGAATGAGGCTGAACATTTGCAAATTTAGCATTAAAAAGTTCACAAGCCCTTGATATAGCCAAATCCTCAGCAATATCAACATGTTCACATCCTCCATAGTATCTTCTACCAGAATAACCTTCAGCATATTTATTTGTCATTATAGAGCCTTGAGCGTCTAAAACTGATCTCGAAACTATATTTTCAGATGCAATTAATTCAATATGAAGTTGTTGCCTTTTAAATTCACTTAATAAAGAGTCATATAAATCAGGATCAGCATCTTTAAGATTCGTTGTAAAAAAGCTCTCAAAGTCCATATATTCTGTTGTTTTTTTAATTTCTGACATTTTTTTTTGTAATCTCTATGGTTGAATACAATATTTTGTATATTGGTTTACTAAATAACACAAATATTTTTACATCTACCATAAATTTTTTTTTATCAAAATTTTTTTTAAGCTTGAAATGTTATCTGTCATAATTCCATCAACACCCATATTTATAAGATGTTTCATTTCCTCGGTTTTATTTATTGTCCATGCAATAACTTTAATATTCGATGATTTTAAAAATTCTATATGAGATTTATTTAGTAACTGAATTTTATATTTTGATATTGGAAGAGAGGCAATTCTAGATTTGATATGAATTTTTTTACCTAAAATAGAAAATAATTTAGTCTGAGCTATCTCATTTGGTCCTAGTGAAGTTATACATTTATTCAAATATTCATCGCGAACATATTTTAACCTCTTTTGATTAAAGGAGGCAAAGCATATTCTATCTTTAACACCCATTCTATTAACTAATTTAATTAATGGAATTACGGTATCATCAGATTTCATATCAACAGAAAAAAAAATACTTGGAAATGCTTCAATTAAATCGGCCAAAAAAGGAATATTGAATTTGTCATTAATTTTGATTTTTTTTAACTGATTAGAAGTAAAATTTTTTAATTCACCCTCATAATTAGTTACTCTATCAATAGTTGAATCATGAAAAGCCATCAACTCTCCATCGGCATTGATATGTACATCTGTTTCAAGAAATTCATAACCAATTTCAACAGCATTTGAAAATGCTTCAAAGGTATTTTCTGGAGCAAATTCAGTACCTCCACGATGTGCAAAAGCATAAAAACTTTTATCTGAGGGTAAGAAGTTCATTTTTCTAGATGTTAAAATTACATTCAATAAAGTTATACTATTAATTATATTTTAATTTTATTAAAATTACACTTATGAAGTTTACAAAATTTGATAAGCAACTCTCAAGAAGAATTTTGGCATCAATCATTGATTTTATGATTATTTTAATTTTATCACTGATTGTTTTCTTTATAATTAAAATAATAAACATTTTTATTTTTAGTATGTTTGTTACTGCAAATTATTTTATATTACCAGTTATCCTCTCCTCATACTATATTTTAACATTAGGTAGTAAAAAAAGTGCAACAATAGGTATGGATAGTATGAAATTTAAATTGTCTATTAAGAATAATTATACTTTTACAAAAAAGACTGCTTTTTTTCATAGTTTAATTTTTTTGATAACATTCCCAATCGCTTTTATAACATTAACTTTATTCATATATCCAATACTTAATAAAAAAAGATCATGCATCCATGATATTTTCTATAAAGTAAATTTTGTTGAAACAGGAGAAAATTAAAAGTGTCACAAGAAATATATATGTGGATAGTTTTTGGTTTAACTTTTTTGTCTATGATATTGTATTCTATTGATAAGATTAGAATGGAAGTGATATCACTTTTTTCAATTGTTGTTCTTCTCCTAATTTTTCAAAATAGCCCAATACTTGGAGTTTCTTCGGGTGGCGCAATTAATATAAGTCTTCTTCTTAATGGTTTTGCAAATCCGGCACTTATAGCCTTAATGAGTTTGCTTATAATAGGACACGGTTTACTAGTAACAGGAGCTCTTGAAGATATCGCTGTATGGTTATCTGGAGATAGAGATAAAAATACAAAATACAAATTTTATGGAGTTATGCTGTTAGTTTTTATTTTGAGCGCAACCCTGAATAATACTCCAATTATAATTATGTTTATTCCCATAATAATCGCTCTAAGTAGACAAATGAGCGTTTCATCAAGATCGATATTAATTCCTCTTTCATATGTATCAATACTTGGCGGAATGACTACTTTAATAGGTTCATCAACAAATCTATTAGTTTCTGGTACTACCTCAACATTAATTGGACGAGAATTAAATTTTTTTGAATTTACAGGTCAAGGTATTATTCTTGCTACAGTTGGATTTTTATATGCGATAATAATTTTACCGAAATTGTTACAACGAAATCTCAAAGGAAAAACCGAAGAGAGCAAAACAGATTTTGAAAGCGGAAGAATATATCTAGTTGAGATTAGTATCGATAACGAAAATCCTTTAATCGGTAAAAAATTTGTATCAGGTATTTTATCAGATATTAAAGAAATTGCTGTAAATGTTGTTTTAAGAGATGGGGATAGACTATTACCTCCTTTTGAAGATATAGAAATCAAATCTGGCGATAAATTAGTTCTTGAGATTACGAAAAATCAACTAACCGAAAAAATTAAATCTAATGATAGAATATTTAATTCCATTGATAGTTCAAATTTTTCTTCTGAAAGAGGAATATTAATTGAAGCATCAATTACGCCGAGATCTTTTTTTATAGGAAGAAACCTTACACAAACTAATTTTGAAGCAGAAACTAATTGTAAAATTATTGGGATTAAAAATGAGAAAAAATTTGTTAGAAATTTACCAAAATATCAAAAACTTGAGGCTGGACACATATTATTAATAAAAGGTGAGGAAGAAGATATTAAAAATCTTAGAGGTAAAAAAGAAATTATTCCAATTGAATGGTCAGCAATATATCTTCCAGCGAAACAGTACATACTTCGCTCAAGATTAATTTTTATTTTCACTATTTTGGCAGCTGCAACAGGGCTTTTGAATATAACAGTAGCTGCACTTCTGGGTGTAATATTGATGCTTTTGACAAATGTTTTAACAATTAGAGATGCTTTAAATGCACTTGATAGCAAAATTTTTCTATTAGTAGCATCATCTATAATGCTTTCAACTGCTTTACAGGAAACTGGTGGAGCTTTATTTATTGCAGATTCCCTTCAAAATATTTTAGTAAATCTTGATGCTGTAATTGTTTTATCGTTGTTTTTTATTACAGTTGCTGTTATTACTAATTTTCTCAGCAACAATGCAACAGCGATATTATTTGCACCGATAGCAATTAATCTTGCAAGTAGTTTAAACATTCAACCTGAGCCCTTTATATATTGCCTTATATTTGCTGCAAATTGCTCGTTTGCTACACCTATAGGATACCAGACTAATTTGTTAGTGATGGGGCCAGGAAACTATCAATTCAAAGATTACTTAACATCTGGAATTCCACTAGTTTTATTAATTTGGTTGAGTTATACAATAATGATAAGCTTTATAGGATTTTAAATTGAATAGAGTAAGTAAGACTAAAAAAGAAGATTTTTATGTTTCAGATTCAAATGAATGCGTTTATCAGCCAGGGCAACAAGAGAGAAAGTTATTCACTTTTATTAAAGGCGATGAAAATCAAAAATTTTATAATCATTTAATTGCCAGCGGCTTTAGAAGAAGTCAGAATATTTTATATCACCAAGTTTGCGAAGGTTGTAACAAATGTGTACCTATTCGTATAAAAATTAAGAATTTTAATCCATCAAAAAATCAAAAAAGGATTTTAAATAAATCAAGAATTTTTCAAAGAAATATTGTTGAAAAAGTTACCTATGAGCAATTTTATTTGTTCAAAGAATATTTAGATTTTAAACATCCAGATAGTGAAATGAATGAAATGATTTTTGCAGACTATTACTCAATGATAAGAAATTCTGGAATTGATACAAAAATCATTGAATATAGGCTTGATAATATTTTAGTTTCTTGCTGCATAACTGATTTTATAGAAAAAGCTCTATCGATGGTTTATTCTTTTTATAGTCCACATTCAAAAAAATACTCAATGGGCAAATACATGATACTTGATCATATTAAATTTTCAAAAAATCTTGAAAAAGAATACATATATTTGGGCTACTGGATAGATGGTTGTAAAGAAATGGAATATAAAAAAGGTTTTAATTCCTCAGAAATTCTGAACAATGGTGATTGGAGGAGTTATGAAAAAGAAAATAAGAAGTAAAAAAAATAATATGATTAGTAGAAGAAGTGCTTTGTTAGGCGGTGCTTCATCAATATTACTTGCTGGTAGTATTGGAAAACCAGCAATTGCAAAAAATATTAGAAGACTTACTATGACTCATACATGGCCCAAAAACTTTCCTGGTTTAGGAACTTCGCCTGAGAGAATAGCCAAACATATTAAGAAAGCTACTGATGGGGAAATAGAAATTAAGGTTTTTGCCGCAGGTGAATTGGTGCCCGCATTTGAGGCTTTAGATGCTGCATCTATTGGTGTTTCAGATATGTACAACGGGGCTGAATACTATTTTCAAGGAAAAAATATAGGTTTTAATTTTTTTACAGCAGTTCCATTTGGAATGACAGCTAATGAACTAAATGCATGGATTGACCATGGTGGAGGCAGACAACTTTGGAATAAGTTAAGTGCCCAATTTAATGTCATATCATTTCAATCTGCTAATACTGGTGTTCAGATGGGTGGTTGGTTTAATAAAGAAATTAAAAATCTTGAAGATCTTAAAGGTCTTAAAATTAGAATGCCTGGTTTAGGTGGCGAAGTTTTAAGAAGAATTGGTTCTGCAGCTGTTGCAATACCTGGTGGAGAAATTTATCCTGCACTTCAATCTGGAGCTATTGATGCAACTGAGTGGGTTGGACCTTGGAATGACCTTGCATTTGCTTTTTATCAAGTAGCAAAATTCTACTATTGGCCAGGCTTTCATGAACCCGGGGCTGGTTTAGTCACTGGTGTAAACCTTGATACTTGGAATTCACTTACAAATAATCAAAAAGAGATATTTGAAAA
>Ga0310343_10001030_pt1 | contig 14019 bp, 10 predicted proteins | sample HC15DNA2025_MG_FD_203519 | JGI IMG/M metagenome (GOLD analysis project Ga0310343, IMG submission 203519) | Marine microbial communities from station ALOHA, North Pacific Subtropical Gyre - HC15-DNA-20-25_MG | ecosystem: Environmental > Aquatic > Marine > Oceanic | place: Pacific Ocean: North... | reverse complement strand
GATGGATCATGTTCGATACGGGACAACGGAAGGGGAATTCCGGTAGACATGCACCCCAAGCACAATATGCCGGCCCTAGAACTGGTTTTGACCAATCTTCATGCTGGAGGAAAGTTCGGCAAGGGAGCCTACCAGGTGTCGGGAGGTTTGCATGGAGTTGGAGCCAAGTGCGTAAATGCGGTATCAGAATGGTTTGTTGCCGAAGTCCGTCGCGAAGGAAGCATCCACCAAATGGAATTTTCTCGCGGAAAGACGACCCAAAAGATGCAGGTAGTGGGCTCCTGCAAGAGCACTGGTACTAAAATCACCTTCATGCCGGATGAGCAAATATTTACCGAAAGTCGTGAATTTAAATTCGATCTTCTGGCCAAACGGCTTAGGGAGTTGGCTTTCCTCAATCCTGGAGTCTCTATTATACTCAAGGATGATATCGACAATCGGGAGAAAAAATTCCTCTTTGAGGAAGGCATTAGCGAGTATGTAATGTTCCTAAACGAGAACAAGAATTGCATTATCGAAAAGCCAATATCATTTACCGGCGAAGCTCCGGCGGAATCAGGGGACGGACTAATAGTTCTGGAGTGCGCCTTGATATACAACGACTCGTTCAGCGATCAGATCTACGCCTACGCCAATTCCATTCACAATGTGGAGGGCGGGACCCATTTGTCTGGCTTCCGCACAGCTCTCACCCGAGTGATCAATAACTACGCCAGGCAAAACGACCTTCTTAAGGAGAAGGAGTTGTCCCTTACGGGAGACGACGTCAGAGAGGGTTTGACTGCGGTAATTTCAGTCAAGGTTCCGGAGCCAAGATTTGAAGGCCAAACCAAGACCAAGCTATCCAATCGAGAAGTTGACGGAATCGTTCAGAAGATAGTGGGTGAGAAAATGAAGCACTATTTCGAGATGAATCCCGAAGATGCAAAGTCCATGATTATAAAGGTTATCCATGCCGCTCGGGCAAGGGAAGCCGCCCGAAAGGCTAGGGAAACGGTTCGAAAGGGGGCTTTGTCGGGAGGTGGCTTACCGGGAAAACTGGCAGACTGTTCGGAAAAGGATCCCGCTAAAAGCGAACTGTATATTGTGGAGGGGGATTCGGCGGGAGGTTCGGCGAAGCAAGGCAGGGACAGGCTGACGCAGGCAATATTACCCCTGCGTGGAAAATTACTTAACGTAGAAAAGGCGAGATTGGACAAAGTTTTAAACAATGCGGAAATAAGAAGCCTGATCACAGCCGTAGGTACCGGTATCGGCGATCATGAAGGGGAAGGTGCATTTGATGCTACTAAGGCACGGTATCACAAGATAATCATCATGACGGATGCAGATGTCGATGGAGCCCACATTCGGACGCTTTTGCTCACCTTTATTTTTCGACAAATGAAAGGTTTGATAGAAAACGGGTACGTCTACGTAGCCCGCCCACCTCTGTACAAAATCAAAAGACGCAAAACGGAGCAATACATCCAGGATGATGCAGAAATGAGCAAGATTCTAATCTCCTTGGGTTGCGACGACATTCAACTGGTAAGGAATGCCGACAAACATATCTTTTCAAAAGAAAATCTTCTTGAATTGACTGACTTGTTTTTAAGAATTGAAGCCATTGGAAAAGGTATACAGAGGTATGGTTGCACCCTCCCTCGGCTGATGGCTCAACTTGATCCTGAAAGCGTCACATTGCCACGTTTTATAGCAAGAATTCGTACGGGTAATAATGAAGAACTTCGTTTTTTCAAAGATATCGAGGCTAAAGCCGGTTTCATGCAGTCTCAAGAACTAACTGAACCCGAAAATGGGCATGTAATTACTAGAGAGATTGAATCGAATGGGACAAGCGTTACCCAGCGAATTTCACTCTACGAAATCTATGAAACCCACGAGATAGAAAAATTATTATCCAAATGCAAGGACCTGGGTGTAGATCATACGTTTTTTCATTCAGGTGAAAAATCATCTTTTAAAATCAAGAGTTCATCTTCCGAAAATGACGATAAGGATGATACAGATGTCCAGGGGATCAATCATTTTCTCGAACACATACGTCTGCTCGGTCGTAAAGGATTACATATACAGCGATACAAGGGTCTAGGAGAAATGAACCCAAAGCAACTTTTTGAAACAACGATGGATCCGGAAACGCGTAGCCTTATAAAAGTAGAAATTGAGGATGCCATAGCTGCTGATAACATGTTTACGATGTTGATGGGAGAAGAAGTTGCGCCACGCAGAGCTTTTATTGAAGACAACGCCTTGAACGTAACCTTTTTGGACGCTTAAAAATAGTTTACAATGGACTCAAATAAATCACTCCTTTCAGGAAACATAAGTGAGATAATGCAATCGGCATACATCGATTATTCGATGTCTGTAATTGTAAGCCGAGCTTTACCCGACGTAAGGGACGGCTTCAAGCCTGTTCAAAGAAGAGTTCTATATGCGATGATGAGAGAGGGGCTTCTTCATAATCGTCCTTACGATAAATGCGCTGGTGTGGTAGGAGAAGTCCTAAAGAACTATCATCCCCATGGAGATGGCTCCGTGTATGATACTTTGGTGCGCCTGGCCCAACCATGGGTCATGCGTTATCCTCTTGTCGACGGGCAAGGAAACTTTGGTTCTGTTGATGGAGATTCCGCAGCCGCTTATCGATACACGGAATGTAGATTAACCAAGATATCCGAGGAAATGTTAAAGGATATCGACGAGGATACCGTAGATTTCGCTCCCAATTATAAGGAAAGCTCAACCGAACCCACAGTTCTTCCGGCTTCCTTGCCAAGTTTGTTGATGAACGGCTCCACCGGCATTGCCGTTGGCATGGCCACCAACATTCCTCCTCATAACTTAGGAGAGCTCATAGATGCAATTTGCCTTCTCATTGATCAGCCGACCTCTACGATTGATGACATTTTGAGTATTCTGCCGGGTCCTGATTTTCCGACTGGCGGAAGTATCGCTGGACGTTCCGGCATTGATTCCTACATGAGAACCGGGAGAGGAATCGTGCGCATGAGGGGTTCGATGCACACGGAGGAACTTCCTAACGGAAAACAGCAAATCATCATTACGGAGATTCCCTACAACGCAAACAGAGCTACCTTGGTAACCCGAATTGCTGATCTGGTGAAGGAGAAGGTCTTGGATGGAATTTCAGATTTGCGTGACGAATCTACGGAGGAAACGAGAATAGTCGTTGAACTTAAGCTTGGTGAAATCGAGCGAGTCACCATGAATAAGCTCTATAAGCTCACTGCTCTCGAAAGTAGTTTTGGGGTCATTTTGCTTGCCTTGGATAAATTGCGACCCAGGCAACTCAACATCAAGGAGGCTCTGGAGTGCTACGTCGAGCACAGGCGAGAGGTAACCCTCCGGCGCACCCAGTTTAGACTTAGAAAAGCGGAGGATAGAGCTCATATCCTCGAGGGATACAAGATAGCTCTCGACAACTTGGATGACTTCGTAAAGATCATTCGCGCTTCGTCGAACAGAACGGAAGCCAAGGAAAAGCTGATGGAAAAATACTCGCTTTCCGAAAGGCAGGCGAATGCGATACTGGATCTCAGGCTCTATCAATTGACCGGAATGGAGCGTGAAAAGATTGACGCCGAATACCTTGAACTGATGAAGTTGATCGAGGGGTTCAAAGACGTCATCGAGAACGAGCATAAGCTTCTAGGTGTAATCAAGGAGGAATTGCAGGAGCTAAAATCCTCCTATGCCGACGAAAGAAAGACCGTTATTTCCGATGTGGAAGGTGACGTCAGGATGGAGGACTTGATTCCTAACGACGGCTGCGTCGTTACTATAACAAAAACCGGTTTTATCAAGAGAACCGGAGTCGAGGAGTTCCGGGTTCAGAATAGAGGAGGCAAAGGGGTTATCGGAAGCGGTCAAAAGGATGAGGACCCAGTTGATATTCTTACCACCTGCAACGCTCACGACACCCTGATGTTCTTTATGCAGAACGGACGGGTTTATGTCGAAAAAGCGTATGAAATTCCTGAGGGTAGCCGTATCTCCAAAGGTCGAAACATAGTGAACTTGCTTGAGATGCAAAAGGGAGAAAAGGTAGCGGCCTTGGTGTCTATCGACTCTTTTGAGTCAGAAGAATCGCTAGTGTTGTGTACTGAAAAAGGAGTGGTTAAAAAAACAAAAATAAGTGCCTATAAAAACCACAGAAAAGGGGGAATCATCGGCATCAACATAGATGAGGGCGACAAGGTCCTGCAAGCCATTCGCGCCAAGATCGATGATCACCTTCTTATTTTGACCAGGTTGGGCAAGGGCTTGAGATTCAGTTGTGACCAGTTGAGGGATCAGGGAAGGGTTACACGCGGAGTTAGGGGCATCAGGCTCAAAGGCAAGGATGTTGTGGATAATTTCCTCGTAGTCGATGATTCAAAATTGTTATTGATTGCCGGCCGGAACGGTCTTGGTATTCGTACGAGGTTCTCCGCTTTTCTTCCCAATGGAGGGGTCTCCGAGGGAGACGAACCGGTTACTCCCAGAAAGCGCGGCGGCCAAGGTGTTACCGCCATGAATACGGAAGGAATATGCGGCGCCTTGAGCGTCGCTGAAGAAAGCGAGATTCTGATGATTACCTCTAAAGGACAAGCCGTTCGTTGCCCCGTCCTCAACATTAGGGAAACCAACCGCGGCTCAAAGGGCGTCAAGCTCGTTAATCTTTCGGACAAGGACAAGCTTATCGCGATATCAGAAGTTATTGAACTCGATGAGGATTCTTTGGACGAGAACACCGACCTCCAAGGGGATGACGCACCTTCGGATGCGTTAGAAAACGAGGAGATGGCCGAAGCCGACACAGAGGATCATCTTGATCGGGAGGAAGCAGACACGGAGGAAACAACACCGGAAGAGACCGCTGATGATTGACCCGCGGGCAGGCTACTTGATGAAGCCCTTAAGGTCTACCAGCCCCGACAATCTTTTTGTAAGCAAAAGCGTACAAAGAGCGTCGAACAAGGCGCAGTGAGGCTTATTCCTGCCTTTTTCACACATCTTTTCCGCTAGAGCTCGTAACTCTTTTTCCTCAATGAAGGCAGAAACGAGGCTTCCGAGGCTGAAGTCTTTGAGCGATGGATATAGAGTCCGGTATGCAGTAAGCGTATCCAGCCATGGTCCCCATCGAAATTTCCCAGATGCGAGTTTCCCCGTCGGATAGGGCATGTATTCACGAATAAGATTCTTTTCCGTTTGGGCATTGTGGGCAATTAGGAATGCCGGCGGCTCTTCAAATGCCTCCATCAGAATTCCGTTGATTTCGGAACTCTCGAGGGAGGGAAAATCCAAAGCGTCGACGATTTCTAGATTCTGTGTCTTAATGATGCCGATTTCCCTGATCCCTCCTTGCAAGCAACCTTCAAAATCAATTATAATTTCAGCCATGAAAAATGATTATGGAGCTATCATTCGAAGAATTTTATAGTTTTACAAGTACGTTAACTAGGGAAGCGCAGGAAATCATACTTGCCGACATTTCATCGGGAGTTTCCCATGAATCCAAGACGGACGGCACTATTGTAACGCAAACCGACCTTGCCGTTGAAAGGCTAATCCGTTCGAAGATCGAGGGCAGGTACGGAGATCACGGTATTGTGGGAGAAGAGTATGGGGATCGGACATCCGGTTCTCGCTATACTTGGGTCGTAGACCCGATTGACGGGACCATGAGTTATTTTTTGGGCGTGCCCTTCTTCGGTACGCTCATAGGTCTGCTGTACGAGGGAAAGCCTTTGTACGGGGCAATGAGGCTGCCGATGTTCGACCAAATGCTGGCCGGGGATGGAGCGCAATGCCTAATCAATGATGAGAGGGCCGCGGTGAAAGACTTTCAATCGTGGGAAGATGCCATCGTTCTGACCACCGACGAGGAGCGAATTCGCCAGTCGGAATATGCCGAGTCCTGGGAGAAGTTCGGCCACAAGGGTTGCACTTTCCGAACTTGGGGAGACTGCTATGGATATTCCTTGGTATGCTCGGGAAAGGCCGACGTCATGATCGATATCCAGCTGAAACCTTGTGATATCCTGCCCATTCTCCCAATCGTCGAGGGGGCCGGGGCCAGCAAGGTTGATTTTGGCAAGAACGAAAACCAAGACTTGGCGCTGTGCCTGCCCTCACTTGAGAGGGAAATTAGCGAACTATTCCAAATCGTGGTTTGAAATGGAGCGGGCGAAGGGATTCGAACCCTCGACATCCACCTTGGCAAGGTGGTGCTCTACCAACTGAGCTACGCCCGCAAAACCCGCAATAATTCCCCTTGGTTGTGAAAAACTCAAGTAAATAATGCTCGATTCATTTATTTCATTTCGGAAACGGGAAGAATTCGTATTCGTTTTGCTTGACATGGATCAAACATAATTTAATCTAAAACGCTTTTCTCAAATTAACCCCATGCCCTCCGCCCATGTAGCTCAGTCGGTAGAGCGCGTCCTTGGTAAGGACGAGGTCGGCGGTTCAAATCCGCTCGTGGGCTCCACATAAAAACCAAACCAGTCAAATCAATGGCCACAGAAAAGTTCGAGCGCACCAAGCCTCATGTCAACGTAGGTACCATCGGTCACGTGGATCATGGTAAAACCACTCTTACCACCGCGATCCTTCACGCACAAGCCAGGCAAGGTCTTGCCGAGGTTAAAAGCTATGCCGACATCGCCAAGGGGGGAACCGTACGGGACGCATCCAAAATCGTTACCATAGCAGTATCTCACGTGGAGTACGAAAGCGCCAATCGCCACTATGCTCACGTTGATTGCCCCGGACACGCGGACTTCGTCAAGAACATGATCACCGGCGCCGCCCAGATGGACGGAGCGATCCTGGTAGTCGATGCAACCACTGGACCCATGCCACAAACTCGTGAGCACATTCTTCTGGCCCGCCAAGTGGACGTGCCGAACTTGGTCGTTTTCCTTAACAAGTGCGACCTTATGTCCGGTGACGACGAGGAACTCCTCGAGCTCGTCGATATGGAAATCCGCGACCTGCTCACGAAGTATGAGTTCGACGGCGACAATGCGCAAATCATTCGGGGTTCAGCAACCAAGGCCCTCGAGGACGACGAGGGAGAACTGGGGCTGCCATCCATTCAGAAGCTCATGGATGCGATTGACTCGGAAATAGCCGAGCCCGTCCGTGACGTAGATAAGCCGTTTCTTATGTCGGTCGAGGACGTATTTACCATTACCGGTCGAGGCACCGTCGCAACCGGACGGATCGAGCGTGGCGTCGTAAAGGTCGGGGAAGAAGTCGAAATAGTCGGCCTCGGCGAGTCAAGAACAACCACCTGTACCGGGGTTGAGATGTTCCGAAAGGATTTGGACCAAGGTCAGGCAGGCGACAACGTAGGTATTCTGCTTCGCGGAGTTGAAAAATCAGACATCCAGAGAGGACACGTGCTTGCCGCTCCAGGCAGCATTAAGCCCCATACCAAGGCCCAGGCCCAGATTTACGTGCTCAATAAGGAAGAAGGCGGACGACACACCCCATTCTTCAAGGGGTATCGCCCTCAATTCTTTTTCGGAACGGCTGACGTCACGGGTAACGTGGAGTTGCCCGAAGGAACGGAGATGGTCATGCCGGGCGACAACCTTGCCGTTACGATTGATCTTCAAAAGGCGATCGCTATGGAATCGGGACAACGCTTTGCCATCCGAGAGGGCGGCAAGACGATAGGAGCCGGCAACATCACGGAAATCCTCTAGATCTCATCGATCGCTTTTCCTTTTCGATTTTGTAGCTGGGAGAATAGCTCAACTGGTAGAGCACCGGTCTCCAAAACCGTAGGCTGGGGGTTCGAGTCCCTCTTCTCCCGCCATCACATAAACATCATTCGTGAATCCATTTCCAAAAATCAGAACCTTTTACAAGGAGACAATGTTGGAATTGTCCAAGGCAAGCTGGCCGGATTTTGCGGAGTTGAGAGGCTCTACGGTTGTCGTCATAATCGGTGTGGCAATCCTCGGGTGCTTCATTGCGGTAAGTGATTTCTCGCTGTCTAACTGGGTTGAGTACTTCACTCAACTTTTGAGGGAAGGTTGAGTTCCGGGACATGAGTGCTACCAGTACCAACGGCCACAAATGGTATGCCGTGCAGTGCCTTTCCAATCATGAGGACAAGGTCAGGCGCTACCTGAGTAAGTACAAGGAGGAGAGCGAGGAGTTTTCCAAATGTCTTAATGAAGTTTTGGTTCCCATTGAAACGGTTTCCGAAGTAAAGAACGGAAAAAAGAGACAGAGAGACCGCAAGTTCTACCCCGGATACGTTTTCGTAGAGATGACGCTCTTCGATTTGCAGGGCAACCTGATGAAGGAACCTTGGTACAAGGTTAAGGACACCGATGGAGTGATCAATTTCATTGGTCGGGAAAATCCGACCCCACTGGGAGAAGAGGAAATAGGCAGGATCCTCAGACAAGTCGATGAAGCCAAGGGCAAGGAAGTGCCCAAGGTCAAGTTTGCCAAGGGAGAAGTCGTCAAGATCCTGGACGGGCCATTCCTCAACCTTACTGGCGAAATCGAGGAAATCGATGGCGAAAAGGGTACCCTCAAGGTATCGGTTTCGATATTCGGAAGATTTACCCCGGTAGAGCTTGAGTTCTGGCAGGTCGAAAAAGCGGACGAGGAATAATTTAGTCATGTCAAAGAAAGCAGTAGGACAAATTAAACTTCAGTTGCCGGCTGGCTCGGCTAACCCCGCTCCGCCGGTAGGTCCGGCGCTCGGTGCCCAAGGAGTCAACATCATGGGCTTCTGTAAGGAATTTAACGCCAAGACCAAGGATCAGGCCGGCCTGATCTTGCCGGTCGTCATTACCGTTTATTCCGACCGGTCCTTCAGTTTCATACTGAAGTCCCCCCCGGCGGCCGTTCTATTGAAGAAAGCGGCGGGCTTGGCCAAAGGCTCCGGGGTTCCGAACAGAGAGAAGGTGGGAACCGTGACCAAGGATCAAATTAAGGAAATCGTAAAAACCAAGCAAAACGATCTTAATGCCGAAAGCGAGGACGCGGCCTGTCGAATCATCGAAGGAACTGCCCGGAGCATGGGAATCGAGGTCGCTCAGTAACCAAAGAAAAATTTTCAGAACAAATGATCGCTCGCAGCAAAAGATACCGAAATTCCATCAAAGATATTTCCCTTGAGGATGTTTTGGGCATGACGGAAGCGTTCGGCAGGCTCGCGGGTTTTGAAAAGGCAAAATTCGACGAGACGGTTGAGCTGTCTGTTTCCTTGGGTGTTGACCCCAAGCAGAGTTCTCAGGGAGTTCGGGGCACGATCAACTTGCCCCACGGAAGTGGCAAGGAGATAAGCGTTTTGGTTTTTACCGAAAAGCCCGAAGAGGCCCTTTCCGCTGGAGCCGACATAGCCGGCTTGGACGAACTGATCACCAAGATCAAGGACGGCTGGATGGAGTTCGACGTAGCCCTTTCCACCACTGAGGCAATGAAGTCCGTGAGGAGCGTGGCCAGAGTGCTCGGCCCCCGTGGCCTAATGCCCACTCCCAAAGCCGGAACCGTAACCGATGACGTCGAACAGGCCGTCAAGGCCGTCAAAGCCGGCCGGGTCGAGTTCAAGATGGACAAGACCGGAGCTCTTGCCGTGATCATCGGGAGAAGATCCTTTCCTCAGGAACAACTCGAGGAAAATGCCAAGGCGGCAATGGAAGCCGTCATCGCTGCACGGCCCGACGACTTCAAGGGAAAGTTCATCAGATCCGTTCACGTCAGCAGCACGATGAGCCCCAGCGTTCGCATCAACCCCTCCTCCCTCAACCGCTAGCCCTATCATGAGACCCGAAAAAGCATACTTGGTAAAAGAAGCTTCAAGCTACTTGTCCCGCTCGGAATACGTATTCCTTGCCGACTACCAGGGAATCAATGCGGAAGAAACGACCGAACTGAGAAAAAAGCTCGCGGAGCGAGGTGCTGAATTCCATGTCGTGAAAAATTCATCCCTCCGGCTGGCGGCCAAGGAGCAGGACCTGCCGGACATCTCCGAACATCTTTCCGGGCATACCGCCATTGTGGTCGGCGGAGAGGATGCCTCGGGTGTGGCCAAGGCCCTCGGTCTTTATTACAAGGATAACGACAAGGTCACCGTAAAAGGAGGTGCCCTCGGAGACAGGCTTCTCACTGCAGGCGAAATCAAGACACTCGCAAAACTTCCTGGCCTGGAGGTATTGAGGGCTCAGTTGCTTTCGCTGCTCAATACGTCAGCGAGCCAGTTCGTCGGAGTGCTTGGCGCTCCTGCCCGAGGGCTCGTTACCGTACTCAAGGCAAAATCGGAAAAGGGATAAATCTTTCAACCTGAACTTTTGGGACAATGCGCCCGGAAAAAACAAACCATAACCACCAATCTAGAAGAAATTAGGGGACGCTCCCTTAAACTCCGATAGGAACTAATAATATTCAGACAAGGAGGTACTATATATCATGTCAGACTTAACAAAAGACCAAGTAGTGGAATGGCTTAGCGGCCAGTCCGTAATGGAGATTGCGGATCTCGTGAAGGAACTCGAGGAAAAATGGGACGTCAGTGCCGCTGCACCCGCCGCCGTAGCCGTGGCCGCCCCGGCCGGAGGAGGAGACGCCGGAGGAGATGGCGCAGAAGAGAAATCCGAATTCGACGTAATCCTCACGGAATTCGGTGGCAATAAGATCGCAGTAATCAAGGAAGTTCGTGCGATTACCGGTCTTGGGCTAAAGGAGGCCAAGGAACTCGTCGAGGGCGCTCCAAAACCGATCAAGGAAGGCGCGTCGAAGGAAGAGGCGGAGGAAATCTCCAAGAAGCTCGAGGCGGCAGGGGCAAAGGCGGAAATCAAATAATGCTCCTTAACCCGTTGTCTTAATTTTCAACTAAGCCGTACGGTTGTATGTCAACCTGCGGCTTTTTCAGTTTATATTTCAACCTTCTCCAAACCAGCGAAAATCATTATGGATTCATCAAAAAGACAAAATTTTGGAAAACTTTCCGAAGTCATTGACCCGCCAAACTTGATTCAAAATCAAGTAGATTCCTTTCATGATTTCCTGCAGCGGGACATACCTGCGACACACCGCAAGCAGGCTGGCTTGGAAGCTGTTTTCAAGGAAGTTTTTCCGATTTTCAGTTATGATGAAAAATCGCGGTTGGAGTACGTCAGCTATTCGGTTGGCGAGTCCAAGCTCACGGAGATGGATTGCATTGATCAGAACTGTACCTATGCAGCTCCGCTTCAGGTCAAGCTCCGCTTGAGGCTTGAGGTGGAGGGTCAAAGCAAGCCCTTTTACAGTGAGGAGGAAATCTTCATGGGTGAATTGCCCATAGTTACGGAGAGGGGGTCCTTCATCATCAATGGGGCCGAGCGTGTCGTGGTGAGCCAGCTTCACCGTTCCCCCGGGGTAAGCTTTGAGGAATCCACCCATACGAGTGGAAAAATCCTTCACGGCTTTCGCATTATCCCGGATAGGGGGACTTGGATAGAAGCTCAATTTGACCAGCATGACTTGCTTTACGTTTACCTGGACAGGCGTCGTCGCCGTCGGAAGTTTCTCATAACGACCTTCCTGAGGGCTCTGATGGACTGGGATCCTGACAAGGATAAGGATTCCGACCAGAAGATAATCGAGCTTTTCTACGACATCGAAACCCTCTCCATCGAGGATTTGCTAAAGAAGGACAACGTTTCCAACTACGTTCTCGTCGAACCCATGTTCGATCGGGCTAAGGGAGCGGTTCTTGCAAAAGCCTTCGAGCCCCTGACCAAGACCTACCTCCGGGCTTTCCAAAAAGCGGGGGAATCAAAGCTCCGAGCCATCGATACCTCCGTTGACGAGGGGGCGATAATTCGCTGCCTCAAGAAGGATACCAGCAAAAACAAGGAAGAGGCCCTCAAGGAGATCTACAAGAAACTTCGACCTGGCGAGCCACCCGACAAGGCAAATGCCGAAGCGCTCATCAAAAGGCTTTTCCTGGACACCAAGAGATATGATTTGGCCAAGGTGGGTCGCCACATGCTCAACCTGAAGCTGAACCTCGACACGCCTTTGGACATGCGCATCACTACGGTCGAGGATCTGGTTGCGGCCACGCGTAAATTGACCGACTTGAAACGCGGCAAGACCAACGAACAAAAGGCCCGCGAGGATGCGGGTTCGATTTTCGATATGGGTATTGACGACATCGACCACTTGGGGAACCGTCGCGTCAGGACCGTCGGGGAACTTTTGGCGAATGTCTGTCGCAGTGGCCTTGCCCGGACCGAGCGAGTGGTCCGCGAGCGCATGACCCTTTATGATCAAGGCGTGGAGTCCCTTACCCCCGGTAAGCTGATCAACCCCAAAGCCTTAACCACGGTGGTTCGGGATTTCTTTGCCCGAAGTCAACTCAGTCAGTTTAAGGACCAGATCAATCCTCTCGCCGAAATGACCCACAAGCGTCGTCTTTCCGCCCTCGGGCCGGGCGGCCTTAATCGGGAAAGGGCTGGCTTTGAGGTCAGGGACGTGCATCCAACCCATTACGGGCGGATCTGTCCCATCGAGACCCCCGAAGGACCCAATATCGGGTTGATCAACACCCTTTCGACCTATGCCAAGATCGATGAGTTTGGGTTTCTGCAGTCTCCCTATCATCCGGTAAAAGATGGCGTGGTGGACAAGAACCCCAAGAACGTCCAGTACCTCAATGCCTTTGAGGAAGAGCGCTTCCTGATTGCCCAAGCCAACTCCGAAATTGATTCCAAATCGGGCAAGCTCACCGGACGCGTTACTTGTCGCTACAGAGATCAGGTCAGTGAGTACGATCCCAAGGAAGTGGAATATATGGACGTCTCGCCCAAGCAGGTCGTTTCGGTGGCCGCCGGGCTAATCCCGTTTCTCGAGCATGACGATGCAAATCGGGCGCTCATGGGCGCCAACATGCAACGTCAAGCCGTCCCCCTTCTTCAATCCGAGGCACCAATGGTTGGAACCGGGATTGAGAAGAAGGTCGCCGAAGATTCGAGAACGGTAACCGTTTCGGATTCCGAAGGGGTGGTTGCCCTGGCCGATGGCAAGCGCATCGTTGTTTCCGACGACGGAACGCTCCCCCCGAGGTTCCTCAAGGAACCAAGAAGCGACCATAAGCGTGGCATCTATTGTTACGATCTGCGCAAGTTCCTTCGCTCAAACGCAGGAACTTGCTTCAACCAGAAGCCCATCGTTCGCAAGGGCGACAAGGTGAAGGTCGGTCAAGCCTTGGCCGACGGCGCCTGCACCGATCAAGGCGAGCTTGCCTTGGGTCGAAACGTCCTGGTGGCTTTCATGCCTTGGAAGGGCTATAATTTCGAGGACGCCATCCTGATCTCTGAGAAAATGATCAAGGACGACGTCTATACTTCCATTCACATCGAGGAATTCGAGGTAACGGCTCGCGATACCAAGCTCGGACCCGAGGAAATCACTCGCGACATTCCCAACGCCGGAGAGGAAGCGCTCCGCAATTTAGACCATCTGGGTGTCGTGCGCATAGGGGCCGAAGTAAAGCCGGGCGATATTCTTGTCGGCAAGATTACGCCCAAGAGCGAAACCGATCTTGCGCCCGAGGAAAAATTGCTCCGGGCGATTTTCGGTGAAAAGGCCGCCGACGTTAAGGATAGCTCTCTCAAGGTGCCATCCGGTACCCAGGGGATCGTCATGGACATCAAGGTATCCAGCCGAACCGATGCGGAACAGGAAAAGCTGTCCCCATCCGACTTTCGCAGGCAGATGAAGCAGATCAAGGAGGATTTTCGCAACCAGACCGAGGAATTGCGGGCTCAGTTGACTGAATCTCTCTCTAACATTCTGCTTGGGGAAAAGATCCCTCTCAACGTTACCAATTCGGAGACCGGGGACGTGATCATTCCCTCCAATCGAAAGATTACAAAGACACTCCTCCGCCGCCTCGCCTCCGTGCACAGGTATATCGAAATACCACCCTCCCCCGTCCGCATTAAGGTCTTCGAGATTATCGAAAGCTATGAATCCAAGTTCAATGAC
>Ga0310343_10001029_pt1 | contig 14045 bp, 10 predicted proteins | sample HC15DNA2025_MG_FD_203519 | JGI IMG/M metagenome (GOLD analysis project Ga0310343, IMG submission 203519) | Marine microbial communities from station ALOHA, North Pacific Subtropical Gyre - HC15-DNA-20-25_MG | ecosystem: Environmental > Aquatic > Marine > Oceanic | place: Pacific Ocean: North... | reverse complement strand
TGAAGGCGGTAACGACGTTGGGAAGAGCATCCGTGCTTTCGAGAATCCCGGTGTCCGCACTTTTGGTTCTCAGTTCAAGTCGCGCCCTGGGTGTTTCCGAAAGGAAAGGAAGAAAGGAGCGGACGAAACCGGTTGATTTTTCCATGGCCAGGCTGTCGCAATCATAGCCGGAGAAAAACCAGCTTTCGCCTTCTTGGGGCTCTTGTGTGAGCCGAAGGATCTCGTCCTGAAAATCCTCGTAGTTCACGAACAGGACGTAATGGGCCGATGGGAACATTCCCTGGAGGAAACAGTAGCGACAATCATAAAGGCAATTGAGAAGGTGGGAAAAATAGAAGTTGCGTTCTCCGCCTATGCCGTAGGTGGGGGGAACGGGATGAACCAGCGAGCCCGTCTTTCGGGCGAGAATGAGGGATGGCTTGTGCTTCTGCAGGGCAAAGTTCTGTCCGTTGGGGTTAAAGATCTCCTTGTAGTGGGAGCAGGGAACGAGGGTGGCGCGCGGATAGCGGTCAAGCACTTCCCGTGCCCGGGGATGATCGAGGACGCCCTCCTCGTGATAGATTAGGTCGATCATAAAAGGAGCCTCCGCTCCTCCAGGACCAGATCCAGTTCGTGGATTGCCTCTCGTGTCGCGCCTGAGGACTCGAGGATTGCCCGGGCATCTTCCTCGGGCAGTCCTAGGGCGTTGGCCTGGTTGAGGAGTTTGCGTACCTGATGGCGTTGGGTCTGCGTGAAAGGCTTGAGAGCCAAAGCCTCCTCGATGAAGTCGAGAAGCTCGGTGGGGGGAGAGACCTTGGAGGCAAGCTGCTCGAGCTTTTCGAGAAAGGGATGGATGTAAGGCAGGGCGTTCTTCATGAGTGAAGCAGCCCTCGATCTGTCGAAGGATTCCACCGGATTGGCAGGGTTGTCGGAAACGACCTTGACGACCTGGATGAGTTCCCGGGTAGTGGCGGTCCTTGCGGAAAGGCAAAACGCGGATGCCTCCATGTCGTAGCCAATTGGCTCAGGGTATTCGGCCAAGGGATTCAGTGTGGTGAGGAGGCTCGATGAGGCGATTTTACTTACGATCAACTGAGGAGGGTAGAAGGCTTCCCCCGACTCGCCGTCCATCACCCGGTTTGCGAGAAAAGACTTTCCCACCTCCAGCTTGCCATGTCCCGCGAAGCCCAAGTTTACCCACGCCTGGTTGGGCTGAGGGAATCGCTCCCGCAGATAGAGGACCGCTGCGGATGCCCGGCTTTTACCCACTCCCGAAATAATTAGGTTACAATGATCTCCGACAAACAGGGGAAACGACTCGGATCGCTCTTCCCTTCTTAGGGAAAGGGATTCGATGAGTGGGCTGGCTTCGGCCTTGAGGGCAACGATCAGGTTCATGGGGCGAATGCAGGAGTTTCTCCGAGAAGGGAATCGTATTGATCCTTCTTGCGGTCATAGCGTCGGGAATCCTCCAGTTTCCCTCTCTTGGAGAAGCCCTTTGAGAGTATTGAGCATTTTTGAACGATAACGGCCCGTACTTCCCGTGCTTTTTCCGGGGGGAGCATGGGGTTCTCGAGGAGCTTTTCCATCGCCTGGATGCGGAATCGGTCCATTCCCCAGATCGCGGTGGATAGTTGATCTTTGTGACCACCGTGCTTGAGAACGAGCTTTTCGGAAACAAGAATCGGTTCCGTAAACAAAAGCAGACGGAGCCAGAAGTCATAGTCTTCGCAGACTGGAAGGGATTCGTCGAAATACCCGATGGCGGAAAAGATTTCGCGGCTCAACAAAACCGAGGATGGGCAGATCAGGCAATGAAGGAGGCTCCGATCAAAAAGCCCGAGGGCGGACTTGTCGAGGTAGGTGGGTGGCATTACCTCGTTTCCGGAACGAATCCATCTCTCCCCCGTGTGAGAGGCAAGGGCCTCGGGCTTTTGAAGGATTGTCTCTAGTTGGAGCTTGAGCTTGGACTCTTCCCATTCGTCGTCCGAGTCGAGAAGGGCGATCCAGTCGCCCCCAGCACTGCGGATCCCAAGGTTCCTTGCACTGGAGACTCCCTTGTTTTTCTGCCGTAGCCAGGAAACGGATGGAAAGACCGGAGCGAGTTCCTCGACGGTGCCGTCTCTGGAACCGTCATCGACCACAATGATTTCATCGACTGGGTGGGACTGCCGTACCACGGAACGCAAGGCGCGAGACAGCAAATCCTTGCGGTCGCAGGTAGTGAGGACTACGGAAACTCTGGGGTATTCCGTGGAAGTCGGATTACCCATGCTCGAAGGATCAGTATATCCTGATCGGTACTTCCACGGATTGGTATCCGGGTGCGGTCACGACCAGTTTTCCTTCTCCAGGCTCACCCCCGCGGATGGGTATGTTGACCGTCTTGTTGCCACTGCTGATAATGGCCACGGGCATGATTACGGACTTGGCTATGTCGGTCTTGACGTCGATGGTGAGACCGCTTGCGGGGGCCTCGAAATCGATCTTGAAGAGCAGGGTGGCCGAGTCTCCGGACTTGATCTCGAGGGAGGAAGGAACGACCCCGAGGACGCTTTCGTCGATCCTAAAGTTGCCGATGTCGAGGGCCCCGTGGGGACCGCCGATCAACTGGACCGGATAATCGACGCCCGCAGGTAGAGCCGGGATGGTAAAGCGGAGTTCGTTTTCGGAGAGATGGCGGGTCGTGGTCTTGGCTCCGCCCATGGTGATGGAGTCGTACTTGGTCAGCCCTCTTCCCTGGACGGCTATCTCCACTCCGACGGGCCCTCTGTAGGAGGCCAGGTTTCCGACGTACCTGTTTTCCAGTCTGAAGACCTGGAGGTCGCTCTTTACCTCCCTAGGGGAAAAATCGTTCCCTCCACGGTTGACGGAGTATTTAGCGGCGAAGTAGTAGGTGGCTTCGTCAAAGCCTTGTGGCAGCTTGTAGTCACAACTCCACAGGAATGGGTTCACGGGATCCTTGGTCATCGAAATGGTATCTCCTCCGACGACGGCAAAAACCTCGATGGAATCCTCAGAAACGTGGCGGTCCTGGATATCCAGTTCGGTCTGGAGAGTGTAGATGCCGGAAGGGTTTTGACTCAGGTTGGTCGAGGTCAGGTTAATGAAGCTTGGCTGCTTGCAGTTCGTGAAGAGGCAAAGAGAAGCAGACAAGATAATTGATTTGGATAGTGTCGAGAGTGAGTTCATCATAAGTTTTCCTATAGTTCTGTCATCTGGTAGACAATGTTCGTTCAAGAAAAGCAAGGATCAAACGTTCCCGCCTTGGGATTGTATGCGCATGTGCCCTTCTGTTCCACCACATGTGACTTTTGCGCATTTTATCAGGAGAGACCAAGCAAAAAGCGAATCGAGAGTTTTTTTAGAGGGCTCGAGAGTGAAATCCTGCGCTTCCCTGGTGATAGGCCGTTTTCGACCGTCTTCGTTGGCGGAGGAACCCCGGGTATTCTCTCGGCCGATCAACTTGAGCGCCTGTGTGGTCTTATTCGCAGTGCCGGACTGGAGAAAGGCTGTGAGTGGACGATCGAGCTCGCTCCAACCGAAGTCACTGCCGAAAAGCTGAGAATCCTTGCCGAGAACGGCGTTAATCGGGCTTCGATCGGCGCCCAGACTTTTGATCCGGGAATGATGGAAGCTCTGGGCAGGGGCCATAAGGTGGAGAAAACCTACGAGGCTTATTCACTCCTTCGTGAGAACGGCGCCTTAAGGGTAAACTTGGATTTGATCTTTGGGGTCCCGGGGCAAACCCTTGCCATGTGGGAGGAGGATTTGCATAAGGCCGTCGAGCTCGATCCAGAGCATCTTTCCACTTATTGCCTTACTTTTGAGGAGGATACCGCCATGTACCTGAGGCTTGCCGAGGGAAAGGTTCGTTTGGAACCCGAAAGGGAAGCCTCCTTTTACGAGAAGGCATGGGCTCTCCTTCCGGCCCAGGGATATCCTCAGTATGAGGTCTCGAACTTTTCCAAGCCGGGGATGCGTTGTCTGCACAACCTCAACACGTGGGGGATGAACGAGTGGATTGGCTACGGGCCGAGTGCATCCTCCCAGTATGGCGGGTTTCGGAGAAAGAACTCCGCCAGCCTGGACCTCTGGGAAAAGGGCATGAGGCCGGGAGCGGAGCCTGCCTATGACGAATGGACCCCAATCGGGCCCCGAGATCTTGCCATGGATGCCATTATTTTCGGCCTCAGGATGAACGAGGGGATAAGTTTGGTTGACGTGGCTCGGCGGTTCGCGGTTGAGGAGGGCGAGTTGGCCGAAATCAGGAGATTCTTTGCAGAGCTTGAGGACGCAGGCATGCTGAAGAGTGAAAATGGCGCCTCAAGGCTTACCACGGAAGGCAGGATGCGATGCGATGCGGTTGCGGTAGAAATGCCCGAGTTACAGCCAGTCAGGACAGAGACAGGCCACCCTCAAGCAGGCTGAGGCTCTCCTCCAGTCCCCCGGGGCGGGCCCGGGCAAGCCAAGCTTTCTCGTACTTGCGGAGGATCTGAGGAGTATCATGGGGATCTTGTTGCGGATTGCCCGAAAGTAGAGCCAGCCCCTTGTTCAATGCGATGGAGCTCAATTCGATTCCCAGAAGCAATTCCTCGGCGGCCAATCTTTCCTTGCGGTTGGAGTTCCTTCCCGATAGTTCTTCCACGATCCTTGAGAGAAAATCGATGCCATCTCCCATGCGTCGGGCGGTTTGGTTCTTCTCCAGGTGTCGCCGCACCTCGTCCCTGCGCTCCTCGAAGAGGAGGTTCCACGCCAGGCTGCGGTTGGGGAGCCGCGAACCGATCTGCCGGTCCAGTCTGCCTGCCTCCATGATGGCAGCCCCGAGGTTCATGTGGGAAGATCGGAAGACCATGCGGTTTATGGCATCGGCCAGGGGAGGGTCGTCCAGTCGGGTTCCGTTCCATGCAAGTTGGGCTGAGTATAGAAGGGAGGGGTACGAAGTGCACCAGGGTTGATGGTTTCCGCAGTCTCCCCAAGTCGTGAGAAGAATTCCTTCTGCTCCATGCTTAAGGGCGTTCTCGGAGGCACTTTCCAGGTTTGCCCGGGCATCGGGCCAACGGCCCGTGAAGCTGCGCCAGGTCCCGGTTCCGGGAGCGAGGCAAAAAGATAAACCGCATGATGCTATGATTTCCGCTTGCTCATCAAATGGATGATCTGGCTCATAGCCCCAGATGATGGGCTCTGCAGTGGGCGAGAGAAGCGAGGCATTCTCCGGTTTCTCGAGAAGGACGTCGGCCCAGAACTGCATACTTTTGCCATGTTTCTCCACCAGTTTACGGATTCCTTCTAGGTGCTCGAGGTAGACCTTGTCCTTGCCCTTTCTGGAAACATCCTCCTTGCTCCAACCCTGTCCCAGCTCCCACGGTTCATCCATCCCGACGTTGAACTTGCCCGAGGTGAAGTTGGGCAGGTATTCCGTGTAGAGGGAATCGACGAAGGCAAGGCTATCCGCATCGGGGCGGAGGGTGGTGCCGTGATCTCGAACCATATAGGGGTCTTCCCTCCGGAATCCGTCGGGACATTCAGCCATTGCCTTGTAGGGCTCATGCCTCAGCCACCTCTCGAAATGACCAAAGGAATTCAGGTTGGGTACCAGCTCGATAAAGCGCTCCCTGCAGTACTGGTCGATTTCGCGAATATTCTCTCCCGTAAGAGGGGAAGCGTTCCTCCATACGATCTCGTGGTCACGGAAGGAGAAGGTGTGCTCGACGTAGAGTTGCAGTTCGTTGTAGCGCAGATCCGCAAGAAGATCGATTAACTCTGTAAGCGTTTCCATGGTGGGGACCTTGCAACGGCTGACGTCGAGCATGAACCCCCTTCTGTCAATGACGGGCCGGTCCTCGATGCGCAGGCATTCCGTTTTTCCGGACCCGCTCCCCTCCCTTAGCTGGCATAGGGAGGTAAGCCCACGGAACAAGCCCTCGTCGCTCGATGCCGAGAGAACGATTTTCAAGGGAGACGTCTCGAGGACGTATTCCTCGCGGTGCGAAGTTTGCACCCTTTCCAGTAGAAGCGTCGGGGTTTCGTCGGTATTCCCCCCATCCATCCCGAGGCGTTTGTAGAAGAGGGAAGCGATCCGGCGAAACTTCGCGTCGTCCGTCCTGAGGTTCCCAAGCGTTTGCAGGTCGATGGCGCCGGGGAGTGGGGAGACGTCTTGAGGTTGTGGGAAAATCGACTGGGTTTGAAATCTCGTCACCCTTTGCCCTTCCGTTGGAAAAGGAGGCCGCATCCCCAGGTTAGGAAAACGGTAACGGGCCAGGCCCAGGCCGAGTTTAGGGTAGGCTTGAGCTCTCCATTTTCTTGGGAGAGACCGTTCCAGGAGGCGGCCTGCTCGGCCGACAGGAATTTGAAATTAATCAGGATCTGGTAGAAGTCGGGTCGGACGTAGGCTACCAAGGCAAAGGAAAGGGCGAAGCCCACGGCTAGCCCTAAGGTGCGGGCTCGGGGGGTGAAAAGGGCGGCCAGGAACATCCCGAGCATGGGCCCGGTTGTGTAGGAAATCATACCGAATGCCAGGACGACGACGTTGACCTTGTCTCGAAGGGAATCCAGTTGAACCGCGAAGGCGGAAAGGGCTATCCCCCAGAAAAGGACGAGGTACCGTGACTGCATGAGGCTTGTTCTGTCGCTCAATCCGGTTTTCTTGTCATGGAAAAGGGAAAGGGTCGTTTGCGAGAGGGCGGCCAGGATTGAGTCGAGGCTGGAGATGGCGGCCGCGAAAATGCCTGCCAGAATAAGACCTCTTAGGCCCGCGGGAAGTTCCGTTACGATCCATGCGGGGTAGATATAGTTGGAGTCCTGCTCGAAGATCTCGGGTTCCAGACCGGAGTTGCGCATGGGCTCGTAATAGGCGAAAAGAGCGACTCCGACCAAAAGCATTAGGGTTGTAAGGAGAAGTGCGGCCGAACTTGTAATCATGGCCTTGGTCGCGTCCCGGGAGTTTTTGCAACAGAACATTCTCTGGGCATTGAGCTGATCGACTCCAAAGGCGCTTAAGTTCTGGAATGGGACGGCCAGAATGGCCACCCAGAGGGTGAAGCCAACTGCCGGGTCGGTGGTGAGGTTGAATAGGGTGAACTTGTCGGCTCGGTCGGCGATTTCCACCATTCCGCTCCATCCTCCGTCGATGGTAGAGAGCATCCAGAAGAGGGAAAAGAGTCCGGCTCCGACAAAGAGGAAGAACTGCATGACGTCCGTCCAGATCACGGTACGCATGCCACCCATTAGGGTCCAGCCAACGGCGAAAATCCCTATGATCCAGATACAATGATCGAACTCGAGCGGAGTAACTACCTTCAGGGCGAGTGCGGCGACCAATACCCGCACGCTTTGCCCAAGTATTCCACCGATCTGGAAAATGATCGTGGCCAGCCTCTTGGATGCTATGCCCAGACGGTTTCCCATATAGTCGTAGGGGCTGTAAATCTCTCTTTCGTAGAACACCTTCACGAAGAACATACCTACTAGGATTCGGGCGATGATGGAACCGATCCCCCATTGCAGATAAGTAAAATCGCCACCTGCCGCATAGACCATACCGGGAACTCCAATGAAGGTAACCCCACTGATTTCCGTTGCGATGATGGAGCCGGAGACGGCCAACCAGGGCAGGGACCTTCCGCCGAGGAAGAAGTCCTTGATGGTGGACTGTCTGCCCTTGAGCAAGTGCCCCACCCATGTCGTCAGGAGCAAATAGCCTGCCACCACACACCAATCCAAGGTGGTGAAGTTTTCGTGAAAATCCATCCGTCTCGAACAAAAAGGTGTTTTCGGATAAATGGAAACGGAAAAGATTCCTTCGTGAATAAGATTTCGGTTTGGGAACAAGTTCTTGTTTCACAGCTTCTTTTTTTCTGCATAAATGACGGTGGATGAATGTATTCACATTGTTGATAGGGGGGGCGGCTCTATTCATCGCAGGGTGCGCGGCATATTTTAGCGTTAGGGGAATCGCGCTGACCTTCGGGGCGGTTAGTTCCTTTACCATCCCGATTATCGTGATGGCCTCCAGCCTCGAGTTCGGCAAGCTCATCGCCGCCTCCTTCCTCTATCGTCAATGGAAGACCTGCAACAAGACGCTGAGGACCTATCTGGTAGTTGCGGTTGCTCTTCTGATTGGCATTACCTCGGCCGGTATCTACGGTTACCTTTCTCAGGCTTTCGAGCAGACCCTTAAGCAGGTGGAAGGCTATGAGAAGGAAATCGTGAGCCTGCAGCGCCAGCAGGGGGAGTACGACCGTCTCATCGTAGCCTACCAGACTTCTGGTCAGAAAGGATCCGTCCTGCGCGAGGAAAAGCAGGAGAGCGAACGGAGAAGGTTGGAGTCCTACATATCCGAGCGACGCGATGATATTAAGGCCGCCGAGGCGTCCAAGGCCAACTTGGCCAAGGAAACCGACCAGATGATCGTGGGTGAGCGCGGAAGAAGGGAGGCCGAGCAGAAGCGACTGGAGTCCGTCATCCAGATCCGGAGGCAGGATATCACCGTCCTGGAGGACCAGAAGAAGGATTACAAGAAGGAGGTTGACCTGAGGATTGAGCAGGAACTGGCCAAGGAGGCCAAGGCGAATGACCGTCTGGCCCAGCTCGATTCCGCGGTAAAGGTCTACCGAGACAAAGGCAGAACTTTTCTCGAGGACGGAATCAAAAAGGCAAACGAGTTGCTCAAGAACCAAGCCGGAGAACGAGAAGCCCTTCGAGCAACCCTTGCAGGTATCACCGCGGCGGCTCAAAAGGCAAGGGATGACATGGACAAGAGGTACAAGGCTCTGGATGGGCGCATTGCCCTCATTCAAAGTGAGGTTTCAGAGGCCAGTCTTAAGATAACGGGGCTAACGACCGGAGGGGCCGAACAGGCCGACAACGTCAAGACAGCCCTCCAGAACCTGCAAGAGGCTCGCGGTGCGGTGGACGATCGGATCAAGTCCCTTGAGTCGGAGATCGCGGAAGCTAGTCGCAAGCTGACGGCATTGAGCGAGACCGAATCGGTTTTCGGCCCGGACAGTTCGGCGGAACTGGAAGCCAAGAAGGGAGAGTTATTGGCCAAGAAAGAACAGGCTGAGAGCCAAATCCTCGATCTCGAGGGAAAAATTCGGGCGACCGACATTGGTTCCTTCAAATTCGTGGCTCGAGCCTTCGATTCCGAGGTGGCTGCCGCTGAAGCCACGGAAAACCCCATTCTGATCAAGGAGGCCACCGACAAAGCCGTTAACCGAGTCGTAAAATGGTTTATCCTCATTCTGGTTCTTGTTTTCGACCCCTTGGCCGTTACGTTAGTGATAGCATACAACGCGTCCCTCCTTCGGAGCAAGGATCCCGAACCCGATTCGCCCGATGAGTCCGAAGAGGAGGATTCAGTCACTCCGACCGGTTTCTTCCGCTTGGCGAATTTACCTCTCATCCTTGTGCTGGGGGGCGTGAGCCTCTGGGGCTTGTGGGCTTTGGTTGACGATGGTGACGACGGTTCGGCTTCCTCCGCCGTTATCGACTCTTCCTCTGCAAATGCTTTCTCCAGGCCCGATGGCCGGGCCTTCTCCTACGTTCCCGAGCAGGCGTTCGGAGTCTGTTCCTTTTCCGGTATCCGAATGATGGAGGAAGTCGGCGTGCCCAAGATTCTTTCCGATTATCTAACCAAGCGCGTTTCTTTCCTGGGCGACTTGGCTTGGGATCCATCTTCCTGCGGGATCAACCCGGATGGTCGGGTTTTGTATTTCCTTCAATTCCCCGGCATGGAATATATGGAGACGCGTTCCTCCGACGTCGTCTTCGGTCTTGTCCTGCCCATTGCCGACCAAGCCAAGCTTAAGGATTTCATCCTTCGCAAACTCGACCTGAAATCTCAGAATCCGATTTGGAAGGTGGTCGAGCGCGACTCTCCGGGCTTTCTATCCGTCCAGCACAAGTCAGCTCACGTATCCCTTGGCTTGGACGAGCATTGCCTCGTCATGCTTACCTCATGGTGGTCCGATCAACCGGACCCGGCCTTTCTGGACAAAGAACTTGAGCAGGTCTTCGTTTCCGGGGGAGGCGCAGAAGTTTTCTCCTCCTCCTTCAGTTCCAGGCTTTCCGGAAAAGACTATGATCTTGCCCTTGCCCTTAACGGTTCGAATTTTTTCGGAAAATTTAAGAAAACCCCCGAGGAGGAGGAATTGTTCAACCAATTCCGCGAATTCCTTTCCTTCGACTTGGTCTTGAAGGCCAAGGCCAGTTCCGGAGAAATCTCCCTTGATGGGGAATACGCCTACGAGAAGCCGGTCCTCGACTCGGATTTTGGTTTGAGGGTCGCGAGCAAACTGGACGCCGTCCGCGATGGTTCGAACTCTGCCGTTCTTTCAAGAGCTTTTGGGGAATTCGTGGAGATTTTTCTGCAAAGGTTGGATTACCAGACCACGATCGACCTGCTTGAGAGGATCGACCTGACCAAGTCGACCGGTTTTGAAGGCTTTGATTCCGATTCCATAGAGACGGGGTCTCGGGTGAGGGGTAACTCGACCGGTTTCTTCAAAATGAAGGTCAAGTCCAGTCAGTCGGGTGGAGATTCGCTCTCGCTGATGATTGATCTTCTCGTTGCCGCCCTCAATCCGCTTGGCAAGACCACCGCCAACTCCTCCGCTTCTATCAAGGATTGATCGAATGACGACTCCCTTTCTTGTTTCCCTGGGTTTTGCGGCCTTGTTCCTTTGGGCTGGTTGCGCCACTACTACAAAGGATGACGGGCAGAAACCCTTGGGCGAGGGGAACGAAACGTCTTCGGTTCTCCCCGCTGAAACCCATTCCGGCAGCAAGAGAGGGAAGGGTACGCAAGGCAAGCCTTCCGTTTCTCCCGCCGATCACCCTAGTGAAAACGAGGCAAGTCCTGCCGCTTCGGGCTCAGGGATTACTGGCTCGACCAAGGATGAGAAAACTTCTCCTCCAGGGGAAAGCTCCTCCGGGCCCGAATCTCCAAAGGATGAGCTTGCGGAGAGTTCGGACGTTCCGAGCGATCCCGTGCAGGGAAATCCTGATGGCTCTGCGGGTGACGCGAAGTCCTCCAAGGCTAACGAAAACTCTCCCTTGGTCAAAGGTTCCAAGGATGAACCTGATCAGGCTTCCTCATCACGCCCCGCCCTCATTGACAAAGGTTCCGAACCTTTGGACCCGGACGTTGAGGCCGTTTCCGGTGAACCGGATTCTCTGCCGGAGAAGCTTTCCGTACCTGAAGCAGGTCTTTCCGTAGATTCCTTCTTCAAGCCGGTTTCCCCATCCAAGGATCAGACCGAACCGGATGAGGTTCCCGTCCCCGGTCATCCCGCGGGTGCAAGCCCGGTTGCTGGGGATCCTTCCGAACCTGTTTCCTCGAACGATCCCATTGACGATGGCGGCCTTTCCACGGAATTCAGGCCTTCCGTTGAGCTTCCAGAGAAGGCCGTTCCAAACGACCTTGATCAAGGAAAGAATACAAGCATCGTCTTGAGGCCTTCCGCGACCGACGATGAGAAAGACACTGTGACCCGAGGCATTCAGCTACTGGATGGGCCCCATGGGGCTGAATCCGCCTTGACCCCTTCGTCGAAAGGCAGGTTGCTGGGCTTCGACCGTAGCCCAGGGCCGGTGGACCGCCCGGGAATCAACCCCGGCAAGTCGGTCGACTTTTCAGCACAGGCGTTACAGGCGGATAACTCAGCGGAAAACGAGGCTGTATCCCGGGTCGGCTTCCTTGATTCATCAGGAAAGGCGGTCGGACGTGATGACGCGGGGAAGAGGATAGGCTTTTCAGACGAAAAAAACTCTCCAGGGATTCTCAGGCCACCTTCTTGGAACGACCTTGACGGTACGCTCTTGAACCCGGAGAACGACTCCCGTCCTACTTATGACTCTCTGCGTCGACTTTTCGATGCTGGAAAGAAGGGAGAAGCCGAAACGTCACCGAACCAGCTCAAGGTTCGAGGTTTTACAGGCATCGAGGAATTGCTCAAGGCAAGGGCGGCGGAGGGCATCGAAAGTCCCTCCGGCCCTGGGAAAGATGCTCAGGAGGGAGCCCGTTATCAAAATGCTCTTCAATGGCTTCGATCAAGGGGCTTGACTGAAAACGGGAAGAACGTCGATTGAAACGCAAGCTCCCTCGGAAATGGGTGACCATTGCCCTCCTGGGGCTCTTTCTCATGGTGGCCATTCAGATCGTTTCCCTGCTTGGGGATTTGATGAGTTTGGGTCCCGTCACCCCTCCCTAGATCCAGCTTTTCAGTCCAGGCGGTAGACGAGCCGCAAGTAGTACCTCAAGTCCAGTTGATCCTTCCCGGAGACTGGAGTGGAGTTATAGGTGCCGTTGATTCCCGATCTAAGGTTCCAGTCCTCTTTCTTGTCGAGTGGAATGACCAGGGCGACGTCGTTGCTCAAGAGAAAATCCGTGAAGTCCTTCACGCTGGGTATGTAGGTGAGGTCGCTCTGGAGAGAAAGGAAGTCCTTGATTTCTTGGGAGTACTCGAGGCCAAAGTCGAGGGCAGGGTCACTCAAGTTGTCGACGGAAGGCGACTGATATTCCTCGAAGCGAAAGGCAAGCCCGGCTCGGGCGGCAACTTCATAGGACTTGTCGGTTATCCAGTTGTATTTCAGTCCGAGGGCGGCCGTAGCTCTCAGGTCGACCTTCTCGAGTCGGTCGTTTTCCCAGTCCGTCTTAGCATACCAGGACAAACGTTCGAAGAATCGAGAGTCGTACTCCGCACCCAGCTTGGTTTCGTCGACTACGGTTACGTCCTTCTTGCTGGAATTGTTGTAGGCGAGGTAGAGTTCGTATTCGCGAAACTTGTTGCCGTAGGTGCTGTCTGCCCTTAGCCCGATTCCCAAGTCATCGGTGTTTCCGGACGATCCCGTGAAATCGAAGCCGATGGCATGGGTCCATTTCATGACCAGGGCCTCGGCCTTTTTTTGCTCGGCCAGTACGAGGGGGTCCTCGTTTCCATCCGTCCAGAGATGACGGATACGGGCAAAGCCAAAGCTGAGGTCATTGTCCTCCAGTCCGAGTCTGTCCCCATCGGCGGGAACGATCTTGTCGTTGAAAGTACGGTTGTCGTCGAGGCGCAGGGAGATCGGGGACTCGGAGACTAGGGAGGAAATCTGGTCGACCGGTATCCTGATCTTGCCCGAGAACTCCGTCTTGAAAGTCAGGTTCCCATCAACGACGCTAATGGCCGTGCCCATGATGCGGGAACCATCCTTGGTGACGAGCTGGTCCGCCAGGAGGATGGGTCCACAGGATAGCAGAAGGATTGCGAGAGGTTTCATAAATGCTGTTTAGCCCGGAGGCCATTGGAGTTGCCTGCCTCCGAGCAGATGAACGTGCAGGTGAGGGACGGTTTCCCCACCGTCGCAACCATTGTTGATAACGATCCTAAAGCCATCATCCAGTTTCTCGGATCGGGCCAATTGCCCGGCCACGAGCAAAAGATGACCGATGACCTCCTGGTCTTCACGACGAGCCTCGGCGATCCTCGGGATCACCTTCTTGGGAATGACCAAGGCGTGAACGGGGGCTTGTGGCGCAATGTCACGAATGGCGATACAGGTTTCATCCTCGTGAAGGACGTCGGCCGGAATTTCCCGGTTGATGATTTTTTCAAAAAGGGTTGGCATGCTTAGGTGCGGTCGACTGCGTTTGGAAATCGGGTTACTTGGCAGTCCAGTTTCGTAGGGAGAAGAGTAAAAAGTTTTCCAGGGCGGCCTCTTCCTTTAGGTTGACTTCCATAAGCCCCTTGTTTCTTTCCAGGCTGGTGATTGCCCGGGCTAGCTTGAGACTTATCTTCTCAGTGGGTTGGGTTCCGTCCCGGATAACGATTTCCCGAGTCTTCAGAGCGAGTTCCGTGAGGAAACCGGATCGGATTCCTCTCCTGATGCCCGACTCGAGGGCATCCTTTTCCTTGTCGTCGAGCTTCACGGTAAGTTCTTTGATCGCGGCCTTGAATTTTTCATCTGCCCTCCTTCGGATAAGCGAGGTTAATCTCTCGGCTAACCCATAGGCTGCGAAGACGGGAGCCGTACGGTCCTGCATCATTCTTTTGCGATCGAGCATTAGGTGGATCCAGTCGCCA
>Ga0310343_10001028_pt1 | contig 14046 bp, 10 predicted proteins | sample HC15DNA2025_MG_FD_203519 | JGI IMG/M metagenome (GOLD analysis project Ga0310343, IMG submission 203519) | Marine microbial communities from station ALOHA, North Pacific Subtropical Gyre - HC15-DNA-20-25_MG | ecosystem: Environmental > Aquatic > Marine > Oceanic | place: Pacific Ocean: North... | reverse complement strand
CTTCCGGATATTAGCCAATAGCTGTGACTGGCAACTGTGGATGAGAGCCCCTAGGCCGGCTCCAAATCCCAATCCGTGACAAGCGCCCCATAAGAGTCGACCGGCTTTCCCGTCGACCTCGAAATAGTATACTTCGCCTGCATAGTATCCAAGCGTGTGAAACGCGAACAGAATGGAGAACGATGCGAGCAGACCGGTGTTGGCTCCAAAAGCCCGATGGAAGAACCAGGCTATGGCGAGAAGTCCAGTGGCTGAGCCGTAAAGGTCGGCATGGTGTTGTCCGCCGAGGCCGAACCAGAACGCGCACCAGGTAATTGCGTAGATTAGAAAAGAGAGGGCGAACAGTCCCATGAAGCGCAAAAGAGAATCGGGGATTATCAATAAGCGACCAAGGGCCAATCCGGTTAGACCTAAATAGACGCCGGCGATCGCGCTGAAGAGCAGAGCCTCGCCTCTGACAAGTCGGAACGCCCACAATGAGTAGGCTAGCGTGCTTACGATGGCGAAACTCAATGCTCCGAATAGCATCGATGAGGCCAGTGACTTCGCTGGACCGAGGTCAACTGTGTCTGAACTCTGCTGGATTTGATCTGGGGTAAGGCCGAATAGGTTCATGGGCGGGGACATATGGATTTTGTGGGGGAATCTTTGCGTTTTGAATTCCTCAGGCAATTGAAAAGAGTTTTCTGGAATAATGCTCGCCCTTTTCTCGATGACTGCTTGATTTCGTCCTTGGTTTGATCGTCAATCATATCGATTCACTCCACAGCCCGTTCCTAACAAAGCCATGTCAGATCCTCGATACATTGTCGTCGGCAACTCCTCGGATGACCCGTTTGCCATAGATGTCGCTTTTTCGATGGGGCAAAGCGAAGATATTGCAGACCTCATCAGCATGAAGCGATTTGCCAACTCCGAGTTTTGCCCTCGATTTATCTCGGACGAACAGGATTTCCGGAACATAGGCAATAAACTTGAGGGTGCCAGTATCATAATTGTTAGTACCAGCAGTCTAGTCATGAGTCGCCAAAGCTTGGCTATGCGGAATCTGATGATCGCTCGGGCCGCCAAAGAGAACGGGGCGGCGGAAGTAATACTTGTAGAGCCGGATTTGTATTACAGCGCTCAGGATCGCGGTCCTCGAATGGTTCTAGGCAATACGGAATTCGATAGGGATGAAAAAGATCTCAAGAAATTCGATGGACAGCTATTTACGGCCAAGCTCTATGCCCAGCTGCTTAAGCTTGCGGGAGTCGACCGAGTTTTGACCGTGCACAACCATTCGTTCTCCGTGCAGTCTATGTTTCGTGAGGAATTCGACGGGAAGTTCCACAATCTGATCCCGTACGACATCTACGTAGACTACGTTCTCAATTCTGATATCGTGGACTATGGCGATCAAGGTGAGGGCTTGGCTTTGTGCGCTCCGGACAAAGGGGCACGGGAATTCGTCAAAGAGATGTTTGACCGGCTCGGTCTTGAGAAGGCGAAGTTCCTCATGCTGGATAAAGAGCGCCTCAGCGAGAGGAAAGTGGTAATCAAAGTTCACGAAGAGAGCGAGGTTTCCCTGGAAGACATCGAAGGTCATGACATCGTCCTTTTCGACGATATGGTTAGGACTGGTTCGACCGTAGTGAAGTCCTGTCAGCTGCTAAAGCAGGTTAAGCCGAGAAAAACTGTTTTTGCTCTGACCCATTTTTACGCCAGCGAAGAGGGTCGCGTGAAAATGGCCAATACGGCAATCGACGAGATTTTGACCCTGAATACGATCCCCACGGTTCTGAATAGAGATATTCAAGGGCGATTGCGAAAGAAGATGGTGGTGCTAAAGATCGAAAAGTGGCTGGCCTTAAACCTTTGCCGCATACTTGATATTCCTCAACCCGAACTTGGAGACAGTCTGTACGCTATTGACATGTCATCGAAAAACTTGCGCTGGAAAAAGAAAATCTGGCTTAGCGAGCAATTGAAAAGCCTTCATTCAGTCGAGAGCTAGACACGCGCTGTCAAATTTGTGGTGTTCCTTCGTCGATTGCTTAAAAAGACTTTGTGGCTCGTTTTGTCCTATCCAGGCGGAGCCCGCGTAATGCCATCCAAGCAAGCGATCGCCGCGATTCATGTCCCGCAGTGAAATTCCCCATAAAGACTAGGATTTTTTATAAAATCGTCATGACGGTTTTCGCCCTACTGGCGGCGACTTTTTCCCGGGCTCAAGAGCATTCAATTGACGATCCTCTGGCGACTCTGCTCAACAGCTACTGCCTGGACTGCCACAATCCTGACAAAAAGAAGGGGAAGTTGGATTTAGAAGCTGCGCTTTCAGATGATATCGCTGGACAATTCGAACTTTGGGACGAGGTGGCATGGATGTTGCGCGAGCGAGAAATGCCGCCAGAGGAAGTGCCTGACGCCACGCGACCGAGCGAAGCTGAATACGATGCTGCAGCGGTTTGGCTTGAAGAACAATTGGAGGGAATCTCTAATTCCAGCAGTGACCGCGAAACGACTCTTTCCTCAAAGCATGCTCTCATTAATCAATACTGCGTAAGCTGCCACAATTCTGAGGAGGAAAAGGGAGATCTGATTCTGGAGGGCATTTCACTGCAAAATCCTGCTGAGGCCCCGGAACTTTGGGAAAAGGTGGTCAAACGACTGGAATCGCGTCAGATGCCTCCGGCCGATCGTAAACGACCCAACGAGGCATCCTACAATGCAGTGATCGCTTCGCTAACCGATGCCTTGGACGCCCATGCGGCAGTAAATCCGCGGCCGGGAAGGGTTGATACGTTTCGCCGGTTGAACCGAACCGAATATGCGAATTCCATACGCGACCTTCTTGGGATAGAGATCGATGCGGTGGCGCTGCTGCCGAAAGATCAGGAGAGTCATGGGTTCGATAACGTGACAGTGGGCGACCTGTCACCGAGCTTGGTCGATAGATATATTTCAGCCGCTCAGAAGATTAGTCGACTGGCAGTCGGTACGCCATTCAAGGAGCCAAATAGCGAGATTTTCCGGGTCCGCCCTGACATGACCCAGGAGAAGCATGTCGATGGATTGCCGCTGGGAACGAGAGGAGGAATGGTTATTCCCTTCACCTTCCCATTAGACGGTGAATACGAGATCGGCGTTCGCTTGATGAGGGATCGTAACGAACATGTGGAGGGTCTAAATGAGGAGCACGAGATGGACGTGCTGCTCGATCGAGCATTAGTAGAGCGATTCACCATCAGTCCTGATCGAGGAGATCGTCGTGATGATGACATGATCGACAGCCATTTGAAAACCCGCTTGTTCGTCAAGGGCGGACCGAAAGAGGTGGGCGTTACCTTTATCAAAAACCCGTACTCGGTCCTGGAGATAAAGCGCAAGCCGTTCGAAGCTCATTACAACTATCACCGGCATCCGCGTTTGTCGCCGGCGGTATTTCAAGTGACCATTACGGGCCCATTTGATCCGGGAGGGGTTGGCGACACGCCAAGTCGGAATCGGATCTTCGATCAATGGCCAGAAACCGCCCATGAAGAGGAACAGGTAGCCAGGGAGATTCTTGGACGACTGATGAAACTGGCCTATAGGCGGGAAATTGATCGATCCGATCTTTCCAGGCCGATGCAATTCTACCGCGAAGGAGCGCAAGAAGGCGGCTTTGAGGGCGGTATTGAGCGCGCGCTGTCATCCATACTCGTGAGTCCAGAGTTTCTATTCCGAGTGGAGCGGGACCCCAAAAATTTGGAGAAGAATGCATACCACATCTCCGATCTGGAATTGGCTAGTCGGCTTTCATTCTTTTTGTGGAGCAGTTTGCCGGATGAGGAACTCCTCGATCTGGCGATAGCGGGAAAATTGAGTGATCCCGAAATTCTCCGAGAGCAAGTGCTTCGTCTCTTGGCCGATTCGAGATCCAGCAGCTTAGTAACGAATTTTGCTGGCCAGTGGCTCCATCTCAGGAATTTGGAGTCCGTTACGCCCGACCTTCGCCTTTTTCCGGATTTTGACGACAATCTCAGACAATCGTTTCGCCAGGAGACCGAGCTATTGATCGAGAGCGTCATGCGCGAAGACCGGAGCGTTCTCGAGCTTCTGGATTCCGATTACACTTTCCTCAACGAGCGATTGGCCCAGCACTACGAGATTCCGAACATTTTCGGTTCCCGATTCAGACGTGTAGATCTGAGCCCGGATAGCAAACGTGGGGGACTCCTTCGCCATGGCAGCATCCTAACAGTGACCTCCTACTCGACCCGTACTTCGCCAGTCATTCGAGGGAATTGGGTATTGGAGAACATTATTGGCACACCTCCTCCTCCGCCCCCTCCGGACGTACCAACGCTTGAGGAAAACAAGGTCGACGCCACTGCGACGATGCGGGAGCAACTCGAAGAACACAGAGCCAATCCAGTCTGTGCGAGTTGCCACAATCTTATGGATCCAATCGGGTTTGCCTTGGAGAACTTTGATGCGGTCGGACGTTGGCGTGAATATGAAGATGGGGCGGAAATCGATGCTAATGGTGGGCTTCCGGACGGGAGCGAGTTCAAAGGGGTAAATAATTTGGAGGCTGGACTCCTAGATCGACCGGAACTTTTTGTTCGATCTCTGACCGAAAAATTGCTTACATTTGCAGTCGGCAGGGGTGTTGTCGCCAACGATGCTCCAGCTATCAGGGAAATTATTCGTAAAGGGCGGGCTGATGACTACCGATTTTCTTCACTAGTGGTTGGAATCGTCGGAAGTGTGCCGTTTCAAATGAGAGAAAAAGAGCAAACCGAATTTTCTTACGCCAGGAAATAAATGTAACGCATTGATATGCAGTATATTAAGAAAAAATTTATCCCAAGAAGAACCTTTATTAGAGGAGTGGGGGCGACATTCGCATTACCGCTGCTCGACGCCATGGTTCCGGCAGCCACAGCTTTGTCGAAGACCCCGGCGATGGGACCCAAGCGACTAGGCTACGTTTTCATGCCGATGGGCTGCGATCAGTCCCGCTGGACGCCGCGAAGCGAGAAGACCCTCTATAAGCTTTCGCCCATCCTAGACTCGCTTAAAGAGGTGAAGAACGACCTGACCGTTTTCACCAACATGGAGTTGCGACCCGCTTACCCCGGTTCGCACGCGACTTCCAATTCCTCATTTCTCAGTGCAGCTAGAGCCAAGCCGACCGAAAGTTCTGACTACTATCTTGGAACGACTGCCGACCAGGTGGCTGCCAAACAAATCGGCCAGGATACACAACTCCCATCCCTAGAACTGGCGATGGATATTATGCAAATCGTGGGGCAATGCGACAACGGATATGCCTGCGTTTACCAAAATAACCTTTCTTGGTCATCGCCCACGACGCCGCTCCCGGCAGAAGCCCATCCGCGGATCGTCTTCGAGAATCTATTTGGTGACGGTGGAACGCGCGAGGAGCGTCGGGAGGCTCTCAAAAAGCGGGCCAGTCTTCTCGATTCCATCGTAGCGGACATGAACCGCATGAAGCGGGATTTGGGGCCGTCAGACCAGGCGAAGGTTACCGATTACCTGGATGCGATCCGCGAAGTGGAGCGGCGTATTCAGAAAGCGGAATCAGACTGGAAAGACAATCCATTGCCTGACTTGGATCGTCCCGTCGGAGTGCCGGCTTCCTATGCGGATCACGCCCGCCTCATGTTCGATTTGCAGTTGTTGGCCTATCAGGGGGACATCACGCGGATTGCCACTTTTCAAATCGCTCGGGAAACGAGTAATCGCTCGTATCCCGAAATTGGCGTTCCGGATCCGCATCACCCCTTGTCACACCATGGGGACGATCCAGATAAGATCGCCCGCATGTCCAAGATCAACGCTTTCCACGTGTCCTTATACGCTGAATATCTGGAAAAGCTCAAGAACACGCCAGAGGGCAACGGATCGCTGCTCGATAATTCGCTCATCTTGTATGGTAGCGGAATCGGCAATCCGAATGTGCACGACCATACGAATCTGCCGATCATCGTCGCAGGTGGATCTTCAGGTGGTATGAAGGGCAACCGCCATATCCGCTACGACAAGCCTACGCCGCTGGCGAACCTGCATCTCACCTTGTTAGATAAAGTGGGGGTTGAGATTGACTCTTTCGGAGACAGCACGGGAATGATCGACGAGCTATTTCAGCCGCTATCCGTGTAGCGATTCAGGAATTACGGAGCTGCTCTTATATGTGAAAGCGTTTCGGTCTTCAGGAATCATCAAGAGCTTTCTATTCACTTGGGCCTGCCCAGGCGTATTGATTCATGCTGTAGATACGCGTTTGACTGATGCGTGCGAAGCTAATCAGGCCGAACAGATTGAAGCAGCTTTCACAGCGAGAGCGGATCTAAATGCTTCTCAGGTCGACGGAATGACAGCCCTCCATTGGGCCTGCTATCACGATGAAACGGAATTGGCAGGGCGGCTGCTTGATCTCGGGGCTAATGTGAACGCCCGCAATCGCTACGGTATTTCCCCGCTCTATTTGGCCTGCTTAAATGGAAACGAGTCGATCGTGAAGCTCCTGCTTTCGGAGGATGTTGATCCGAATACCGCAATCAATGGTGGAGAATCAGCCCTTATGACCGCAGCTCGTACCGGAAAGATAGATACGGTTAGTGCCTTGATAAAAGCTGGAGCCGATTTGGATGCTACGGAACGCAACGGGCAAACGGCAATCATGTGGGCATCCCATGAAGGGCACGCCGCTGTCGTTAAACTACTATTGAAGTCCGGGGCGGATTATCAAACCCCACTAGAATCTGGATACACGCCATTTCTATTTGCAGTTCGAGAAGGACATCGCGACATCGTCCATTCATTTTTGGATGCGGGTGTAGATGTCAATTTGGTGACAGAGCCGAAGCGAACCCAGAAAAAGACGCCGGTAGCTGGGACGAGTCCGCTTCTTTTGGCGGTTGAAAATGGCCACTACGATTTGGCTGTGGAACTTCTGGAACGAGGTGCGAATCCTGATGATATGAGCACAGGAGCGACCGTGCTGCATGCCCTAACTTGGATACGAAAGCCTGACATCGGGGAGTCGGCCAGCGGCGATCCCGCTCCTAGAGGATCTGGAAGACGCAACAGTTATCAATTCATTCGAGAGCTAATCGTAAAGTATGGAGCGAATCCCAACCTGCGTCTCGAGAAAGGGAAGAACACTCTCATTGGGGCTACGCCCTTTTATATGGCTGCTGATAGAGCGGATTTGCTTTTTATGAAGCTCCTTGTTGAGCTCGGAGCTGATCCGTATATAACCACCAAAAACGGAACGACTGCCCTCATGGCGTCGGCCGGTGTTGGAAGCTTCGCTCCAGAAGAAGAGGCGGGAAACGAGGAACAATGCCTGGCTGCGGTAAAATACTGCGTTTCGCTGGGATTGAATCCAAACGCAATCGATTCCAAAGGGCAAACAGCTATGCACGGAGCCGCGCTCAAGAACATACCTTCCATGGTCCATTATCTAGACGAAATCGGCGCGGATATCGGGATCTGGAACCAGAAAGATTCGAATGGCTGGACGCCGCTCCTCATCGCGGAAGGCTACCGACCTGGTAATTTCAAGCCGTCCTTTGTTACTGTGGACGCGATCACGGAAGTTATGTTGTCTCGTGGTGTTGAGCCGCCTAGGGGCCCGAAGCCCAAGCACTCGCGAGATTACTAGATATCGTTAAGATTGGGTCTTATCAATCGTCCCGCTGGTAGCTTATGGAATGCGTTGAGTCCGAAACTATGGATACGGATTTGATTTGGCTGAAAACCGATCGGATCTGGCTCGAAACATAGATAAACAGATCGGCAAACAAGGTATAGAATAGGGGAACGATAAGTAGTGTAAGGAAGGTCGCCGTCAACATGCCACCCATGATGGCCCTTCCCAACGGGGAGTATGACGTTTGTATTATTTTCGTATCTCCAATAGACATTGGTATCATTCCAAAGATGGTGGTCGTTGACGTCATCCAAATGGTTCGAAAACGGCGTTTCCCGGCTTCGATTCGCGGTAGCCTATCGGCTCACAATCGGGTGACGAGATCCATCAGCACTATGCCGTTATTCACCACAACGCCTAACAATAATAATCATACCGATAGAGGCTATTATATTAAAGAGTGTTCCGACTAGATGCAGGGTCCGGACGACGTCGATAGCGGCCAAGGGCATAGTTAGGAAGAGGGAAAAGGTCAGGATGAAAGACTCCCGACGTAGATCGCTAGTCCACCGATTTTGCCTTTAGCAACGCCACGTGCACTTTGGCGACTCTACCCATATAGTTGTCTACAAAATGATCGTTTGCGGCCAAGCGAAGGTGCTTTTCAGCCAGTTCACCTTTGCCGAACGCTTCGTAGTAGAGCCCTAGATAGAGATGGGCGTAACAAAGCGATTGTCGCGTACCCCTAGTGGTCGCGGCTTCAAGGACGATTCCAGGTGTAGCTTCGCCTGAGAATAGATCCCAAATCTGGCTCATTGGCACTCGATAGTCACGGGCGATAGGGATTAGCGATTGCTTAGCTGCTGCGATACCATCCCCACGCGCTTTGCATAGGAAGTGCCAAACAGCGTTTTCCACATCTTGAGGATTCACGGTTTGGTGAAGCTCGAACTGGGCGACTCCTTTGGCGAATTCACCCGCATAGTAGTAGCTGATCCCTCTCTGCCAATGGCGTGGTTCCTGACCGGGAATCAATTCAATTACGCGATCGAAATCGGCGATGGATTGCTCGATATTTCCCAGGTAAAAGTTGGTTTCGCCTCGGTTTTGAAGGAGTCTGGGGGAATTTGGCGATTCGCTGATAGCCTCATCCAGGAAGCTCAATCGCTCCCTTAGCTCATCAAGAAAATCCGTTTCTGAAGCATTCTGGGACGAGGAATTCTCCATAGCGATGATCGTTGATAGAGCGGCGATAAGTAGCCGGTATCTTCGAAGTCTATCCATCTTGGGACAGCATGGATCAAGGATGATGCCTTTGGCAAGGCGCAGGGCGCAGCTTCAAGACTGCTGAGTCTAGTTGTTTTGGGCTGCTTCGTGGATACCTTTACACTCCTCGTAGGGTGGAATTGGCTCGGAACCAGAGCTGTAAAGGTTGATTTCCGCGTTTTCCCATTCGATAGTAAATCGCTCTATTGCAACTTCGTTCTCGCTCGTTTCAGCGAGTACGGCCTAAATTTTCGATTGAAGTGCCAAGCGCTGCTTTTCCCACTCCCTGAGTAAACGTCGCTTATCCTTTAATTGTTCGGCACTCATGTAGCCAGTCTTAAGCCAAAAGCCATGTTTTTTGAGGGATTTCGCTTATCCGCTGCTCTGCAGAAGCACCTATTTTGACTTATTGTTGATGGATTGCTTTTTAGGCAACAGTTCGTGGGCCAGAAAAGGCTTCCGAAGTTTTGTGGAACAATCGTATAATTGTGAGTCTAGGAGTAGTAGGGAATGGAGTTTGGAAAAGGCAAAGTCGGATATGTTACTCTTGTGGGTAGACCGAATGCTGGCAAATCCACGTTGCTTAACCGTCTCTTGGGGTACCGTCTTTCGGCGGTCTCCTCGAAGCCCCATACGACCAGAAAGCGATGGCTCGGAATTGTTACAGACGAGGATTCTCAGATCATATTTGTGGATACGCCAGGCGTTCATCGAGCCCTGAACCGCATGCATCGGTCAATGAGGAAAACTATAGAGGATGAAAGTGACAGTGGGGATGTAATTATCTGCCTTTGCGATCCCACCAGGAAATTTGGCAGTGAAGACCGCATGACCGCGGAATTGGTTTGCGATAGGAAAGGACATGTAATACTCGTAGTAAGCAAGACGGATGCGGCGAATCGGGATAGGATCGATGAGGCTATTTCAAGGTATCTAGAATTTACGGGAGACCTTCCAGTAATTGAAATTTCCGCCCAAACGGGAGGAGGGCTTGCGGATTTGCTGAGCGAATTGAAAGCGTTGATGCCGGAAGGACCCTTTCTATTCCCCGCGGACCAAGTAACGGACTCGATTGAACGAGAAATCGCCGAGGAGGTGATTAGGGAGACGGCGATCGAATCGCTCCATGACGAACTACCTCAATCGATTTCCGCGTTGCTGGAATCCTGGTCGGACTCAGGCAAGAAAACACGAATACAAGCCTCGATTGTAGTGGAGCGGGAAAGTCAGAAAGCAATCGTCATAGGGGGGGGAGGTCAGGTCATCGAGAAGATAAGAAAATCGGCCCGAGAAAAGTTGATGGGTATGACGGATACTTTTGTTGATCTAAAATTGCGAGTAAAAGTGGTGAAGGACTGGCAGAACAAGAAGCAGTTCCTGGAGGAGAATAGGATAGTCGATACGCCCTGACGGGTCGTTTGGTGTAATGCGGTTTCAGGTAGGGAGGATCGGCTCGATCGTGCCTGCCATCAAAAGTTGGCAAGCCAAGATTATAAGAGCGAGTCGCTCGAGCGGCAGGCCGCTAGCTTTGGATATTCAAAACGGAATTACTTAGCCCGATAATAGCCACCGAGTTCGGAGGCGAGATATGCAAAAGTCACGTAAACTGCGGCACTTTGATTGATGCGATCGTATTCGATCTTATCGATGGTGTCGTTGGCGGTATGATGCAAATCGAAGTAGTCTTCGGTAAACATATCGAGTCCTGCTACCGGTACACCGATATTGGCCATGGGAGCGATATCAGGACCGCCTCGGGATTTCGCCCTACCTGGTTGAACTCCTAGCACTCTAAGGGCGTCGCGAATAACTGAAAGCGTTGGTTCTAGAGGATCGCCGACTCCTACGTTGAACGTATGGATAGGGCCTTGTCCCGCGTCCGCTTCAGCAGCGATTATATGCTGATCGAGATCGTCACGGTTATTCTCGACGTAAAAGTTGCCGCCGTAGATTCCGATTTCTTCCGCTCCGAAAAGGACGACGCGGATCGTTCGCTTCGGCGGAGAAGGTAGCTCGCGAATCAGCTTCGAGGCTGCCATGACAACTCCAACGCCAGCCCCATCGTCGATGGCTCCGGTTCCGAGATCCCATGAGTCGATATGCGCTCCCAGAAGGATGATCTCCTCGGGTTTTTCGCTGCCTGTGATCTCGGCGATGAGGTTCTGACTGGTAACTGTTCCCAGTTGTTTAGGCGTCAGGACAAGCTTGATACGAATCGTTTCAAAGCGTTCGCTGAGCCGGTCCAATTGCAGAGCGTCAGGCACAGAAAGGGCAGCAGCTGGGATGCGAGTGACGTCTTTCTGATAACGGGTCGCTCCTGTGTGAGCAAATCGTTCTGTCGAGGTTCCGGCTGACCGCATTAGAAAGGCTACGGCCCCGCGTTTGGCTGCTTCTGAAGGTCCATTTCCTCTGATCGGACCTGAGATCTTTCCATATTGCCCGATCCCCATTGGTTGAGTGACGACAGCGATCTTTCCCTTTAGAGAGCCTGGCGGCTGCGATTCCAGAGCTTCAATTGACTTAAACAGAGCGATTTCGGCTTCAATTCCCTCGGGTGGCGTAGCGACGCTGCCGCCCAGAGCGGTGACGATAAGATTTTGAGGGGCGGGGAAGGTGATAGCTGCCGTTTCTTTTCCGCGCTCCCACCCTCGATCGACGGGGAACGATTCTGTCCAAATCTTATCGAATCCGTATTCCCGAAAGCGTTTCGTGGCCCATTCAACGGCCCGCCTTTCATTCTCAGATCCGTAGAGGCGTGGGCCGATCTCTGTCGTGAGGTCGGTCGCAATCCCGAAGGCCAATCCGCTGTCCATAGCTTGTTGGGCCAGAAGCGATGCCGTCCTAAGCACTTCTTCGTTTCCCGAAGCGGGAAGGACGACATGAATGAAAATCGATAAGATTGAGAGGGCGCGGGTAATCTTAAAAGTCACAATGGACTTGGATAGGTCCCGGGCAATTGGAGGCGACTCTATTTTTCAAGGTTGTCTTCCGTCTCCCCTTCGATACCCACCGTTTCGAGGTCCCCAATATCCACGGTGCCAGTGCCAAAGTGCGTTCTCGATTTGGCGTACTTTTCAAGACTTGTCCCGTAGTATTCGCGGGCCGCCCTAGCCAACGCAGGATAAGCGTCTACAAAGTTAGTCCCGATAGCGGGGACGCTGAAGCGGGTCGTCCATAGAAGCTCTTTCTCTTTATTTTCCCTCAGCTTCTCGTAGTCGTAGGCCATCATAATGATGAAATAACGCTCATCTTCGAGCTCTACACGGAGATCGAATTCTTCTGTCTGGTTGATATTCTTGCGATTGAGGGCCCGCCCGATTCCCAAGCGTTGGTTATCCATGGAATTCGCGTGCTTGGCTACATTGGCTCGCACGATGTCATCGAGGTCGGAGATTTCGTCAAAGGTATCATTATAGACCTCTGTGAATGTTTCTGGGTCGGATTGATCCGCATAAGGATCGGTTGCCTCGAGCATGAAGAGTTCTTCCAGATCCTGTTCGACCATAGTGGAACCGTAGTGAACGACTATCAGCAAATCTCCTTGCTCTGGTGAAGCGGAAGGGTAGTAATTCCGGTCTTTCATGTTTTCGGCCAGTGTTTCTACTACTTCGCCGAAGGTTGGTACGGTCAGGCTCTTGTCTTTGAAGCCCGCGCCGTAGGACTTGCCTTTGATGAAAACGTAGGTCTCGTATTCAGCCCCATTTTCCGATTCTTTTCGTTCGTTGTAGCTAGTTGAAGCTTCTGAATCGACAAACACTCTTGCAGTCTTAGCCGCATTGATCTCGCTGGTAAGGGCGAAGCAAGAAATAGCTAATACCCCTAGAGAGATTTTCATGTTTCTGGGAATCGGGCATTGGCGGTGCCTAGTTAGATTCGTTACCTTATTCATATTGCAAGCGGAAGAAGTTGAATATGAATCAGGCGGACGGGAAGCCAAATATTAAAATCTGCGTAAACGGCTTCGTTCTGGCTGCCTTAAGTATACAAACGCTCTCTTGGTGTTAGGGCTACGATAAGACGTCGTTTGCTGCAAGACTGAAGGGGTCGAAGCTCGCAGCTTGCCAAATTGGGGATCCCACTCTAAAGATCGAATTATGGGACGCTTTTCTCGCTTTGGTGTCGTCTTCGCGGTTTCATTCTTCTCTTGGGGGCCGAAAGCAGTGGCTGCTGAGGCTGAGTGGAGTTCGGATGGAAGTATCGTTTTGGACAATGGAGACGCTCGCGTCCTTATCTCTCCAGAAAAGGGCGGGCGGGTGATGGAATATTCGTGGAAAGGCAAAGATGCCTTAGAGCCGGTGGAGGCGGGACCGGGAAGATTCGATATTGGCCCGGAGAAAGTGATACCCAAGCACAGAGAGCTTTGGGAAGGGGCTTGGAAAGGGGAAATAATCGGTGGGCTTTCAGCGCGAGTGACCAGCGTTAAGCATGAAGCGACGGGCGTGCAGTTGGTTCGCGATTATGCTTTAGACTCTAGTGGTAGTCGCTTCATTGCAAAACAGACTATATTCAACATCTCGGATAAGCGAGTCCATTGGAATCATTGGAGCCGTACCTTTGCTAAAGGTAGTGGTATCTGCGTGGTTCCGCTTTCTGAGTATTCCGCGTATCCGAATAAATATATAATGTATCAAAGCGATGGGCACACGATTGATTATCGGCCCGAGGATCCGAACATAGAGATCAGGGACGGATTTTTTATTCTAAAAGGACCGCCTCGCTTTCCCAAATTGGGACTCGATTCCCACGAAGGCTGGATGACTTATTTATCGCCCAACGACTTGGCGTTCATCAAAAAATTTCCAACGTATCCAAATCGTCGTTATTGGGAGATGATTGGGATGACGATATCGCTTTGGTATGTTGAGAATCGTGCATCCGACAATCTTAGTACGTGCGAGTTGGAGCCAATTGGACCAAGGGAAGATATTGGTCCGGGCGAGTCCGCTTCTTTCACTGAAGAATGGTTTCTGGATGATTATCGTTTCCCCGAGAAGAACCCAGCAATCGACTTAGACGATATCGAAGCGATGTCGCTACGCACCATGAGAAAAGCCCGCTAGCATGAGCTAACGGGCTTTCACAATAAAACTCGTCTGTTTTCAGTTTAGTAGATTAAAATGAAATGGCTG